>Ga0316620_10000084_pt1 | contig 37476 bp, 39 predicted proteins | sample OWC_Aug_M1_C1_D5_FD_207651 | JGI IMG/M metagenome (GOLD analysis project Ga0316620, IMG submission 207651) | Wetland soil microbial communities from Old Woman Creek delta, Ohio, United States - OWC_Aug_M1_C1_D5_B | ecosystem: Environmental > Terrestrial > Soil > Wetlands | place: USA: Ohio...
CTAAAAGTCACGTTGTAGGTATAGATATGGAAGGTTTCCGAAAAATTATGTAAAAAATCATGCGACTATATGTAACCCAAAGTTTTGAGAATATTCTGCACTGAAAGGTATGCTTTATTATCGTGAGGCAAGTCAAGCAGGGACTTTCCAGCCAAAACAAACTCGTCTAGCTGCTCATCCTGAGCTATTTTGCCTAGATACTTGAACTTTAAGTCAGCCTCTGCCGCCCTGCCAAGCTCTGGTGGAAAGCGGTAGCCACCGATAATGTAAAAGTTTTCAAATTTCATGTCAACTTCTTTAGCAATTTTGTAAGCACGCTTCACATGATCCATTGACTTTTTTGAGTGGTCAAGAATATCGAATATGTCGTTGACGTCCGAGGTGATTCGCCTGTTTAGGTTCTCAAGTCCTGCTGGAGAATCTACAAGTATGTACTTGTAGTTTTTAGTTAGCGATTCCAAGGCACCTTTGAGCGCGGAGTTGGGCATGCAGTAGCAGCCTTCAACCCACTTTGTGCCGACGGCTAGGAAATCGAAGTTTTTGCTTTCATATAGCCCGTTTTCCCAGATGCGGCTTTCAATGCGCTCAGTTGGGGGAACGCCCACTGTGGTGCCGCCTTGCTCAATGAAGGTGCTTACAAGGAGCTCAGCTATTGTGGATTTTCCTGCTTCTTTGAGGTCTATGCCAAGCATTTCAGCTAGATTCTGGTCTGGGTCAGCATCTACCAGCAAAAGCGGCGACTGACCTGCCTCAATGAACGATTTAGCCATCAGAGCGGTGAAGCTAGATTTTCCTGTTCCGCCACGACCAACCGTAACCAAAGTTTTCATTTCAAATAAACCTCAATCGTTATTGGATTTTCTTTAGCAAAAGCTCACATATATTGTCTATGGTCTTAATGGCTGGAATTTCCTTGTTCTTGAGCGGCGTTTCGCCTAGCATGTCAGCCTCGATAACTTTTTGGTCGAAAGGCACAAAAGCAAGAATGGATAAGCCATTTTTGTCAGCGAAGCTTTGAATGGCATCTTTTTGAGCGTCGTTCATCACTCGGTTTCCAACTAAATACAGCTGCTTCATTCCAGCGACAGCCGCCATGTCATGGATATGCTTGGCAATTTCCAATGACTTAAAGTTCGAGTCAGCAACAATCACCAGCGCATCAACCTGCCTTGCAGTGCCTCTGCCAATATGTTCCACGCCAGCCTCCAAATCCAAAACTACCGCTTCATTCCTCTCCACCACCAAGTGCCTTAGCAAGGCGCGGATGACAGCGTTAGGCGCACACATGCAACCTGCACCCATCGACTGAACAGTCCCCATAACAATCAGGTTTACGCCCAGAGGTGTGGACACTGAGTAATCGCGGACGATATCGTCAACGGTGAATTGTAAGCGGTAGACACCTGAGTAGCCTGTGCTGGTTTTAGATTCAACAAGCTCCTTGTTCTCGGAAATCGGGACTATTTTGCGTGCATCCTCAGCCGACAAGCCCAATGTCAAGCCAAGGTTCGGCGAAGAATCTGCGTCAATAGCCATAGTTTTTAGCCCTCGCTCAACAAAGCCGCTTGCCAAACCGCCTGCAATGAGGGTTTTGCCGACGCCGCCTTTACCAGAAACAGCTACCTTCATAATAACCACAAATTGAGAATTATGCTTTTATCAATTTAATTTACATTTCTTTACCAAAATTGAATAAGCATTGAACTTACAACGAATTCTGCACTTATATGATGGGCAGGGTCACCGCAGAGCAGACAGCGTTTTACTTTTTCTTTTGTTCAAGCAAAGTGCGTCTTGGCAAAAAACCGAACTGAGCGTAAAATTCCCATGCCTGCTCGTTGCCGACCGCTACGGAAACAATTTTCTTTTTTGCGCCTTTGCTATCCAACCATTGGAGCGCTTTCTGCATCAGAGTTGTACCAATGCCTTGTCCTTGATAGTTTGGGTCAATAAAAATCGAGTCTATTTCTCCTGTTAGCCACTTGTCTATACTGCTTACACAATAACCGACAAGCACTGAGCTGTCCATGGCAAGGTCAACTCTGACATCTCCGCCCCAAGCTCGCTGCAAAATCATGCGTTTCCTGTCCTCAAACGCCAAAGTTCGATAGTAATCTTTGAAGTAGGGCGAGATCCTTAGGTGATGCTTGTTTAGCTGTTCCCAGAGGAGCCGGATTTTGTCAATCAGGGTTTTGTTCCCGCTAAGGTAAGTGATGTTTGCCATTGAGTATTTACTCTAATACCGCTTATGTAAACTTGCACTTTAAAGGTTTATTTGAACGAGCAGCTCAATAACTTTCAACAATCGCTGGTTGAACTTTTAAATGGCAAACAACCACACAGAAAAATACCAGAAGCGCAAAACGCAAGATCTATCGCAAATAAAGGAAGCGTTTTTAAAAGGAACAAAGGATGAGAAATTAGGCGTTTACTGTGACATTTTTTCTGCAAAATGTGACGGCGAATGGCAAGGCGGCGGAGTCGTTACCGCACTATTAGCCAAAGGCTTGGAAAAGGGCATGTTTGATGCAGCCATCATTGTCCAACGCAAACATGGATACAACGCTGAAGTGGTCGCAGCAAAAACCGCAGGCGAAGTTTCAGCAGCGAGAGGCACCATATACCTTAGAGTGCAAGTTATACCAAAACTGCAAGAACTAGTCAAGCAAGGCGCAAAACGCATAGTGGTTGTTTGTACGCCCTGCGAGGTTTTGTCGGCACGAAAAATCCAGCAATCAGTTGAAGGTGACTGCGAAGTCGTGATTGTTGGTTTGTTCTGTTTTGAAGCCTTCAACGTGGCGAAATTAAAACAGGAAGTTAAAACTCGTTTAGACGTCGATTTAGACAAGATTGAGAAAACCCAGATACGCAAAGGCAAATTCACTGCAGTTCTTGATGGAAAAGAGGTTAGTTGCAAGGTAAAAGACCTGGAACAAGCCACCGAGAAAGCATGTCGCTACTGTGACGACTTTACTTCGAAGCTGGCAGATGTTTCCGTCGGTTCCGTTGGCAGCAAAAAAGGCTACTCAACCGTTATTGTAAGGTCAGAAGCAGGGCAAAAATTAGTGGAAAGTCTCGATTGTGACAAGCGAGCAGTTGATAAAGAAGAAATCGCTAAATTGTCAAAATCCAAGAGGGTCCGTGCCACAGAAAGCTTCGCTACCCTAAACAACCGCCAATAAGGCTTGTCTTTCTAATCGCTGCGTCAGAAAAAGCTTGATCTTTTGCAGGCAGCCCAGGCGTATGCAAAAGATTTTTTAACCCAACCTTTCATCCCTTTAACCGAGATGAAATCTCCATGAAAATAATGAATGAATTTGTGCCAACACGTAAATTTCTAAAGCTAGCCGACGAAATCAAGGACTTAGTTGACGGATGGAACGTCACTGACAGCGCTGCCGGTTTCCCAGCCGCAAGCGGCACAGTTGTAAGCTGCGTACTCAAAACTAAATACCCTGAAAAAATAATCGTACCAATCTTCATCCTACACTACAAAGGACCAGTCGAAGTAGGAGGCTTAGCCCTCGCAGCAGACATCATTGGCCTTGACGGTTTAGCAGTCACCATGGGAGACAAACCCAAGTACGGTGAACCGATAAAGATGCTGCCGTCATCTGAGGAAGCCAGAGACTTCATACGCAACACAGTCAAAACGAAGAACCTCAAGCTAGGCTGCTTACTAACCGCAAGACGCTCACTTGAAGAAACCCTTGCCCGTGTGAGAGAGCCATGGGACTTCATATACTTCATGAGGCTTGAAGAAAAATCGTTCCCAACCCTTGAAGCAGTCGCCAAAGAATGCAAGAAACTAAACAAGCCGATCTTCGCATACTTCCTAGTTGGAACAGCAAAGAACGTTGAAACCGTCAAAATGATTGGCTGGCCAACCGCCGCAACTATGGAAACAGTCGAAGAGAAAGCAGCACAACTAAACGGACTCGTCGACGGCATTATCGCGACATGCGCAGGAGATGCTGAAGGCGACAAAGAAATGCTGAGAAAACTCCAGAAGTTCCGAAGCTAAAAAAAAGAAACAACTGAGACCTTTACGGTCTCTTCCTAGATTTCCAACCCAATCTTTTTTGTTTTACGTGCAAGTTCCGAGATATACTTAAGTTAATGCATGATAAGCAATTTTGAAAGAGAAGGCATCTTATGAACACTGTTCAAATAGTTGCTGTCGAGAATCTGCCCTTAATAAAGAAAGGAGACAACTTGGGCAAGCTAATTGTTGACGCCGCCAAAAAACAGAATACACCCGTCCAAGAAAAAGACGTTATTATCGTTACACATGTTGTTGTTTCGAAGTCTGAAGGCAATATAATCAACCTTGACAAGGTTATGCCGTCGGAAAGAGCAAAGGAGATAGCGCAGCAAACCAACAAGGATCCAGCCCTTGTCGAAGTAGTTCTTCGGGAAGCCAAGGAAGTTGTGCGAATAGGCCCTAACAGCATCATAACAGAAACCTATGCGGGCACAATTTCAGCGAACTCTGGCGTTGACCGATCAAACGTTTCGGGCGACAGAAATGTGGTGCCATTGCCCAAAAACCCAGACAAGTCAGCCCAGAATATTAGACAAGAGATTAAGCAGTTAACAGGTGCTGATGTTGCAGTTATAGTTTCTGACACGCATGGCAGACCGTTTAGGATCGGCGAGATTAATGTTGCCATTGGTGTGGCAGGATTCAAACCTATTCGTGATCGTCGAGGTGAAAAAGACCTATTTGGTTATGTTCTGAGAATAAAACAAACAGCCATCGCTGATGAGTTATCTTCAGCGGCAGAACTTGTGATTGGACAAGCAAATGAAGGGATACCAGTCGCCATCATACGTGGATACAATTACCAGCCAGATGAAAACGCGACGGCAACAGCCCTTACTAGACCCAAAGAAAGAGACCTATTCAGATAGTAACTAAAGGTTCAATAACCCAACTGCATAAACTAGCAGAAAAAATATAGGCTGAGAAAGATGGAAGTTGAAACCCCCAAGCAATTCTTTGAAGAAGCGTTACCTGAAAGATTTAATCCTGAAAAAGCAAAAGGTATTGACGTTATAGTTCAAGTCAACATCACCGGTCCTAGTGGAGGCAACTGGACAGTCATAATTAAAGATCAAAAGCTCCAGGTATCCGAAGGAATCCATCCGGCGCCAACTTTGACTTTGAAGATAAACGAAAAAGACTTAATGGACATAATTAACCACAAACTCAGCGCAGAAAGAGCCTTCTTTACGGGCAGAATTCAGTTTAAAGGCAACATCGCGATAGCACTCAAACTAAAAGATGCTGGCTTTCTCTAAACTTATTTTACGCCCAGTTTTCTTGTAACTTCCATCGGCAAATCGTCTTCGCCTACCTTGAAGGTTTGGGGCTCATCAATTTTGACGATCGCCCGCAACTCGTCGGCGCCAAGCTGTATTATCATGCTGGTTAGCTGTTTCTTGGCAGCCTCAAAATGCTTTGCAAACGCCATGTTATCGCAGTACAAAACGCCCGTATAGGCACAGATTTCGGATTTTTTCAAGAACCACTCAACCTTTCCTTTGGCAAAGTTAATGTCGAAAGTTATGGGTCCAGCAACGCATGTTTCAGGCTTTACAGCATGCACTGAGCATCTACCCGCTTTCTTGTCAAATAATCTACAATAAATCTGCTCGTCAACCGCTATGTAAGAATACAGTGCTTTGACAAAAGGCTTCTGGACACTAATTTTCTGATTCTCTAAGTATTTTTCGATCATTTTTTTGCGTTGCTCTGTAAGCGGCGGTTTTGCATCCTTGCAACAAGTGTTTTTACATTGGCTACAAATATCAAACGAGTACGTTGTTCCGCTATCCGGGGTCATTAGTTTCACCGTTTTTTAGAAGTAGGGTTCATTATCGCGTAGGCACTTAATAAGCGTTGAATAAACATCAACAATTGCCTCTTGGAAACTTGTCTTTTCTGCCCGCCGCAAAACACTTGCGCGAATGTGTTCTGAGAGGCTGCCTTCGGCGATGCGTCGCCCAACAAGCGGAAGATATTTTTTCTCATCAGTGTCCGCGTGTTCCTGTGCAAGAGTTAGGTAGTATTGGAATACCTTTCTTGCCGTTTTGCCATGGGGACTTGAGACTTTAGCGTTTAACCCATCCCTGATGACGTTGTTGAAGTCTTCGACTAGAATATCATGCGTCAAAAGCTCGTCGTTTTGTGCCATCAAGCCTCTGACGACGGAACGGACAAAACATGCGAGCGCAACGTCAGATTTTATACATTCCTGCTCATCCATCACGCGCACTTCTATCGCTCTGCGGTCAAATCGAAAAATAGCTCCTCTTGAGTTTATCCATTCACGTTTCAGCAGGATTTTGTCAGCACCCGCCTTAGCTATGTCCGCTGAGTATCCGCCGATGACCTCGCGCTTATACTGCGCTAGCGAGGAAACGTATTGTGGAATAACATCGCCCGTAATCGATGGTACCTCCTTCTGGTTTACCTTGTAAAATTGAAGTCGATTGTCTATGTCTTCACCATTTTTGCCCTCATAAATCGGCGAAGAAGCCGCTATCGCTGGAAGATAGGCACATAAGTTTGCAAGTTGGTTATGGATTTGGACAGCGTCGGCTTCTTTTTGATACGAGAGGTTTAGGTGGAAGCTTTGGATATTTAGCCACCCATGCTGGTTGAGGTTGAAGATTTTACCGTATGCTTGGTAGATTTTTTTGTGGTAATGAGGCCAGATGCCCGTGTCCTGTAGTCTAAACAACGGATGCATCCCTGCTCCCATCAGATTAGCGCCATGATGACGTACGATTTCGCTCAATGTCACGACAGCATTTTGCATAGTTTCCTCAAATTCAGCGGGTGATTTGAAGGGGTAGTTGGATTTGATTTCCATAACGTGCAATTGCATTTCTTTGCCAAAAGTAAAGTCGCGCAGTTCGATGAAGTTAACAACTCTCCCACAATAATTTTTAATAATTTTATCAGCGATTGGCAGAACCGCTAAGTTGTGGTTTACAAGCGAGAGTTCATGTTCTGGTCCGAGCACTTCAAGCGGTTTGTACGTTAGAGGCGCCTCTTTTTTGTGTAGCGGTAACTTGGTATGCGTTAAGTGTGATAGTTAATCTTAAATATAACTGCACGAATAACGCCTCTCAATTACCTGGTGTACTATTAGTGTTGGTCGTTTCAAACATCGACCTTACAGATGAATTACACGCTTTAAAACCTTCACAGTTTTTTGAGTCAACAATTAAAGATGCAACCATCAACATCAACAACGATTACCGCTATCTAAAAACAGGCTACTACGTATCCCTGCACGCCGAAGTTTTGGGCAATGTGGTAATTCCCTCATGTGAGAACATTATCGATTCAAGCAGAACACCGATCCTTTTGCTACGTGCATCAAGAGCGAAAATTCCCACTCTTCCGTTTCTGGTTACTGATTCTGTTAAGAAAATTATGGATGAACTGAAGTTGCCTGTCGTGGTTTTTGCCGTTAACCCCTTCGTTTATGAGGGTTATCAAATTGCCGCCAACAAGAGTGCGTTATATCGGGCTATGAAGAGTTTAGCAATGAACTACAAGTTCACCGTTTGCGCCCAACCACTTGTCGGCGAATTGTTGACGGTTAAGTCGTTTTTTGGCAAGTGCCAACTTGGTGAAGAGCAAATTGGCGATCTTGCCGAAAAGGTTTATCAACTCTTCAGGATTCCAATCTGTAAATTGCATGTTCAAAAAGCGCAGGGAAAAGCGTTCCTGTGTGGTCTTGAACCCTTGAAAGAAACCGAACTATCCAAAACCGATTTGGAATTAATATCCAAGGAGATTATGCTGATTTCTCAGCAGGGTGAACGCCCAAGTGTCTAAAATCGCGTGTTTTGTGGAAAAATACAATTTCACTGACCCCAGAGAACAAGGCGCTCTTCAGAATTTCAAGCAAGCTGCTGAACAGTCGGGGCACCAATTCAACTTTCTCTACCGCGAAAACATCGATGAGATACCAAACTACAGCGCCGTGTTCATCCGAGCTACCACCGACCCGCTCTTCACAGCATATATCGTGTCTAAAACCGCTTGGGAGCTGGGCTTAAAAGTCATTGACGACCCAGAATCTATCAAAATTTGCGCCAACAAAATCCATCAATATGCGCTCTTTGAGAAATATAATGTGCCACGCATCCCAACGATGTTTTTAAGCAAAGACGAGTTGCACCACAAAAAAATCAGCGAAATCTTCGACCAACTAGGAAAACCAGTGGTCATTAAAGCGCCTTACACGAGTTTCTCACGGTACGTAGAGAAGGCTGCTTGCGAAACCAGCTTTCGTGACATCGCCAAAGGGTTCTTCAAGAAGTCAGATGTTCTGGCGATACAAAAGTTCACGCCCACAGCTTTCGATTGGCGGGTCGGCGTACTAAACAATGATGTCTTGTACGTTTGCAAGTACATGATTCCAAGGGGGAAATGGAAACATGGCGCCAAACTGCGTGGAAAACCAACGGTGATCTGGGGCAGAACGGTGAGTTTGCAGAAAAGGGATATGCCTGAGGGGCTCAGGGAAGCGGCATTGAAGGCTTGCAGTGTTGTCGGCAAAGGTTTGTATGGCGTTGACATCAAAAAGGTTGATGGCGACTACGTTGTTGTAGAAGTTAATGATAATCCAAGCATTTATGCTGGTTACGAAGACTCCATGGACAAAGACATATACCAGCGAATCATCGCTTACTTATCCGAGTAGCCCGAGTTTTTCGACACCTATTTATTGTAACGTTTGTTTAATCCTGCAACGGAGTTTACCATTATGCCTAAAGAAGCACATAAACAGCCAGTCAAAGATTACCAATTCGCGGAAAACATGTCCGTAAACGAGCTTGTCAATCAAATGAATGACGCATGGGGTTTCACCGCAGGCAAACTTGCTACGGGCGTCAACATCATGGAATCCATGATTGAAACGAAGGATTGTGTTAAGTTTCTCTCATTCACCGCAGACATAGTCGCCACTGGCACGCGAGGCGTAATCCGAGAGCTGGTTAAACGTAAACTAGTTGACATTATTATCACAACTTGTGGCACTCTTGATCATGATGTTGCCCGCTGCTGGAAAGACTACTACAAAGGCAGCTTCGTAATGAACGATTCCAAACTCCACCAAGAAGGGCTAAACCGCCTTGGAAACGTGCTTGTCCCGAACGACAGCTACGGCATAATCATAGAGAAGAAAATCCAAGAAATGCTTCTAGAGCTCTACAAAGAGGGCAAACGAGAGTTCTCCACAAGTGAGCTTTCAAAAGAAATTGGCTTGCGATGCTGCAATGAGAGCTCGATTCTTTATTGGGCAGCCAAAAACAACATTCCAATCTTTGTGCCAGGAATAACAGATGGAGCAGTAGGCTACCAACTCTGGTTCTTCAGCCAAGACCATCATGATTTCAAAGTAAACTTGCTAAAGGACGAAGGCGACCTCAACAACATTATCTTTGACGCCAAGAAAAGCGGCGCCCTAATAGTAGGGGGCGGAATCTCTAAACACCATACAATCTGGTGGAACCAGTTCAAAGACGGCTTAGATTATGTCATTTACATTACTACTGCAGACGAATGGGACGGCAGCCTAAGTGGCGCTCGCCCAAGAGAAGCGGTTTCATGGGGAAAAATCAACGAAAAAGCCAAACGCATAATTATAGAAGGCGACGCAACGGTTGTTATGCCGATAATGACTAGTGCGCTATTGGATAGGCTAAACAAAAAGAAAAATAAAAGCTAAATTGACGTTTATTGGACGCTTTTGAACAGCCAGCTCATATCTGGTCCTTTGCGTTTTTCTGCCATGCGTTCGCATAGGGCGTGAGCTATCAGCGGCAGCGCGATTGTGGCGTCGCAATAGCACACAGCTCTTGTTCCTTCTTGGCTGTTGATTTTGCCCCAGCTGATAGCTTCTTCCAATGTGCATCCGCTTAAGCCGCCCCATTGCTGCGAGTCAGTGGTGATTTGTATGGCATACTTGTGCGGGTAGTAGTATTCTTGTAAGCCCTTCCGTAAGCCACCTTCTCTGCCTTTGACACCTTGGTCACAGGTCATTGGTGAAACAGATATGGCGATGAGTTGTGTCAGGTCCTTGGGGACGCCGCCGCCAATGTAGACTACGCCGACATCCTTGGTTTTTGTGCCTATGCTGATGAATTGCTCAAATTCTTTGACAGAATCAAGTTTTATGTTGTGACCTTGGTTTTTTGCCATTAGGAAGGTTTCCCCGTAGGCGCTGTCAACCATAGCTGGGCTGAAGATTGGAACTCCGTTTGCTGCCGCAATTGCTGATATTGCGGGGATCTTCTTCTTGCTTAAGTATTTGCCGAGTAAATAGAGGAATTCCGCTGAAGTGTAATCGTAATCGGTTTTGAGAGTCATAACAAAGTTAGTGACTAATTCTTCCATTTTGCGGTAGTCAGTCTCTTTGCCGAAAACATCATAGTACCTGTTAACATCATTTTTCAGCAGTTCTGAATCGTTCACCATGTGGCTTCCCTGCCAATACCCCAAGCCCATAGCATCCACAATGTCTTCAGAAACGTTAGCGCCTGTCGAAACGAGCACGTCGATAAAGCGGTTTTCCATAAGCCAATTAATAATTGTCCATTGCCCCGCTGTACTCATGGAGCCTGCAAAGCCCATGGCGATTGTAAGGTCTTTTTCTTTAAGCATGTTTTCCCAAACATCAACAGCTTCGCCGAGCTTTCTTCCTTGGTAAGCAGTTCTGCTCATTTCAGCTAAAAGCTGAGAAATGCTTTTCTTTCTAACTTTGATTGGTTCAAGTTTCTTTTTGAAGTATGTGTCGCTCATTAGTGTGCACCTCGTTTTACATTATTGGGCTTGTATTTGAAATTTGTCATTCAAGTATTCTAGAAGTTTCCAACCTAAAACTAATTTGTCTTTAAATTAAGGACTATAGTTAAGTAAGAGCAGCTAGTGGCTTGCAAATGTAATTATTTCGATAAGTGATTTTGGCAACGTATTGTTACTGGGTGTTGTGAATTTGCTTTTTCAATAGTCAGCCGTTCTACATTTTTTCTGGCGCAACCAAGCCAATCAGGTTTAAGGCGTTATGCATGACGATCTGTATGGCTTGTGTTAGGGCTATGCGTGCATCGCTGAGTTGTGAAGAATCTGCTTTTATGACTGGGTAAGCGTTGTAGAAGGTGTTGAATTTGTCCGCCAAAGCATTCGCATAGTCAGCAATCAAGTTCGGCTTCAGATATTCTGTCGCTTCAATGAAAGTGTCTGGAAAACCTGCCAAATTCAAAATCAACTCACGCTCTAACCTCTCTCTCAATAACTCGAACGCTGGCTTCTCCGGTTCACGCGCTGCTTTACGCAAAATACTACACGCCCTCGCATGAGTGTACTGTACATATGGTGCGCTATTGGTTTCGAAGTTGAGCACCCGCTCCCAAGTAAAAACCACAGGCTTGCCAGAATCAACATCCACAAGAGCATACCGAACAGCACCCAAACCTACAAAATCAGCGATGTTCTGCTTTTCCTCATCGGAAAGCATTGGTGAACGCTTCGAAACCTCTTCGTAAGCCCGTTGAACCGCTTCGTCTAAAACCTCATCAAACGTGATGTAGTGTCCTCTGCGACTGCTCATCTTGTAACCTGGCAAGGTAACTAAATTGTAAGCGAAATGCACAAAATTCTCCGCAAACTCATCATAACCAAGAGCATACAACGCCAGCTTAAGCTGCAACTGCGCAAGCGACTGCTCCATTCCAATTACGTTAATGACTTTTTGCGCCTGCTTAAATTTCCAGAGAGTATATGCAATGTCACGCGTTGTGTAGAGTGTTGTGCCGTCTGCGCGAACAAGAGTCAGTGACGGAACCTCGTTGTTATCACTTAGATTCAGTTTGTCTTTAAGGTTGAGGGTTTTGGTTACTTTTTCAGCGTCAAACTCCAAAACGCCCTTCTCGCTGTAAACGTACGGTGAAGCTTTCAGCCGCGACAGAACTTCGCTGACTTGTGTGCTCCAAACAAAGTCGCTTTCCCAATCCCATGAATCATAGGTCACGCTGATGCGCTGCATCGTTTGCCGAAAACCAGCAAGGCACAAATCGCTGACTTCGCGGATGAGCTTTTTGGCTTTTGGTTCGCCGTTTTCATAAGCGCGGTTTAGATGGTTGATTTCTTCCTCCGGATCTGCATCTTCGGCGATTTTCGACATCAACATGTCAAGCAGGACAGGATACTTTTCTTTAAGTTCAGCGGCAATTCCCATCCACTCATCAATTTCTTTATTTGCCTTAATTAAGTCGTCAGCCGAATGCACGGCAATAGCGAGGTCACGCACCTTCTTCAAACGGTTAATCTCAACTAAACAACTTGTCACAGTGTAAATCTTCCCGACAAATAGGTCGGCCTTTTCCGTGGGTTTGGGTTTGCCCAGCTTAGCGTAGCCATAAGCAACCACCGAAGATTGCCGCCCAACATCATCTATGTAGTAATGCCGTGAAACATCATGCCCACGATATTCCAAAATTCGCGCCAACGCATCTCCAAGCATGGGGTTTCTGGCTTGCCCAATGTGGATTGGATGCAGCGGATTCACGCTCGTGTGTTCCACAATGATTTTTTTAGGTTTATCAGTTTTTATGAAGCCGTAATCAAACCTCAACTGTTTAATCGACTCCAAAGTTAACGTCGAAAATTTGGCAAAGTCCATATGGAAGTTTATGTACCCTGCACCTGCTGGAGCTACTTTTTCGATGAGGTTGAAGCTTAATTTGTCTATGGCACTAACAAGATGCTGGGCCAAAGCAAGCGGTTTCTGGTTAAGTTTCTTGGCAAGCTCAAAGCAGAGTGATGATGCGAGTTGTCCATATTCGACGTTTGGTGTTTTGTTTAGTGCGATCGTTGGCTGTTTTATCTCTGGCAGAATTTTTTTTACAGCGCTTGCTAATGCAGTTTGGCATTCTTGGCGGAATTGGTCAAATGGATTTTCTGAAATCATGGTGGCTTTCTCCAGGTTTTAGATGAGGTTATGTTTTAAAATGCGAAAGCATACTTATCTGTCTAATGGATGCAATTAGCGATGAAAACAAAAGTAGTCTACTCGGAAAAATGCTTAGGTTATGGCACATGGCACATAGAAGGACCTCAACGAGTAAAAACAGCACACGACATCCTCAAATCCAAAGGCTACGAGTTTTTAGAGCCGACGCCAGCCACCGAAGAAGACCTCTTAACTGTGCATGATGCTGAATATCTCTTTAACGTTAAGAAGGGCTTGGTGGAAGACTCAGATACACCAGCATACGACAACATCTACAAGTTTGCAAGACTTTCCGTTGGGGGAGCACTCTTGGCATCTAAAGTTAATGGTTTTTCGCTTATGCGTCCACCAGGACACCATGTAGGAAGATACGGCGCTGCTTTAGGTGTTTATACGCGTGGGTTTTGCTACATCAACAACATCGCAATTGCCGTTAAGCGGCTTGGCAGGAGAACATTAATCTTGGATATTGATGGTCATCACGGCAATGGTACACAAGAGATTTTTCAAGGTTACGAAAAAGTGGCTTATGTTTCAGTACATCAGTCGCCGAACTATCCTGGAACAGGCTCTTTCACTGAGGGCAACTGCATTAACTTTGCTTTGCCGGTAAATTGTGGTGGAAAGCGGTATTTGGAGGCGCTTGACAAAGCGTTAAGGAGTGTTGATGTTGGTTTGTTTGAAGTAGTTGCGGTTTCCTGCGGGTTTGATACGCACTTGGGTGATTTCGCGTCTTTGGGGTTGATTGATCAGGATTATTTTGAGATTGGTAAAAGAGTTGCACGACTTTGTAAACCTGCGTTTTTTGTTTTGGAAGGGGGTTATGTTGGCGAGAAAGTTGGATTAGACATAGACAGCTTTCTTAGGGGTTATGAAGAAAATAAATAGTCTAGAAGGCGGTCTATTGTTTTTGTTTAGCCATTGCCTTCTTGTTTAGCATTTCAAGCTTTTCTGTGACTTTTTCTGAGCGTTTCTCTGCCTCGGCAAGGAGCGGTTTCCAGTCTTTATTTTTGACGGTGGTCATTAATTGTTCGGTTTGTGCTGGCAGTTTTTCGAGTGCGTCGGTGAACCGTTTTTCTGTGGCTTCATCTGAGTCTACAATATCTAGTGCATCTTCCGGGCATGCTTCTTTGCATTTGGGTTCGCCTTGGCAGAGGTCACATGCGATAGCTTTGCCGGTGTCGGTGTGAATGGTGATTCCGCCGTGCTCGCAGGCTTGTACACACCAGTCGCATCCTTTGCATCTTTTGTCATCTATGATTAGTAAGCCTGTTTCTGATTGTGTGATTGCTTTTTCTGGACATGCTTTCACGCATTTTGCGTCTTTGCATGCGCGACAGGACAGGGCGAAGTTGATGAGTGGTGTCATACGGACAACTCGGATTCTGGAGCGAATCGGGTTCCAGACAGCTTCGCCTTTTTCAAGAGTGCAAGCATATTCGCAGATTCCGCAGCCTGTGCATTTGCTTGGGTCAACGGAAACGAATTTTCTTTGAGTTTGGGCAGACATTCAGGATACCAAACCTTTCGTGGTGTTTAGACTAATTCTGTGCATCATTAGCTTTTAACCATTACTTAAAGAAACCAACTTTTCTATGGAAAAATCCAAAGGGCAAAAAACCCCATCGCCCTTGCTTACAGGCTCTGAATTGACTATGGCTCCCGTTAGATAAAGCAGTCAAAAGCTAATTTGGAAAAACCCTCTTGCCCTCTGTGACCTCCCTTTCTCAAACAGAGAAACAGTTGTTTGCCTTGAGAAGCATGTCTTCTCGTCAGTCCGACAAAATAGAAGCTAGTTATTTTACATTTTTGCTTGCTACAGATAGCCGTTGGCGAAAAGAGAACTTATCTATGCGCTTGCCTGCAGTTTGCAAAGGTTTCAGAATGAATCTTTCCACCTGGAGGCCAGTTCTCCTTCGGTTCCTCAGAAACTATGATAGTTATCGCTTGCGACGGAATTCCTATATCCACGTTAACCTTAGTGATTCCTTCAACAATTTTCCTTTTGTTTTCTAAACTTATTTCTGACCTAAATTCACTTGCACAAAAAGGCAACAAAATCACCTTAGCAAGAAAGAAGGACGTGCAGAACGTTAAGTTTTTTTGCGGTTCACGCAACAACTACTTTGGCTCGCCATCCTCAATATCCATTGCTTCCCGGGACAATTCAACATCTCGCACACTCAACTTCCTGTTAGTAGCCTTCAAGACTACACGTTCTTGCCAACCGCAATCGGGACACTCATAACTCTCAGGCAACATCCCTAAATGACCCCACATATCGCCGCCCGTGCTTTTCGCTCTACGAACTCTAGGGCTCTTACATTTGGGGCAAACTTGAATATCAAGACGTGCTCCCTGCGCCTCCAACTCTTCCAAAACCTGTGCAACTTCAGCCGCGTTTTGGATTGCTGTTTCTTCCTGCACTTCTTCTACGATGGAGAGCTGTTTCCTTTTCCGTTTTTTCTTCTGTATTTCGGCTCCTGACATTTTCTTTCACTTGCTGCTGCCTTGAATAAGACGCTTCCTTAAAAAAAGGGTTTATGGTACAAGGTTATACTGTCTACTTGGAACCCTTAGGTGGATCTTTCTTTCCTACAATTATTGTTGGGCAAAGGAGCATGCATTTTGCCGTCGTTTTCTAGTTTGATAAATCGTAAGCCCAACAATTAGGCTGAAGCTGACAACTATTACTATTCCCAAAGTAATGACTGAGTTATAGTTGGCTTTTTCACTCCCATTGTTGCCCTCTCCAAGTGGAGTAGGCAAAAGGGTTGTTATGTCAAGTTGATAAATATTAACTCCAGAGTCGCCTGCTAGAGAAGATGAAGTGAAAAGATTGGCTGCCGAAGAATTACCCTTCAATGTAGCGTCAAACCACGCGGTAACGTATTTTAATGTTGCATTTGTACCAGCGGTGTTAAAATCAAAATTTCCTACGCCCAAGTTGTGGTCGCCACCCGTAATGTCTAAAATAGCCCTAGAGGCAACTAGACCATTGTAGTAAGCGGTACCATTATCATGATAGGGAACTAAGGTATCGCCTTGTCCAGTTAAAATCAACGTTGGAACTACGTTTTGAACTTCGGGCACAAGTGAAGTTGAGAGATAATATGGCGTAAGAGCAACCGAAGAAGCAATGGTGGGTGAAGCTAAACCTAAAGCAGCAGAAGCGCCTGCACTGTGACTACACAAGGCGATCTTGGATTTATCAACCTTTAACGGAAAAGAATCCATTTTAACCCACGGCAAAATTGTTCCCTCTAGAACCTCTAAACAAGTTTTTGATGCCTGTGGGATAGTGCCGCCGCTGTCGTATCCAAACTCTAAAACAGCGTATCCTTGAGAAGCAAGGTGGCCACATAAAGGCGCATCCTCTTCCAAATTGGCCAAACCGTTACTGATTCCTGAGTAACCGCCAAACTGAATAATTAAAGGCAGATTGCCAGAATAGTTAAGCGGATAAAACAGGTTATAGTACGTCCCGTTATACAAGCCGAAAGCGGTAAAATTGTATTCATAACCGGATGAAGGCTTGATTGTGGTTGTTGTGGTAGTGTTCCAATCCATTGCTGGCTTAATTTGAGCATATAACTGATCTGTCTGTGTTCCAAACAGCAACAGAACACAAAGAACCAAGAGAAGAACTCCTTTTCTGAATCTAAATGATCTGCTAGTAAATGCTCTTATTTTCATAAAGTAGCTTAAACACCTATTTCACAGCCGACACCTTGGTATGGACAGGGATTCTAATATAAAATTTGTCATAAAATAAAAAAATACCTCAGCCGATTAGTCTCTTCAAATATGGTATTTTTTTGAGCAGTAAAATTATTCCAAGGCTGACAAAAAAAGTGATGACTGTAATTAGGGGAACTCCAACTATAGAGTTGATTGTGTTACCGTTAATTGCAAAGCCAAAATAGCCTCTTTGAAGAGACTCAAGCACCATTAAGTGAAACAACGCCACAGGAAGAGTGTTTTGACTAATGACATTTATCAGCTTACCGAGTTTGCTAGAGCTAGCAGTATTAGTAGGGATTTTAATCGTGTTCAAAAACAAAAACAACGCAACCGCAGCCAAAATTGTCCAAGGACCAAAATACACAGTGAAAGAAAATACTTCTCTGTTTCCCCCAATCGGAGACTGAATAATGTAAATGCCAATTGCAGTGAGAACTATTCCGAGAGCCGCAAGAATTGCAAGAACTGAACGCTTAACTTTCATGTTAACAAGGAAGATACCTAAAATGAAGTAGCCTGCAAGACCAAACAGAAGGTAGCCTACCCAGACAGCGGATGTTTGGATGTTACTGAATGGACTGTAGGTAGTCAGGGCGCCAGCGAAAGGAAGAACTGCTGCGCAAAAAAACCAAAGCCCTATGTAACGCTTGAAGGTAGCACGATTTACCTTAGGCAACGTTATTCGCAAAACTGGCGTCAAAAGATAAAGACCCAAAAGCATGTAAAAGTACCAGAAGTTGTAGTAGGGACCTGTTAATATGCCCTGAGCAACAGCATTTACAGTTAAGGGATTATGTAGAACCAAAAAAGCCCAAGCAAAGTAAGCGGCTCCCCAAAATATCCAAGGTAAACCTATTCTTGCCCAGCGTTTTTTAAAAAAAGAAGCAAGAGTGTCATGCTTATCTGGTTGCAGAAGAAGTGCACCGCTTAACATAACAAACAATGGTATCCCTATTCGCCCAATGCTTTGATAAACATCGTTTGTAGTCCAACGAATAATTTCGAATTGATCCATTTGTGGAACTGTTAAATCGGCGGTGGCGTGGAGAAAAATAACCATTATGATGGCTACGGTACGGATTAAATCAACTGAAATATCTGAATTCGGAGTTGAGGAACCCGCACCTGTTTTGCTCATAGCTTTGTTTTGGGAAAGGTTATCGATAAAAGCTTTTTTGGCAAATAATTTTTACTAACATTAGTCAAGGTTTCTTTACTAAGAATCGTAAGTAACTTATCGCTTAAAAAATCTTTACTGTTGGTTATTTGCTGGTGCGGAGGGTGGGACATACGCCGTATTTTACCGGTAAAAAACGTTCAAAGAATCCTTTACGTTCGAGCGCTATGCCCCGGGTACTTGAAAAAACCCGAAATTGGAAACGGCGCGGGATGTTAGGTTTACACCCACGTTTAGATTCCACACGAATTAAGTGGAGAACATGAGATGAAAAATGCCGAGATATTGCCCATTATTGGATGATCTTCTTAATTCGTGGGAAAGAGAGAACCTGAGAAAGGATAATTGTTTATTCTTAGCTTTTTTCTGCCTTTTCTTTTTTCGGTTTTTCTTCCGCACTTCCACCGGCGCATTTCACGCAGCAAGCAGTGTATTCTTTTCCATCAATTACGGTTGTGGCTGTTGACAGCTTGCATATTTCGGGTGTGTTTTCTGGGCTGCAGAATTCGCATTTGCTGGTTTTTGTCTTCTTTGTTGGGTTCTTCATTTTTTCACCTCGGTGGCTGCTTCTCGCTTCTTGTAGTAGTCCTTTATTGCGGCATGTAGTGCATCTGAGGCTAGGTTTGAGCAGTGCATCTTGACCGGTGGCAGCCCTCCTAACGAGGAGGCAACGTCGGCTCGAGTTATTTTCAGCGCTTCTTCAAGAGTTTTTCCTTTAGCCATCTCTGTTGTCATGCTGCTTGTGGCTATTGCAGCTCCGCAGCCAAAAGTTTTGAACTTGATATCCTCGATTCGGTTGTCTTTCACTTTAATGTACATGGTCATTAGGTCGCCGCAAACGGGATTTCCTACGGTGCCTACGCCATCAGCATCCGGAATTTCCCCTGTGTTTTGGGGGTTTTTGAAGTGTTCCATAACTTTGTCTGAGTACATTACACTTTCAACTCCTTAGGTGTCAATGGTGACATTGACCTTAACCGATTAACTATACCAGGCATCAAGCCTATAACATATTCGACATCTTCCAAACTGTTATCCCTACCCAAGCTGAACATTATTGACCCATGAGCTTCTTCATGTTTTAGTCCAGTTGCAAGCAACACATGTGAGGGCTCTAAAGTCTTTGAAGCACACGCAGAACCGGAGGAAACGGACACACCATTAATTTCCAAGCTAAGCAACATTGATTCTCCTTCAATGAAGCTATATCTGACGGAGACGTTGTCGGGCAGTCGATTAGTCGGGTGTCCATTTAGAAAAGTGTAAGGCAGTGGTTTGATCAAGCCTTCGATTAATCTGTCTCTAAGCTTAGTCAACTTCTCAAGGTGAGTTTGCATTTCTTGCTTGGCGATTTCCGCAGCTTTCCCAAATGCTACAATGCTTGGTATGTTTTCAGTTCCAGATCTTAGACCTTTTTCCTGCCCCCCTCCGTGAAGCAGAGGCTCTATGCGCATTCCATCTTTCACATAGAGTGCACCGACGCCCTTGGGACCATACATGTCATTTGAGGAAACAGTTAGCAGATCAATGCCTAAGGCTTGCACGTCAATTGGGATTTGACCGCTGGCGACTGTTGCATCGACATGCAGAAAAATGTTATTGGCGTGTACTATTTTGCTGATCTCATTTATAGGCTCGATTGTGCCTATCTCACCGTTTGCGTAAACTATCGATACAAGGGTTGTTTTGTCGTTTAGTTCTTTTTCGAGACTGCCTAAGTCCACGGAGCCAAACTTGTCCACGGGAAGAAAGACTGCTTCAAAGCCTTTTGTTGTCAGAAATTTTACTGGGTTCACAACAGACATGTGCTCTACGCTTGAGGTTATGATTTTTGTGCCTCTGTCTCTGTTGCGGTTGGCAGCGCCTTTTATTGCTAGATTGTTGCTTTCGGTTGCACCCGAAGTGAAGATTATTGAGTCTGCTTTTTCGGCATTAATCAGCTCCGCAACTTTAATTCTTGCTTCGTCGAGTGCACGTTTTGCTTCTTGACCAGCGACATGTAGCGATGAGGGATTGCCGTATGACGTTTTCATGTATGGTAGCATTGCGTCTATTGCACGGGGGTCAACGGGTTTTCCCGCTGCATAATCCATGTTTACTCTTTTTGCCATTGACGTTGCTCTTCACCTTATCGATAAAACTATTTTTTATCAAAACCTGGATTTGGGGTTAATAGCACTGAAATAATTATCGTGTTGTTTTTCTTTGATTTCTTGCATTCTGTTTTTATTTTATCTTCTTAATAAGGATTCGAATTGTACTGCCTTCTTTGGCGCTACTAACTATTTCCTGCTCCAGATGTTTTACGAGGCTGTATATGTCTGATTCAGCAGCGGGATCGTCAGCGACAACCTCTAACGTTTCCCCTATCTCCATCTCGTCTAGTGCCAATCTCGTCCTGAAGACGGGCTCGGGACAGTACAAGCCCAAACAATCAAGTTTTTTGTCAACTTTAACAGTCACTAAATCTCCTCCAAAGCGTGTCATGTTTTTGTTTAGGGTGGTTCTTTAGAACCACATAGTAGCGTTAGCACTTAAGGCCAAGTCGTTTAGCGTTGCTGCCCCCACGATTTTTACTCCTGGAATTAGGGTTACTTTGTCCCATCCTAACATCTGTTTGGAGGCTTCACATACGTTGATTTCGATCCCCATTTGAAGAGTCTTTTGGATCATTTCTGCAACACTGGGGAAAGCTCCTAGCTTTATCTTTTCAGCTGCTCCCGGAAGCAGTATTCTGAGGCTTTGACCTAGAAAGTAGACTTTAGGGTTTAAGCCCATAGCTTTGGCTGTTTGCGCTAAGACTAAAGGAGAATATTGTCTTTCAGGATTGTCGCTAGTTTGCACATACAAAATAAATTTTTCGTCTTTCAATAAAATCACCCACAATATTTACCTGCTATTACAATTATTTCGTTCATCGAAATAAATATAACGTGTTATTCAAAGAATTTTAAAGTAAAGTAACCTAAGATCATCTTAAATGGGTACGCCACAGTTTCTGAGGAGTGTTTGGTCATAGTCACAATTATTAATAATAGTTGCAAAAATAAACTGAATTAGGAAATGACGCGGGATGTGAGATTTACACCCACGTTTAAATTCCGCGCGAAGACTCGAAGATTGAAAAGTTTGGGCCATAAGAAACGTCTATCTTAGACTCGAAAACAATTTTTTCCAATTAGTGAGAAAATTGATTTATCTTCCTTGGCTTATCTCCTTGAACTGAAAACTCTTACAACATGATTTTTACCGGTAAATTCACACTTGAGTTTTAGCCTCAGCCCAGCCACATTTTTTATAGCCATAAATTCAGCCCTATTCACCAAACTAACCTCATAATAAGCCTGAATTTGTGGTGCGGAGGGTGGGATTTGAACCCACGAACCCCTGCGGGATAGGAGCCTCAGTCCTACGCCTTTGGCCATGCTGGGCGACCTCCGCGCGTGTTTGCGGAAATATAGAAACAGGGCACATTTAAAGGCTTTACTTTGCGCTTTACCAAATTATTTTTTAGGTTTGTTTGTTATAGTTGCTTGTGGTGTTGTGGTAAGGTTTATATCAAGCCTCACTATAACACTGTTATATTACTCAGGCGATAAAAATGAAAATCTACAACAGCATCCTTGAAACAATCGGAACAACCCCCTTAGTAACAATAAACAAACTAACCCAAGGTGCAAATGCAACAGTACTCGCTAAACTGGAAGCCCGCAATCCAGGTGGAAGCGTAAAAGACCGCATCTGCCAAAGCATGATAGCTGAAGCAGAAAAACAAGGCATAATCAAGCCAGGCGCAACCCTCATCGAACCGACAAGCGGCAACACAGGCATCGGCTTAGCTATGGTGGCAGCCGTAAGAGGCTACAAGCTAATCCTAACCATGCCCGAAACCATGAGCATAGAACGGCGCAACCTGCTCAAAGCTTACGGCGCCCAACTAGTTCTCACGCCAGGACCTGAAGGCATGGGCGGCGCCATAAAAAAAGCTGAAGATCTCATCGCCAACACGCCTAACAGTTTCATGCCTCAACAATTCAAAAACTTAGCCAACCCAAAAATTCACAGAGAAGCCACTGCGCCAGAAATCTGGAATGACACAGACGGCAAAGTTGACATAGTAGTGGCTGGTGTAGGCACAGGCGGAACCATAACAGGCATAGCCCAATACATAAAACCCCTCAAACCCCAATTCAGGGCTATTGCTGTGGAACCCGCAGCCTCACCAGTTCTGAGCGGTGGGCAGAAAGGACCACACAAAATCCAAGGAATCGGCGCAGGCTTCAAACCCGACGTGCTGAAAATGGAGTTGGTGGATGAAGTCTTCAAAGTCAAAGATGACGACGCTATGCAGACGGCAAGGCAACTGGCGCAGAAAGAGGGCATGCTGGTAGGCATTTCCTCAGGAGCAGCAGCATACGCAGCCATAGAAATAGCCAAGCGAGCTGAAAACAAGGGCAAACTAATTGTGGTTATTCTGCCAGACACGGGTGAACGCTACCTCAGCACCCCTCTGTTTCAGGAACCATCAACAAACGCCACCCCCACCATATAATTATTGTCAAAAAGACGCTTTTCTTATATTCTCCCTTTCCACATAATTGAGCGAATAGGAAAACAAAATGTCAGCGAAAGCAAAGCAGCCCCGACCGAAAGAATGCAAAACTTGCGTAGACAAGAATTTGGATGTTGAGGGCTGGAATCCAGACCGGATGCTAGAAGCACTTATGCGCAACCACGATAAGGTGGAGCAGGACTGGGTTGAAAGAGGTCTGCCAAAACTAGTAGACGACCTCATGAGTAACTACCAAAAGTTCGGCGGCATGGATCACCTTGAAGGCAAAGACCTTCCATCAAAAAAAGTAGTCATCGAAGTCTTAGATGACCTACTCACAATTCTTTTCCCAGGCTATTTAGGCGACTCAGAAATCACAAAAGCCAACATAAAATACCATTTAGGCACCACTTTAACGACGGTATATACGCGGCTCACGGGCGAGGTTGAAAGAAGCCTCAAGTACATCTGCCGAAAAATCAGTGAGTGCCCGCAAGACTTATGCCAAAAAAGAGCTCAAGTCGTCGTAAAAGAACTTCTTGAAAAGCTGCCTGAAATCCGCTCCATGCTAAGCGGCGACATCGCGGCTGCGTACAGCGGTGACCCAGCAGCCGTCAGCACAGAAGAAGTCATCCTAAGTTATCCCTGCGTACTCGCAATTACTACGTACAGGATAGCCCATGAACTCTACCTGAGAGGGGTACCGCTTATTCCAAGAATAATGAGCGAGCGCATGCATTCAGTAACGGGCATCGATATTCATCCTGGCGCGAAAATAGGCAAAAACTTCTTCATCGATCACGGCACAGGCGTTGTAATCGGTGAAACCGCAGAGATAGGCGACAACGTCAAACTCTACCAAGGCGTCACGTTGGGAGCGCTTAGCTTTCCAAAAGATGAGAAAGGAAACATCATCAAAGGCAGAAAAAGACACCCTACTGTCGGAAACAACGTTGTTATCTATTCCGGCGCAACTCTTCTTGGCGCCGAAGCAGTTATAGGCGACAACGTTGTTATCGGCGGAAATGTTTGGATAACCACACCTGTCGCTTCAGGAACAAAAATAACAATAGCAGCACCCGAACTAAAGTATAAAATGGAAAACCACCGCCCAGAGAAAACAAAGCCCTAACTTTTGTGCTTCCTATTTTTACAAAATTAGGTAATCTGTGTGGTCTACCGCTCCTAAATAACGGGGAAACAATTGCAGATAATCCTATTTGTTAGGAAACAAAATCGCTAGAGGAGGCGGAAGTTTTCCTTTACCGAAGTCAACACTACGTGTGTGTTGGTGCGTTCAATGTACGGCAGAGCCAGCAACCGCTTCGTGAAGGCTCCTAGGTCTTCTCGGCTCTTGAATTTGGCAACAATTATCGCATCGGTTAAGCCTGTTACGTCGTAGACGCTACACACGTTGGGGATTTTTGCGATTTCGTTTTCTGTTTCCACCAACCTGCCCTTAGAAACAGTAATTTCCGTAACCACGGTTAATTGGTAACCGAGTTTTTCGTGATCTAAAATGACTGAATAGCCTTTGATTAAGCCATCCTCTTCCATCTTTTTGATTCTAGATAGGACTGTGCCGACTGAAACGCCAACGTTTTTGGCAATTTGGCGACTGGAAAACCTTGCGTCCTCTAAGAGAGCTTGGAGGATTTTTACGTCAGTTTCATTCAATCCCATAACATTTCTTCCTGCACGTTCTTTCAGCCAAAACTGCTTTTTAGGAACATACTTTTGATAATCTGCTGATTAAGTTTATAAAAGTTTAGTTTTTCTCTAGTAATTGATGAAGGCGGAAGTGCCCTGCAAGACTATTTGTGTTAAAGAAAACTTTCGACTTTTACAGAAAATAGAGGGCAATCTTAAATTAGAAGCTTAAACCCCAATATTCTGAGCCACAGAATGCAAGCAAAATACGACACCATACTTATCTTGGACTTTGGAGGACAGTACTGCCATCTTATTGGCAGAAGAGTCAGAGAACATGGTGTCTACTCGGAAATAGTGCCCCACGATATTTCTCCTGAAGAAGTGGCTGCTCTAAATGAGAAATTCAATGTCAAAGGCTTAATTTTTTCAGGCGGGCCCTCGAGTGTTTACGAGCCAAATGCGCCTAAACTGCATCCGCACATTTTAGAAGTGAACCTGCCGATTCTTGGTTTATGCTATGGGCATCAGCTTCTAGCCCAATTGACAGGTAGCAAAGTGGAGCCAGCAGCCTGCAAAGAATATGGCATCGCCCAAGTCGCAATCGACAAGCCCGTCGGCGTACTTGATGGGTTAAGTGAGAAAGAGCAGGTTTGGATGAGCCACGGCGACACAGTATTCGCTCCACCCCCAGAGTTTGAAGCGCTGGCACACACTGATAACTGCCCGGTCGCAGCTTTCAGACACAAGACCAAACCAATTTACGGGTTACAATGGCACCCAGAAGTCATCCATACCGAGAACGGCATGCGCATGTTACAGAACTTTATTTTTCAAGTGTGCAAGTGTCAAGCCAACTGGCAAATGGAAGACCTCATCGGCAAAATGGTCAAAGAATTAAAGATTGAAGTCGGCGAAGGCAGAGCCATAATCGGCTTAAGCGGAGGCATAGACTCAAGCGTCGCAACTGCACTCGCGGCGAAGGCGCTTGGCGATAAGTTGACGGCGGTTTTTGTTGACCATGGGTTCATGCGTGAAGGCGAGCCTGAAGCAATCCGAGAGACTTTCCAAAAGTTTCCGATCCGTTTTATAGTAGCTAACGCGCAAGAACGGTTCATGAGAAGACTTCAAGACGTTTCCGACCCAGAAACAAAACGGAAAATAATTGGGGAAGAGTTTATCCGCGTTTTTGAGGAAATCTCAAATGAGTCAGCCGCTGAGTACCTGATTCAGGGCACCATATATCCAGACAGAATCGAATCAGGCTTCAGAAAAGGATCCGATAAAATTAAGAGTCATCATAATGTGGCTGGGTTGCCTGAGAAGATAAAATTCAAGAAAATCCTCGAGCCTCTCCGGGACCTCTACAAAGATGAAGTACGCAAGGTTGCCCGAATGCTTGATTTGCCTAAGGAAATTGTGAATCGGCAACCGTTTCCTGGACCAGGATTAGCAGTCAGAATAATCGGTGAATTAACTGAGGAAAAAGTCAGAGTTGCTAAGAAAGCTGACAAGGTTGTGCGTGAAGAGATTGAGAAAAATGGCTTGACTAACAACCTGTGGCAATACTTTGCAGTATTAACAGATACAAAAGCCACGGGCGTTAAGGGTGACGCACGAGCGTACGGTTACGTGGTTGCCGTGCGGGCGATGGAGAGCCGTGAAGCCATGACCGCCAGCTTCGCGAAGATACCCTATCCTGTTTTAGAGAAAATTTCAACCCGAATTACGAACGAGATCCCGCAAGTCGTTCGCGTCGTTTATGATATTACTCATAAACCGCCGGCAACCATCGAGTGGGAATAAACAAATTCCATAGCTCTTTATATTAAAAAAGCGTTTATAGTTTCTACATTATCAAGGTGACACTCTTTGAAAGCGGTGATTTTAGCAGGCGGCTTCGCGACAAGGCTGCGACCACTAAGCTGTGCCAGACCTAAAACTCTTTTCCCGATAGTTAACAAGCCACTGCTCCAGTGGATTTTTGAGCGCTTAGCAGACAGCGGCATTAGCGAAGCCATACTGGCAGTTAACGCACTCACAAAGTTTTACATTCGACAGCAACGACTTCCCAACTGCGGCTTAAAGATCCGCTTCTCGGTCGATCCGCCAAAAATGCCTCTTGGCACGGGCGGGCCGGTAAAAAAAGCAGAGAGACTCGTTGGTCACGACGAGCCATTTATTGTTCTAAATGGCGATATTTTTGCTGACATAAACTACAGAGAGCTGCTTAAGGCGCATAGGAAATCGGGTGCTTTGGCAACGCTCTCATTGTGCAAGGTTGACGACCCGTGCAGTTTTGGAGTTGCAGAATTGGCAAACAGCAACTACATTAAGCGGTTTGTTGAAAAACCCGCGAAGGGTCAGGCGCCAAGCAACCTCATAAACGCGGGAGTCTACGTTTTAAGCCCAAAAGTCTTCGATTACGTTCCAGAGGGCAGAGCGGTTTCTATGGAGCGGGAAGTTTTTCCCAAGTTGGCTGAGGAAGGCAAGCTTTACGGTTACTGCGTTAATGGTTTGTGGATGGATATTGGTAAGCCTCAGGAGTATTTGGAGGCAAACAAGATAGTGCTTGATTCACTTTCCGACACTCTAAGGCAGCAGAGAGCCAAAAACTTTGAGTCAAAAAGTCCGGTTGCCCTAGATAAGGGCGTCACTGTCGGCAAGAAGTCGATTGTTGGTCCATATGCCATCTTGGGACGGAATGTCAAAGTTGGCAGTAATGTTCAGATAAATAATTCTGTGGTTTTTGCTGACGCTGAAATCGGCGACTTTGCCATATTGAGCGGAGCCATCGTCGGAGAAGGCGCACGAATAGGCAAACATGCAAGACTCAGCAAAGGCGCAATTGTGGGTGACCAAGCCAAAATAAAAGACGGAGTTCATCTCACAGATGGATCAACGATATGTCCTGCAAAGGAAGTCTCTGAAAACATTTTAAAACCCAAGATTGACTGTTAAATAAGTACCGAGTTGAAAATTATATGAGCACAGGAAAACTTTTTGGAACAAATGGTATCCGAGGTCTCGTCAACGTAGAACTGACACCGGAAATGGCCATAAAAATCGGAGCTTGTATTGGAACATTTTTTGGGAGAAAAAACTTGCTTTTAGGGTATGATGCCCGAACTAGCGGTCCCATGTTTGCAAAAGCGGTCATATCTGGCTTGACCGCGACCGGATGCGATGTGTACTTAGCTGGAATGGCACCAACGCCCGCCTTGCAGTTTGCCGTCAAGAACCACGCGATGGATGGCGGAGTTATAATTACCGCTTCACACAACCCGCCCGAATACAACGGCATCAAAGTGATTTGGAGCGACGGCATCGAAACCTCACATGAGCAAGAAGAGAAAATAGAAAACATTTACTTTGAAAACAAAATCATCTACGCACCATGGGACCAGCTAGGCGCAAAGCGTGAGCTTCCTGGAATCAACGACGAGTACACTCAAGCCATAAAAACCCACGTTAACGTCCAAAAAATCGCCAGCAAACACTTCCACGTAGTCGTAGACGCCGCAAACAGCGTCGGCGGACTCACCGCACCTTCACTGCTTAGGGAGCTCGGCTGCAAAATCACAAGCATCAACGCGAACATCGACGGCACCTTCCCAGGCAGACTACCAGAACCCAGACCTGAAAGTCTCGGTGACTTAGCAGCAACCGTGAAGGCAATTGACGCCGATATGGGCGTCGCCTTTGATGGGGATGCTGACCGCTCAATCTTCGTAGACGCTAATGGGGTGATTTATTGGGGAGACAAAACCTTCGCAGTAGTTATCAAACAATACCTGCTTAAGAATCCAGGTGCAAAAATCGTCACGCCAGTGAGCTCATCTACGCTAATCAAAGACACCGTTGAAGCTTACAAGGGCGAGTTGATTTGGACGAAAGTTGGAAGCGTTACTGTTTCACAGAAAATGAAGGAACTTGGCGCCAAACTGGGCGGGGAAGAGAACGGGGGAATCTTTTATGGTCCACACCAAGCCGTCCGAGATGGAGCAATGACAACAGCACTGCTGCTTAACATTATGGCTGAGACTGGTCAGTCGCTTTCTCAACTCGTTGCCGAGCAACCCCAATACTTTCTAGAGAAGGGCAAAATCGAGTGCGCAGATGAGAAAAAGCAGCCGCTACTGGAAAAACTCAGTGAACAGGTGAAGGGCGAGAACATCAGCACAATTGACGGCGTAAAGATCTGGTTCAACGACAATAGCGCCATTCTGATTAGACCAAGCGGAACCGAGCCAGTTTTCAGGCTATATGCTGAGGCGAAGAACCAAGAAAAAGCATTAAAGCTAGTTGAAGACTACAGTTTAAGGCTTAAAAACCTCTTGAAAACAATATAACAAGCCCAAATGCTGTGCTCTGGGAGAAAACGGCTGATGCCCACGGTTCTAAACATAAAGCCTGAAGAGTTGGATTCCTTTGAGAAGCGCTCAAAATACACTGTGAGCGTTATAGGCTGCGGGCACACGGGAATCTTCTTGGCTAACGCTTTTGCTGAAGCTGGCTTTAAAGTGGTTTGCACAGATGCTGACGCAAGCGTAATAAAAAAAGTGGCAAAAGGAAAAATCCCTTTTCCGGACCCAGAAGCCGAAGTTAAACTGAAACGCCACGTATCCTCGGGGCAATTAAGCGCCATTACTGAGCTGAAAAAAGCTGTCGACCAAGGCGACCTATCTATCTTGACACTTGTAGCGAAAGTTGATGAGCAGAAAAAAACCGATTCCTCAGAAATAGTAAATGTCTGCAAGCAGATTGGAGCGTCACTCCACCAAGGCGGGCTTGTCATTTATTGTGGTGTTGCAGGCTTCGGCTTAGTTGAAGGCATTATGAAGGAAACTTTGGAGAACACTTCAGGGCTAAAAGCAGGACTAGATTTTGGTTTAGTTTACAACCCAATTGAGTATGAAGGCGCATCGATTCCGATGGAGTTAGAGGTGGCGGCAACCCAAAAAACAAGCTTAGAAACCGCAGCGAACTTTCTAAAAACAATTACTAAAAACGTTAAACAAGTCAGTGATATTAAAACAGCAGAAGCAGCCGCCCTTTTCAACGTTGTGAAGCAAGACGCAAACAGGGCTTTGGCGAATGAGTTAGCGGTTTTCTGTGAAAATGCAAATATTGACTATTTTGAGGTTTTGAAACTCATGGGTTCGGATGCTCAAAGCTTTCGACCTAAAAGTCTCGAAAATACTGTCACTAAAAACGGAACTTACTTGTTACTTGACAGCGCCGAAAACTTGGACATTAAACTCAGGCTTCCAGCGTTGTCAAGGCAGATAAACGAGGAAATCGTTAAACACGCCGTCAGCTTAACTCAGGATGCATTGCGTAGTTGCGGAAAAACTCTGCGGAGAGGAAGAGTTGCCGTCTTAGGAGTTGCTGACCCAGCGACCGACATTTTTGTCAAGCTGATTGAGCAGAAAGGCGCGAAAGTTAGCCTATATGACCCAGCGTCAAAGAAGGAGCCGCTGACGACCAGAGTGGTGAAGACTAGCTTGAATGAGGCGGTGGAGGGCGCAGACTGCATGGTAATATTAACACAAACCAACCGCCTAAACCTCAAAAAACTTAAGCCAATCATGAAGTCGCCCTCGGTTATTGTTGATTTAACTGGTGCTTTGGAACCGCAAGAAGTAAAGGCAGAAGGCTTCATATACTGTGGATTTGGAAGAGGAATTGTGTAAGGCATGAAGAAACTTGGCGTAGCAGTAATCGGCACAGGGCAATGGGGAAAAAACCACGCGAGGGTCTACAAAGAATTGCCCTCAACAGAATTAATCGCAATATGTGATGTGAACGCTGAGAGAGCTAAAGCCATAGCAGCACAGTACGGCGTAAAAGCCTACTCCAACAGCACACAAATGCTAAAGAACAAAGATATTGAAGCGGTAAATGTTTGCACATGGTCCACTATCCTAGCCAAAGAAGCACTCAAAGCCCTCAGGGCTGGAAAACATGTTTTAGTTGAAAAACCAATGGCGCCCAATACCCAGCAAGCAGAAAAACTTGTACAAACAGCAGAGGAGAACGGTCTCCACTTAACCGTGGGCTTCTTAATGAGGTTCATACCTGGATTGCAGCATATTCGTCAATCCGTTGAGAACAAAAGAATTGGCGACTTGGTGTGCGCAACTGCAAAACGTGTGTCGCAGTGGCCTGAGAGAATAGGTGATGTCGGAGTCGTCAAAGACACGGCTATTCATGATATTGATGTTATGCGGTTCATATCAGGGGAAGATCCGATAACTGTTTACTCGAAAATGGGCAGCATGAAACACCGCACTTTTGAAGATTATGCACAAATTATGCTCACATACAAGGATGGAAAAAGCGCATTCATAGAGTCCAACTGGCTTACACCCTACAAGACTCGAGCATTAACTGCAACTGGCAGCGATGCCATAATGCGGCTAGATTACATTACGCAAGACCTATGGATTGAGCAGCAGACAGAAACAGTGCAACCACGCTACCCGTTCCAGGAACCGCTAAAGCTTGAACTCCAAAACTTTGTCGACTGCATAGTTGAGAAAAAGAAACCAGTTGTCACAGGAGAAGATGGCGTGAGAGCGCTAAAAGTAGCTCAAGCGGCAATGCAGTCCTCAGCAAAAAACAGGGCAGTCCAACTGAAAAGCTAAAAGTTATTTTAGGTTGAAAGGCTTGCCTTCCGACACTATTTTCGGGGGCGCTTGCCCCTTCCACTTCTTTAGAAAGGGCAGGTCTTCGTCAGCTTTGCGAAGTTCATCCGGGAGCATTTCGGGAATTTCATCACGGATGGGATACCACCTTAGGCACATGGGACAAACGATCAACCCTTCAACTATTTCTTCTTTTTCTTCGAAAACGTGAAGTTCAAGTGGGTGAGTCTTATCGATTGGGCAAGCGAGGATTTCCATTAGTTTACGCTTCATAATTTACTCCACAAATTAACATAGTTGAAGGTTTAGTTATTAAAACTTGCTTGGCAAGTCAACGACTTGTATGTCCAAAACCGTTTGGTACCAGTTTGGACCCGTGCTGCGCACAATTCGTCCAAAAGCAAACGCGTAGTTGATACATAGACTGTCGAGCTTTTCGGCTACCTTCGTCTTAGTTTTCTCCACTGGGTCATCGCTTGTTCTTGCATGCTGGAAATCATAGTAGTGTATCCAGCCGCCACCTCTCTTTAACGCCGAGACTGCACTGGGCAGACATTCGAGAGCTTTTTCTGGCAGAGGCATCAAAACGCGATCAGCAGCACCTTGCAGTTTAGCATCAACTATGGTTCTCGCGTCGCCAAGCATTGGGATAACTCTATCATGCACTCGGTTGGCTCTAACGTTCTCCTGCATGTAGTGGAATGCGTTGGGATTAACATCAATGGAGAAAACCTTGGTCTGAGCCACGGTTTTGGCGATGATTACGCTAAAGCAGCCGACTCCTGAAAACATATTAACAACAGTTTCGCCGCTGTTAACTAGGCCTGTAATGCGTGCGCGTTCATGAGAGAGCCTTGGTGAGAAATAGCATTTCTCAACATTCACTTTGAAGATGCAACCGGCTTCTTTGTGCTTGGTGATGGTTTTGTTTTCTCCCGTTATGAGCTTTAGTTTTCTGACTCTGAAGTCGCCTGTGATGGGGCTGGTTTGAGCAAAAACTGTTTTCACGCCTCGGTGAATGCTCATAATTTGTTTGCCAATGGCTTCAGCGTTCTTCGTATTGCCTTTGGGGCATTTGATTATGGCTATGTCGCCTATTATATCAAAGGAATTGTAAACTTGCCCCAACTCTTCGTGCGGTAGCGTTGCTGAAAGCTTTTCTCGCAGGCGTTTTTTCATTACTTTATCCTCATTATTAATTGGATACTGGAAACGTTTAAAAGCAAAATACTTTTCTTTTGTAGGGCAAGGCGTTTCCAATGGAAAAATCAGGAATTGTTTATGAATGCATGAGATGCGGTTCAAGAGTGCCAGCTGAAGAGTTAGAACTCCGCGGCGGCGAAACAAAATGCATCATCTGCGGTTATCGTATTCTAAAGAAGGTTAAGCCGCCCGTAGTTAAACGTGTTCAATCAAAATAAGAAAAGGATGACTCGTGTTTTTTTCCACGAGCACTTGTTTTATGGTTTTCTAATTTGTCAGTTTAGAAGATTTCTTTGTCTCCAAGTTTGCGCAGTGTTTTTCCTCTTAGTCTCACGGATTCAGTAAAGTAGTCGTCATCTAGGTCTTTTTCAACGGTTTGGCGTCTAACGGTTTCGCCGCAGACTGCCCCCGGCAGCAGTCGTCTTTTCATGCACATTGAGTAAGTGCAGTTTGCGAGATTACATGCTTCTTCGGTCCATCTGCACCAAACTGAGTCTCGTCCGCGATAGAAAGCGGAGTTTTTTGCGCATTTAAAGGATGGGCATGTTGGAGAACAAGCTTTTGATTGAGCCAATAGTTACACCTCAACGTCAAATCAAAATCTTTGGTTGTTGTCTTTGCTTTTTCTTATGTTCCTTGAAATCCATATAAACTTTTTCTAGTTAAGGGTTAAAATTTCAACTTTTAGTGGCGTGTTTTCTTCTACGGCGGATGTAGACTTCTACTAAGGCGAGAAGGACCACAGCTACCAATATGACTAGTATGGTGAGCATTGTGCTTACTTGTATGAGCATTCCTACAACAGAGATGTATTTGTCAATTTTAATTTGCACGGAAGTCGGCTGGTCAACTGTTAAGACTAAAGATTGATAAGCGTTGTCAACTCCTGGAGCATGCGCTATGATTTGCAGGTTGCCTCCGATAACGTTGCTGAAGGTTGCTTTTCCATCGCCTAGTGTAGTAGCGGTTAGTTTTTCTGTTGCAGGACCGTTGAGAATGACATTTGCGTTAATTATCGGTGAACCGAAGAAGTCAACGACTGATACGGAAACTTGGATGCCGTAGAGTGTGCAGCGGATTTGTTTTTCGCTGTCGCTAAAAGCTTGGATGTTTGTTTCGTTTACTAGGATGTTGTCTTTGTAAACTCTGGCGCGATATGTTCCGAACGTAACTTGGGCGGCGACTGTTCCTGAACTGTCTGTGGTGGCAGAGGTGAACAAGCCGTTGGTTAATTCGATAAGTTCTATGCGTGCGTCGGGGATTGGTTCTAAATTATAGCCGACCACGTTGATTGCAACGTTCTTGTTTGGACAGGTTATAATAAATTCTGACGTGGGTTGCACTGGAAGGTTGCTAACTGTATTGTTGTATGGGTTGAAGACCTGATTGTACATGGAAGCGTTAATTGTGTATCTTGCCCCTGCCAAAGTCGAGTTGAAGGTGAAGCTACCTGAGGGACCAGTTTGTCCAGAAGAACTTCCTGACTTGAGCCCGCCGCCGCTGGTTAATTGATATTGGTAGAATATGTTAAGGTTGACGAAGGGCATCGCAACGCCGTTTGTGTTTTTAACGGTAATTTTAAGGTCGGTTAATTGGCAACGCAGAATAATGGTGGAGTCCCCTGTTACAGTTATGTTGTTTGGTCCAACATTAACGCCATTCCAGAAGGGTGTGAAAACGTGGCTACCTTTTTCAAGCTTAAAGGTCGCTATTCCATTGTCTCCACTTGTACTATTGGTAACTTGGCCACTTGTTGGATCTAATGCTTGAACGTTTATATGCGGAACAATCTCACCTGCTAAGTTTACTGTTTGAACTTTTACAGTATAGCCTACGACTGAGAATTCTTGTGAGTCCGCAACTGTCTTTATGGTTTTTTGTCCAGAAATTTGCATCGTGTAGTCTCCGATAGCGATGCTATCTGGAATTGGAACTGTTGTACTAATAATTCCGTCAGCTGAGGCAATTACTACTTGGGATGGAAAAGCGCTGCCTGTTTTGGAACTTGAAGCAGTAATCGTTGCAGTTTCGCCTGATTGGTAGCCTGTAGCATGTATACTTATGCTGTCGCCTCTGTGAACTGTTGTTGAACCCATAAAGCCAACTATGAATTGAGTTTGCGCTAAACTGCTGTTGAAGTAAACTTGGTACGTACCTGCGTAATCAGTTAGCGAACCATTAGGTGAGAAAGAGCTGCCAGGGAAGGTAATTTGTGCGCTTGCAGTTCCTTTCTGGTCTGGGGTTCCCAACTGCACAGTTTTTGTAAATTGGCTGTTGGCTGGACTTGGAAGAACTACCGTGACCACTGAACTGTATGAGACGCCTGCTTTGGCTGCAGCCACCTTAACATTGATAGATATAGCGTTTCCTTCCTGCATTGTTGAAGGCGTGACTTGTATCAAATATCCTGTCGTAACGGTGAATTGTTGTGTAGCGTTAATGTTGATTTTAACATCGCGCAGCGTTATTGTATAACTTCCACTCGGAACCTCAGGCACTGTAAAGTTTGCGTTAACGTAGTATCCATCAGATGTGCCGCTGGCAACTACATTTCTGGCAAACACAATCTGGTAGGTGCTGTTAGGAGTGTAGATGGTTCCTTGAATGTTTACAGATTGGCCGACGGGGCCGGTGAGTGAACTTGGATCCACTTGTAGAATGTTCACGCCGAGGCTTGACTGTCCGGAGACTGATCGAAGAGGCACAAATACAGCGGCTACTAACATTAGTGCTAACAGGGTTATAGTTACAGTTTTATTATTCAATCCGCTCTAACCTCCAAAATAGATAACCATCTATATTTGTAGTGCTCATGATTTAACTAAGAGTTGATTTTAAACTTTACCATTAAACGACTTAAATCAAACCTGTAATACACAAGAACATGTTTAAGCGAATTATATGCAAAAACTTGGAGCGCTATAGAGATTTTTAATAGACTGATATTGCTAAATTAAAACAAATTTGGTGTATATCTTGGAAAACTCTCCTGCTTCCATGCTTCTGGGCGCCCTCAAAAAGCAAAAGTACCACCTCGTAGGTGCTCATTCAGCAGTGAAAAGGTGCAAGTGGCTCTACGAGTCTATAGTTAATAATAGGGTGTGTTATAAGCAGAAGTTTTACGGCATCAAGTCTCACCGTTGTATTCAGATGTCGCCTTCACTTTACTATTGTACGCAGCAATGCCTGTTTTGCTGGAGAGCGCAGAGCGGAGACTTGCAGGTTACCTGGGATGAGATGAAAATTCCACGCCAAGACATGCCAGAGCAGATTGTTGAAGGCTGCTTTAAGGCGCAAGAGAGAATTCTAAGCGGCTACAAAGGCAACGATAAAACAGATTGGCGCAAATTCCACGAAGCCCAAACACCAAAACAAGTCGCAATAAGTTTAACAGGTGAACCGACTCTGTACGAACCACTGGGAGATCTAATTCGCACGTTTCATCAAAGAGGATTAACCACATTCCTTGTGTCGAATGGGACATTGCCCTCGAAACTTTCAAAGCTAAACCAAGAACCCACCCAACTCTATGTCTCAGTTTGCGCACCAAATGCGCAAGTTTACAAGCGCGTGTGTCGACCGCAATTTCCGATGGCTTGGGAGAAACTTAACGAGACCCTGACGTTATTGCAAAGTTTCCGTTGCCCAACCGTTATCCGCATGACTCTAGTTAAAGACCACAACATGAGCCGGGTAGAAGAGTATGCTCGACTGGTTGAGAAAGCTAATCCCACGTACATTGAAGCGAAAGCCTACATGCACATTGGCTTCTCGAATTTGCGCTTAGGATTCGATAGTATGCCCATACATGGAGAAATAAAGGCCTTTGCCGATCAGCTTGCAGAGAAGACTGGATACAAGGTTCTTGATGAGGCACCGGAGAGCCGAGTGGTGCTGCTTAGCAGACTTGAGAAACCCCTTAAAATTGCACCCGACTAAGGACGTGTTGTACAAATTTATATATTCATTTTTCGCCTAATTCAATAATCAAGCGGTTATATCTATGGTAAACGAAGGATAGGACGCTTGTTTCGCCAAAAGGACGGCAAATATCTTTTCTATCTGCCAAAAGATTTAGCAGAAGATAGCGTGTTCCCGTTCAAAGGACTGACCCAATTTTTGTCAAGGTCCGCTTTGCTCTGGGCGAAAATAAATTGCAGGTTGAGAAATGGGAAACTGTTCCCTCACAATAGTGTAAATGAAGTTTAAGAAATTGAAATAAAGAAGCAAGCAATGATTCTATTTTAGAGTGGATTATTTTGTCCTCGTTAGTGTCTCTTATCCAAGAAATTAAAACTGAGCTAACAGAAAAAAACAAAATCCGCGAAGACACACATGATAGTATGCGCAAAGTCACCAGCCTCTCCAAACAAGCCATACTTCTTATTCACCAGAAAAAGTTTATTGAAGCTGAACGGATGGTGGCAAGCGCCAAAGAAAAAATTTCCAGCCTTCAAGACCTCGCCAAAAAGCACCCAGACATCATCTATGGCGGCATGTTCAGCTCCGCCCTTCAAGAATACTCAGAAGCCAACATCCTCTTCACACTAATTAAGGAACAAAGGTTTTTGACACCATCCGACATAAATGTGCCCTCTGTCGATTATGTGCTTGGTTTAGCCGACGTTATCGGTGAATACAGGCGCTTGGCGCTTGACAATTTGCGAGAAGGCGAAGTTAAAAAAGGTGAAGAATGTCTCCAAACAATGGACGAAGTCTTCATTCAATTGCTGGCTCTAGACGAGGCATACATGCTTGTTCCAGGACTCCGACACAAATCCGACACAGCAAGAAGAATCATCGAGACTACACGCGGCGATGTCACCATGGAAGTGCGAAGGAAATCGCTTGAAGATTACCTCAAAAAATTCAAACCGCCCAAACTAGCCGTTAAACGCAAGCCAAAAAAGGTCAACACATAGTTGCTTAAGCTATCAAATAATTTTTCAGTAAAAAAAGCGCATAACACGCAGACTTGCCTCTCAAAAAAGCTCATTTTAGAAGACCGCTTACCCGACAAAATTAAAACCGTTGGCGGGGTGGACGTTTCCTATTTTGGCAACTTGGGCGTTGGTGCAACAACTATCCTCGACTATAAGTCACTCGAACTTTTGGAAACCCAAGTTGCCATTTGCCAAGTAAAGATGCCCTATATTTCGACGCTGCTTTCGTTTAGGGAAATCCCACCTGCACTAGCTGTAATCCAAAAACTGAAAATTCTGCCAGACGTTTTCCTTGTTGACGCGCAGGGGTTTGCCCATCCGTACAGGTGTGGGTTTGCTAGCCACCTTGGACTTCTCGTAAAGAAACCAACAATTGCTGCAGCAAAAAGCAGGCTAATCGGTGAAGAGGTTGAGAGGGACGGCAGAACCCTTTTGGTTGATAACGGTGAGGTTATCGGCGAAGTCGTGACCACAAAACAGAACGCCAAACCCGTGTACATTAGCACCGGTCATATGG
>Ga0316620_10000085_pt1 | contig 37308 bp, 19 predicted proteins | sample OWC_Aug_M1_C1_D5_FD_207651 | JGI IMG/M metagenome (GOLD analysis project Ga0316620, IMG submission 207651) | Wetland soil microbial communities from Old Woman Creek delta, Ohio, United States - OWC_Aug_M1_C1_D5_B | ecosystem: Environmental > Terrestrial > Soil > Wetlands | place: USA: Ohio...
ATCGCGGCCACGTCCAAGGACGGCGTGCTGACCCTGACCATTCCCAAGCGGGAGGAAGCGAAGCCGCGCTCGATCAAGGTCAAGGTCGAGAGCGCCTGATCCCCTGGGACTGCGACAGTGAGCGGGCCCCGGCGGTGCCGGGGCCCCTTGTCGTATCGGATTGCGGAGTGCTGATTGCGGCAGTGTCCGCGAGATTCCATACTGGTTTACGTGTCATCAGCGATGGCGAGCCGGCTCGGCCCCTGGTTGGCGATGCTGCCCCTGGCCGCGGCCGTCGCGCTGGCCCAGGCACCGCCGGTACCGCGCACGCCCGGCGGACGCCTCGGCCTGCCCCTGCCCCTGGTCATCACCGAGCTCAACTACCACCCCCCGGCCGGCGGTGCCGAGTTCGCGGAGCTGAAGAACCTCGGCGCGCAGCCCCTCGACCTGAGCGGGATCCACTTCTCGGACGGGATCGAGTACCGCTTCCCGCCCGGCTCGACCCTGCTCGGTGGCGGTTACGCGCTGCTGGCGGCCTCGGCCGAGGAGTTCGCCGTGCGCTACCCCGGAGTCGCCATCGCCGGGGTCTACGAGGGCCGCCTCGACAATGCCGGTGAGCTCCTCGTCCTGAGCACGCCGGCCGGCGCCGAGATCGTCCGGGTCGCCTACAACGACGCGCCTCCCTGGCCGGTGGAGCCCGACGGCGGAGGGGCGTCGTTGGTCCTCGGCGACCCATTCGCCGATTCCGGCGATCCCTTCAACTGGTGCGCCAGTGCCGCGCCTGGCGGGTCCCCGGGCGCGGAGGAGCCCGGCCCCTGCCCGCCGCGTGATGACCCGACCCAGGCCATGTTCGACCCCGAGCGGGTGCTCGAGGTGGCGATCGAGCTCGACCCGGCCGACTGGGAGGCCCTGAGGCGTCAGGAGCGCAACATTTTCGACCTCTTCGCCGGCGACTGTCTGGCCGAGCCGTTTGCCAGCCCCTTCACCTACTTTGCGGCCACGGTCACGGTCGAGGGCGTCGCGGTGGAGCAGGTGGGCGTGCGCAAGAAGGGCTTCCTGGGCTCGCTCAGCCAGGACAAGCCGTCGCTCAAGATCAGCTTCGACGAGTACGTGGACGGCCAGCGGCTGGCCGGAATGCGCCGCATGACCTTGAACAACTGCCGCCAGGATCCCTCCTACCTCAAACAGTGCTTGGGCTACCAGCTCTTTGCCGAGGCCGGAGTGCCCGCCCCGCGTTGCAGCTTCGCGCTGCTCACGGTCAACGGTGAGGAGCTCGGCCTCTACGCCCACGTCGAGAGCGTCGAGCCGGACTTCCTGGCTCGCCACTTCGCACGCGACGACGGCACCCTGTGGGAGGGAACCCTGTCCGATTTTCGGTCGGAGTGGATCCGCACCTTTGACCAGAAGACCAACCGCGACGCGCCCGACCGCACCGCCCTCGAGGACGTCATGGCGGCCGTGGAGCTGCCCGACGAGGAGATGGCCGAGGTCCTCACTGACCTCCTTGACCTCGACGCCTTTCTCGACTTCTGGGCCATGGAGGTGATCCTCGGCCACGGGGACGGCTACGCCGGCAACGCCAACAACTTCTTCGTCTACCACGACCCGGCCAGCGACCGCCTCCGCTTCGTTCCCTGGGGCATCGACGCGATCCTGTTCGACGACAATCCGTCCGGCTCGCCCTCTGGAGCCACCGGCGTCCTCGCGGTTGGCGTTCTCGCCCGCCGGCTCTACCTCCACGCGCCCAGTCGAGCCAACTACGTCGCGCGCGTCCTGGCCCTGCTCGACCGGGTGTGGGACGAGGACCGGTTGCTGGCCGAGGTCGGGCGCATGGCCGCCTTGGTCGAGCCTTACCTCGACCCCGAGGTCGACGTCTCCTTCCACGACTCCGTCGACCGCATCCGCGACTTCGCGGCCGGCCGGAAGGCGGCGCTCGAGGCGAGCCTGTTCCCCGAGCCCCCGCCGTGGACCGAGCCCCTGCGCGACCCCTTCTGCTTTGAGCTCGTCGGCGAGGTGAGCGCCACCTTCTCGACCACATGGGACACTCTCGACACGACCGACATCTTCCAGTCTGGCAGCGGCACCTTCACCGCCACCGTCCGCGACCAGCAGGTGACGGCGCTGGCGGTGGGCGCGGCCGCTGGACCGGGCGACGAGACCAATCCCGACGCCGCCCTAGTGCTGGTGGCGGCGTACCTTCCCGACGGCACCTTCGCCATCCTCTACCTCGAGACCAGCCAAGCCCTGGCAACCCCGGGCGCCGACCTGCCGCTGGACATGAGCTCCGCCGATGGCCTGCTCCTCCACCTCGACCCCGTCATCAGCCCCGAGCCGCAGATCGTCGGCATCCTCGGCGAGGGCGTCCTCCACTTCGGCCAGGCCAGCACCACCCCGGGCGCAGTCGTGAGCGGCAGCGTCCAGTCGCCAATCTGGGAGCCGTTCTTCTAGCTCGCGTGCGTTTGCCGAGACAATCGCCAGACGGAGCGGGCAGGTCCACTCCGCGCGCCCGCTCGGGCACGGCCAGGGACACGAGCTTCCTCAGTACACGGTCACGCTGACGGCCCGCGAGCGAACCTCGCTGAAGGGCAGGCGCGCCTGAAAGGTGTGGATGCCGGCCTGGAGCGGCCAGCGGGCAACGTAGGGGTACTCGGTGACCTCGAACGGCGCGCCGTCCACGTACCACACGACCTGCTCCACCGGCGGGTCGCTCGCGGCCTTGAGGGCCATGGTGGCGTGACCGGGCGGCGTCTCGGGGTCGCGCACGAGGCGCAGGTCGGGCTCGGGCGAGATCAGGTCGAGACGTGGGGTGGCGCCGCCGAGGGGGGGTCGCGAGCCGGATCGCAGCGCGGCGAAGCGGGTGGACTCGAGCACGGCCGGGGCGCGCGGAAGGAGTGGGATGCCTTGGTCGGCCTGCCACTCGGCATAGCGCGGCCCGAGGTCGGTGAAGGTGCGCACCTCGACCCACTCGGCCGGGGTGGAGGAAGTGGCGGGGAGGCCGCTGCGCCGGTCCACGGCCAGGCGCACATGGGCGGTGCAGGCCTGCGTGGGCTCGCGGCCGGGGGCAAAGCTCTCCAGGAAGACCCGGTCGCAAGCGTCCCCCGCCAGCTGACCGGTGAGGGCGCAGACCCTGACCGGGGTAAAGCCCCGGGGCGGTGGGAAACCCACGTCCTCGAGGCCGTCGCGCTCGCCCTTGTGCAGCCGGAGCATGACCCGCTGCACCAGCTGCGCAGCCGAGCGGTAGCCGCTGATCCGATCCATCGACCGGTAGTCGGGGTGACCGACCCAGGCCGCCACCAGGTAGCGACGCGAGTAGGCCACGGTCCAGGCGTCGTGGTAGTTGGACGAGGTGCCGGTCTTGACCGCCACCGGGAAGGGATACTCGAGGGCACCCATGCGCGGGAAGCTGGGCAGGCGCGCCATCGGGTCGGCGAGGAACTGGGTGATCTGGCGGGCGGTGTCCTCGGACAGCACGCGGGCGGGCGGCGTGGTCGGCTGGCCGCGCCACCACACCAGCTCGCCGAAGCGACCGTCGCCGGCGAGCACGAGATAGGCGCGCGCCAGCCGCTCGAGCGTAACTGGCATGCCGCCGATGGCCAGCCCGAGCCCGAAACGACGACCGGAGATGTCGCCCTCGTGCAGACCGAGGTCGCGCAGGAGCTCGAAGCCCTGGTCCAGGCCGACTCGCTGCAGGAGGTTGGCGGCAGGCACGTTGCGCGAGGTGGCGAGGGCCACCCGCGGCAGGAGCGGGCCCAGGAAGCGCTCGTCGGAGTTGGTGATGCCGCCGGCGCCGCGGTCGAGGTCGTCGAGGACGGTGGCGGGCGAGATGACGCCGCGCTCTAGGGCCTGGGCATAGACGAAGGGCTTGAGGGTGGAGCCGGCCGAGCGCGGCACCCGGGCGTAGTCGATGGCGCCGGCGTGGTTGGCGTCAAAGTAGTCGCTGGAGCCGACCCAGGTCAGCACCTCGCGACTGGCCCGGTCGAGAACCAGCAGGGCGGCGTTGCCGACGCCGCGCTCCTCCCACTCGGCGACCGCCTGCAGGGTCAGCCAGCTCGCCTCGCGCTGCAGGTCGAGGTCGAGGCTGGTGGTGACGATCGGGTCGTGTCGCTGGCCGGTTGCGGCCAGGGCGCGCTCCAGGGCCAGCACGGCGTGCATGGCCTCGTCCGGGCGGTGCGCCCGCGCCGGCACCCGGAGGGACCGGATCTGCTGGCAGGCGAGCTCGTGCTCGCCGGCCTCCAGGTCGCCGTCGTCCAGGAGCAGGTCGAGGATCCGCACGCCCCGCTCCACGGCCCGCCGGCGGCCGTCGTTCGAGAACGGGTTCATGCGCCCCGGTGCCTGGGGAATGGCGGCGAGGAAGGCCACCTCGGCCCAGCTGAGGTCGGCGACCGGCTTGTCCAGGTAGCGGCGGGCGGCATAGGCGATGCCGTGGACCTGGTTGCCGTAGGGCACGATGCGCAGGTAGTGGCGGAGGACCGCCTCGCGTCCCCAGCGGCGCGTGAGCAGGAGCGCGGTCACCGCCTCCACCGCTTTGCGCGGCAGGCTGCGCGGACCGGGACGCTGCATGCGCGCCACCTGCATGGCCAGGGTCGACGCGCCCGAGATGCGGCGGCCGCTCGAGGCGTTCTGCCACAGAGCGCGGGCCACCGCCCGCAGGTCCACGCCCGGGTGTTGGTGGAAGCGCCGGTCCTCCACCGCCAGGGTGGCCGCCACCACCCGCGGCGGCAGCTCCTCGAGCGGCCAGTAGCCGAAGCCGGTCTCCTCGCCCCCACCGACCTCGCCCAGGAAGCGGCCGTGGCGGTCCCGGAGCACGGTCGACGGAGCAGGCGCGACCAGCTCGGCCCGGAGGTGGGCGAGCAGCGCCACAGTGACGGCCGCGGCCAGCGCGGCGCCCGCAGCGCCCCTGGCCAGGAGACGGCGACGCCGCCAGAGCTCTCCGGCGAGGGCGCGGTGGGCGCCTCCGAGGGTCATGGCTCAGTCGCCCTCCGGGGCCTTGGCGATGACGACCTGGCTGCCGTTGCCGTGGCCGCGGACGGCGCCGTCGTACATCATCTCGGCCCAGGCCGGGGGTTGGATGAAGCGTCCGGGCACGTTGGCGCGGGTGCGGAAGTAGAAGTCGTAGGTGCCCTTGGGAAGGCTGTCGAAGTAGAAGGCGACGTGGTCGTCGAGGTACGCGGCATAGGCCGGCGCCAGGGTCAGGCTGCCACTCGGGCGGGCCTCGGGGGGGGCGGTGGCCAGGTTGGGGTTGAGCGGCTCCATGCCGGCGGCCAGGGGCACCACCACGGCCACGTAGTTGCGATCGGCGGGGTTGACCACTTGCACGTGGTCCTCGACCACGTCGCCGACCGTGAGGGCGAAGCTCAGCGCGGCCTGGTCCACCGGCAGGCGGCGTGCGGGCGCATCGCCGGGAAGCACGAGGAGGAGCTCGCGGCCGACCACGAAGCCGGCCGACTCGGCCACCACCGTGCTGCCGTCGGCAGCCGGGATCCAGCTCGTCTCGGCGCGCACCACCATTGGCGGCCCGTCGCCGCCGAGGGCGGCGACCGAGCCCGAGCCGACCCGGGTGCTGACCCGCCGGGCCACCGGCTGGGCGGCCGAGAGCTTGAGCTCGGAGGTGCTTCCGTCCATGGTCAGCTGCAGGCGGCGCTCGGGCTGGCCGTCAGCCGGCCGCTCGAGCACCTGGGATAGGGCGAGGAGGGCGGCGGCGTTGGCGTTGGTCGAGCCCCAGCCGTCGCCGCGACCCAGGGTCACCAGGCCGTTGACCAGCACCTGGACCTTGACGTTGTCGGGCTCGGCCGCGGCCAGGGCCCGGGTGACCTCGGCCAGGGCCCGCGTCTCCGAGGGCAGGATGAGGCCGTTGCGCTCGAGGTCCAGGCGCTGCAGGCCGCCGTAGATCTCGCGCCCCTGCCAGAGCCGGGTGACGACCCCGTCCCACAGCTTGGCCGCCAGCTCACGTCGCGTCGAGCCAGCGCCAGCGTTGGCGGCGACGAAGGATTGCAGGACCTGGGCCGTGGCCTCGAGGTCGAGGAACTGGGCCTGGCGCGCCAGCTCCGCCGCGTACGCCGGGTCGAAGCGGCCGGCGCGGGTAAGGGCGGTCAGGGCCCAGCAGCGCTCGGCGAACGACTCGCCGTCGATGAAGCCGCCGTAGTCCGAGCGAAGGGCGCGCTCGAGGGCGGGGAGGAGGGTGTCCATGAGCTCCTGGTCGATGGTGAACCCGGCGTCGCGAGCCTCGGCCAGGAACTGCACCACCCAGGCGGTGAGGGACACGTAGCCTTGCGAGCCGGGCCAGTAGGCCACCATGCCGTCTTCGGTCACCACTTGCGGGACCCACTCCAGCACCCCCTCCACCGCCCGCTCGTAGACCTCCGCGGAGGCATCCATGAAGAGCAGGTCGCGGAACTTCTGCATGGCGATGTGGGCGCGGGCCAGGGCTAGCCGCTGCTCGGTGCAGCCAAAGGGGTAGTCGACCAGGAAGCTCAGACCGGCGGCCATGCGCACCAGGGCGGGCTGGTTGGAGACCAGCACCGTGCGCCGCACCGTGCCCGGCCGTGGTTCGCCCGCGACCTCGGGCAGGGCGACGGGTGAGCCCGGGGCCACCTCCTCGAGCACGCGCAGGGTCACCCGCTTGCGGTCGTCGCGGATCGGTAGCCTGACCTCGAAAGCGTCGCGGGCACCGTCCGAGGTCCGCTCGACGCCGATGGTGAGCAGGGCCTCGGTGACGGTCAGCTCGCCGTTCTCGTCGTAGGGCGGCGTCGGCACGCTGACCGGAAACTCGATGCGTTCGGGGCGGTTGGGGACCCACGCCACCACGCGACCGGAGTCGCCCTCCACGGCCACGCCGGTGGCCCGGATCTGGGCCGTGCCCGGGCCGCCCTCGCCCTCCACCACCCGGCCGATGGCGGCGGCCAGGAAGCGGTCGCCGGGGCGCACGAAGCGGGGCAGGGCCGGCTGCACGATCACTGGCAGACGCACCGCCAGGTGGCCGGCGCCGACGCCGAAGCGCTCGGCCCCGCTCACCGCCTTGGCGCGGAGCTTGAAGTTGGTGAGGTCGTCGGGCAGCTGGACCCGGACCGTGACCACGCCGTCGTCGCCGACCAGGATGCGCGGGTCGTAGAAGGGCACCGGCTGGAAGTTGCGGCGCACCGTGGCCCGCTCCAGGAGGCCAGCGCCCTCCTCGGCCTGGTCGCCGCCCGGGTTCTCGGCAAAGGGCAGCTCGCCGAAGGGCAGGTGACGAGTGTCGCGCACCTCGAGGTGGGTGCTGACGTCGGTGATCAGGTCGGGCAGGGGGTCGAGGCGCTGCTCGCGACCGAGGGCGAGCACGGCCTGGTCGACCAGCCACAGGGTGACCTCGCCTGGAAGGGGTCGCTGGTCGGGGTCGCTGAGGTGGATGGTGACCTCGATCTGCTGGCCGGGCAGGGCCCGCTCCGGGTGGTCGAGGTCGACCACGAGCGTGTTGTCGCGCGGGGTGACCGCGAGCCAGGTCGTGGCGGCCACGGTCGCCGGCTTGCCGAGGTCGGTGGTGGAGCCGGGCATCGGCTCGGTGCCGGTGACCCGGCCGCGCATGAGCACGCAATGCACCGGCAGCCGTGGCGCCCAGGTCGGCTCGACCAGGAGCCGGTAGGTGGAGTTGCCGCCGTGCACCTCGAGCCACTCGTAGCGATTGCCGTCCGGGGCCTCGACGATGACCAGGGCACGGGCCTCCTGGAACGGGCTCTCGAGGACCAGGCGGGCCTCCTCCCCGGGCTCATAGCGGTCCTTGTCGGGGGTGACCCTGAAGGTCTTGCTGGAGGGTTTGGCCCAGGTCACCGGCTCGTCGCCGCCGGCGTAGAGGTCGACGGCCACGACCTGGGCGCGGCCGACCCGGTCGCGCGCCTCGACCTCGACCACGTAGACCCCGGCCTCGGTCAGCGGCAGGTCGAGGCTGAGGGCGTCCGCAGCGCTGGTGGCCGTGGTCTTGAAGACCTCCTCGTCGACCACGTCGGTCACGTAGCGCGCCTCACCGTCGGAGAAGTCGCTCGCCCGCAGGTAGGAGTGCCACTGGCGGTGGAGGAGGCGAACCGTGAGCTGCTGGCCGGCGACCGGCTCGCCGTCCGGGCCGAGCACGATCAGCTCGGGCGCGAGGGCGGTGGCGCGCTCGAGGTAGCGCGGCACCTTGAGGCCGACCACGAAGGGCGGCAGGGCGACGACCTGACGGGTGGCGGTCACTGTCTGGTCGTCGGCGCCGGTGACGGTGGCCTCGACCACGTACGTGCGGGGTTGGGCCGAGGCCTCGATCGCGGGATTGAGGACCAGACGGGCCGAGCCCTCGTCGTCGGTGCGGTCGGTCTTCTCGAGGGCCGCAGTGGCCTCGAAACGCTGGGTGCGGGAGAAGCGCCCGTCTGACGAGAAGTAGAAGCCCTCGCGCTGAGACGGGGTCCAGGTGTAGGGGAACTGGGTGACGCGCCATGCCACCGGCCGGTCGGCGACCCGGCCGCCGGCGTAGTAGGTGGCGGTGAGGCCTACCTCGAACTCGCGGTCAAGGGGCGTCGTGTCGGGCCCGTGCAGGTCGACCTCGAACAGGGGCAGGCGGTAGGCCTCGATGCGGAATGAGACCGAGCGCGAGGAGTAGGTGCTCCCGCCGGGGCGTGCCCCTTCCAGGTGCGCCGTGTAGACCCCGGTCGGCCGGTCCTCCTCCAGGAAGCGGTGGTAGAAGCTGCCGACCTCGGTCAGCTCCACCGGGTAGCGCCACTCGAGGTCGCCGGGACCCTCCACGACGACGAAGGTGTGACTGAGGGGCAGCTCGCTGAAGTGGCCGGCGAAGCGCGTTCGCAGGTATCCCTTGATGTGCACCGGCTCCTCGGGCCGGTACACCGGCCGCTCGGTGAAGAGGTGCGACACCTCCTCGGGCTGGGGCCCGCGGTACTCGGTGGTCGAGGTCGTCCACTGCAGCCAGGTGTCGCTGCTCTCCGACCAGGTGTTGTCGCTGAACCCGTCAGGCGGCCGGGTCGGGTCGAGGACGAGGACGTCGTCGCCGAGGCGAACGCTGAGGCGCAGCACCGAGCAATAGCAGGGGCGGCCACTCCAGCGGAAGGCGCCCTCGGCGTCGGTCGTGCCGGAGCCGATGGTCACCCAGCGCGACTCGTTGGCCAGGCTCTCGCTGCCCTCCACGGTGACCGTGGCGCCGCTGACCGGCTGGCCGCTGGCGAGCGAGGTGACCACGAAGCGGACCGCGTGCGGCTCCTCGACCGTGGTCAGGCTGAGGTCGGTGACCTGGAGCCGCATCCACTGCCGGAGGGAGCTGGCCTCCAGCGGTCGCAGCCCGATCAGGTAGTGGCCGGGCGCTCCGGCCGGCGCCAGGCGCCGCAGATGGTCCGCGAGCTCGAGCCCGAAGCTGGCCGAGCTGCCCTCCTTGCGCAGGGGCAGGGCGACCAGGGCCGAGACCGGCGGCGAGCCGAGCGCCGAGAGGTGGTCGCGCAGCTCGTACTCGGAGATGTGGCGCGCTTCGCTGAACGGCTCCGGCGTTTCGCCCGGTCCGGGCGGACGCTCGGACTCGTCGACGGCCACCGGTTGCTCGGGGAAGGGCCAGAAGGAGCGGTCGAATGGGTCGATGGGGAAGATGCGGAGGTCGAAGCGGTCGTGGCCGCGGCCCTCGACCGGCACCATCAGCGGGCCGTAGCGCTCGACCACCCCGTCGGCCGCCTGCCAGCGGAGGAAGGCCGGGAGGCGCGGGAAGTAGAGGTGGACCTCGCTCGGGCCGCGCAGCGCGAGGGTGCGTCCGCTCAGGTCCTGGATCGGGGTCGGCGCGACCGTGACCCGGTAGACCGTGTCCCAGTCGAAGTCGCCGCTCACCTCGAGGGTGCGGCCGAGGACCTCGTACTCGAGCTTGGCCACGGCCGGGGAGAAGCGGACCAGGTTGCGCGCCTCGACCGGGGAGACCGCGCGCGGCTGGGCCGACAGCTCGACCACCACCGTGCGGCTGTCCGAGCCGGCGTTGATGGCCTGGTCACGGGTGTAGCGGCTGCCATCCGGGGTGATGGGAAAGCGGGTCCGCCGCGAGCCGACCGCGACCACCCGGAAGGGCTCCGCCGTGGCAAAGGAGAACTCGGTGAAGGAGCTCGCGGACTCGTCGTCGAGGGACAGGCGGAGCTGGACCGTGGCCCGGGTGCCCATGGCGATGGGGCTCGCCAGGTTGAGGACGTAGGTGGCGTTGTCGGCGCGCGCCGCGCGCTCCATGGTCTTGACCACGAAGTCGTCGCGAGTCAACCAGCGGACGCGCTCGTTGCCCAGGCCGGGCAGGGGCCGGAGGGCGATGCTGACCATGCGCGCCAGGTCCGCGGGGTCGATTGGCTCGGGAAAGGTGAGGGTGACCGCCTGGACCGGGTCGAGGCCCTCGGCGTCGGCGGCGGGGATGGTCTCGACCGGCGCCGCCATCAAGGTGGTGAGGGTGAAGGTCTCACCGTCCACCTGCCAGGTGAAGCGCTCGAGCGGCGACCACGGGTCGGCCGGCCGGAACTGGAGGGTGCGGCGGTCGACCCAGGTGAAGGAGCCGGGGTGGGGCGGGCTCAGGCTGACCAGTCGCTCGGGCTGGTCCTCGGGAGCGCCCGGCTCGCCGCCGACGTCGCGGGTGAAGAACAGGGTGACCGGGTCCCAACGGCGCAGGAAGTGATCCGGAACGATGACTGTCCCGCTGCCGGCGGTCAGCGGACGCCGGACCGTGCCCGAAGGAGGGCTCTGGGCGAGGGTTGGCAGAACCACCAGTCCCAGGGCGAGGACGATTGCGCAGGTGCAGAGCGGCGCCAGGGCCACGCGCCCGGTTGCTGCTCGGACGAGATCGCCGACTGGTGCAGAGCTGGGCCGGCTGGAGAGATGACTGGTGCGGGTCATGGGGACACCCCCTCCATGGTCAGGTACTCGCGGATCACGTCTTCCGGGGGCCCGGTCGGCGGGCGCTCGATGCCGACCACGGCCGGCCGGGCGCGGACCGCGTTGCCGTCGGCCGGCAGGTCAACGAGGAGCAGATAGTCGGCGGCCTCAAGCTCGTGCATCTGGACCACGCCGCTGCCCAGGAGCTCGCCATCGATACGCAGCAGCGCGCACTCCACGGTGTCCTCCTCGGCGCGCACGCCGACCCCGACCGGTCCGTCCTCCTGGACCGTGAAGCGGAAGGCGTGGCCCGAGCCCGGGCCGAGCAGGACCTCGGGCCCGAGGCCCTCGCCCACGCTCGTGATCGGGCTGGCGGTGAGCTCGAGCTCGCCGCCCATGCTGGCCAGGGTGCGGACCAGGAGCTGGCCGCGGCCGTCGGGCAGGGCGAGATGGACGGTACGTTCGTCGAGCGTCAGCAGGCTGCGCTCCGCGCCGCCGCTGATCAGCCGCAGCAGCAGGGGCGCCGGGCAGCGCAGGGTGAGCAGGGTGGGCTCGGAGGTGGTTACGGCGTAGGCGCGCGCCGCCTGTCCGACGTGGATCCGGGCGGGCACGGTGACGGGCTCCGCGAGGGGCGGTTCAACCCCGTCCCAGAGCCCGCTCTCGGGTCGCTTGAGCGGACCGATCCAGACCAGGAGCGGACCTGCGGCGTGGGGCACGAGCAGGGTGGAGGGGGCGACGCCCGCTGCCAGGGCGGTGCCACGCAGGACACGACCGTCCCCGCCCACCAGAGTCGCGTCGCCGCTCGCTCCCCGTACGTGGACCATGGCTCCGGCGAAGGCCGCCGGGGCGACCTGGAGGCGGAGAGTGCCCGATCCGCTCATGAGCTGCTCGAAGGGTGCGTCGGGGCCCACCACCAGCGAGACCTCGGCGGCGGGCAGGATGTCGAGCGCGTAGCTGCCTCCGGCGTCGCCGCAGTCGTGCAGCCAGAGGCGCTCGCCCGTGCCCTCCCAGGTCTCGACCAGGGCCCGGTCGCCGCCGAAGTGGACGCTCTCGACGCGGCCGCCGGCGACCACCGCCGCGACCAGCGCTGGAGTCAGGGTCAGGCGCAGGCGCTTGCTCCCGGCTGGCAGCTCGAGGGCGCGGGCCGCGCCCGGCCGCAGCTCGTCCGCGGTGCTGCCCCAGTCGGCGCGCCGCATGTCCATGGCACGTGCCCGATGGGCGCTGAGTCGGACCTCGACCGGATCGGCCGAGGGCACGGCGATCCAGGTGGCGAGCGCCGGGCGCGAGCCAGCCAGGGCGACGGCGGCAGCTGCTCCCGGGGCGATGGCCGTGGCCGAGAGGTCGCTGCTGGCCGCGGCTGCGCTCGCGCCCTCGACCAGGCGCAGGCCGGGCTGGCCGTTCATGGCCGAGGCCAGGACGACGAGCGGGCCTTCGCGCGACGGCGCCACGTCGACCGTCACTGGTGCCTGGCCGTCGAGGCTGAGCTGGAGGGCCGGCGCCGGCGCGGGCTCGAGTGAGACCCGCTCGGCGCTGAGCAGGCCGCCGCCGCTCCCATCCACCGCCAACCAGGCGCGGGACCCGTGGAGCGGCAGCAGGCCGTGCGGTTCCGGTCGCAGGGCCTGACCCGGGCGCGACGACCAGCGCAAGCCGTGATCGCTGGCGCCGAGCCGCAGGGTGCCGGGGAGCTGGCTCTCGACCGCGGCCACCGCCAGCGCCGGCTCGAAGCCCGGCACCGCCTGCAGGCGCACGCCGCGGGCCAGCTCGGGCTCACCGATCCGGATCGGGTCGAGGGCGGTCGCCATCAGCCGGACAGGTCCCTCGCGCCGGTCCACTGACCACAGGCGGAGGCGGAGACGTTGCCCTGACTGGAGTGGGACCTCGAGGTGGGCGGTGGGGTCGACCGCGCTGGCCAGGGTGCGCCAGGCGCCGGGCTCCGCCTCGGCCTCCACCGCCAGGCCCACAGTCTCCTCCGCGCGGGCCGAGACCAGGAGGAGCTCGCCCGCGAGCCCGGACAGGGGCAGGAGGTGCACCGCCGCGCCCGGCTCGAGACCCGTGTCCAGGGGCAGGGCGAGTGGGTCGTGGACCTGCTCCTGGCGGGCCTCCATGCGCACGGTGGTGGTGCCGCCGTGGCTGCCTACGGGCTGGACGACCAGGGTGTAGGGACCGGGGGCGAAGCGACCGGTGAGGTGGAAGTTCCAGTCGTTGGCGCGGTCATCGGAGAAGGCGATCGGCCGCCCCTCGCCGTCCTCGAGGCGGGCGTTGACGTCGAGTGAGCCCAGGGAGTAGATCTCGACCAGCCCGTCGTCGCCCACCGCCACCGGCAAGGTAGTGGGGACGCTGACCTCGCGCTCGAGACCGGCGAGGAGCATCTGCGGCTCGACCGCGACGGTGTAGGTGACGCGATTGTTGCGGCGGGCGCACTCGGCCTCGAGGCGGTAGTGACCAGGCTCGAGCCGGCCGGCAAAGCCGCGCAGCGGCGGGACCAGGGCGACCTCGGTCGTGCCCCCCTCGGTCAGCCGCAGCAGTCGCCCGTGCATCTCCTGGTTGAGCCGGATCAAGACCTCGCCGGCCCCTGCCAGGGCGAACTCCCAGCGGTCGGGGACGCGCTCGCCGTCGCCTTCCGGCTCCTCCCACACGTGCTCGACCTCGGTGTCCAGGGGCAGGCAGTGAGGGCCGTGGCCCTCGAAGCGGGGCGGCTCGGTGAGGCGCTCGAGCAGGGTCAGGCGGCGGCCCGCCACCGGCTCGGGCAGGAGCAGCAGGCGGTAGTCGCCGGGCGCGAAGCTGCGGGTGAAGGAGGCCGGCAGGTTGGGCCGCTCGACCGGCCAGCCCTCGCCGTCCTCCAGCCGACAGCGGGCGCTGCCGCCGAGGCCGAAGGCGCGCAGCCGGTAGCGCCCCTCCTCGGCGATGGTGAAGCGGTAGACCACCGACTGACCCTGGTCGAGGGTGACGCGGGCGGCCAGGCCTTGCCTGAGCTCGCCCCCGTCGCTGGGGTCGGTGCGGGTCAGGCTGAGGCCGAGGTGGCCGGCGGAGCTGCCCTGGGTGTTGATCGTCAGCTGGTAGTCGCCCTGGTCGAGGAACTGGTGGAGGAAGAAGTTGCGGCCGCTGCCCCCACCCGCGGAGCGGGCCAGGCTGGTGACGACCCGCGAGCGCAGGTTGCCGGCGGTGTCGAGCAGGCCACTGGTCTCGAGCCGATAGAGGGCGTCGGCCGGGGCCTGGACCAGGAAGGTGGCGCTCTGGTCGCGCTCGAGGTCGAGGTGGCGGGGGTCGGCGGCGGTCAGCAGCGGAAAGTCGGGCAGGCCGGCGAGCGTGCTCGCCGGCAGCGGCGGCAACGGCTCGCTCGCGAGCAGGGCGCGGGGGACCGCCTCGAGCGTGCAGACCACAGTCCTCGTGTCGGTGTTGCGGAGCGTGGCCGAGTGGCGTCCGGCGCTCAGCTCGTGGAGCGGGCCCGGCTCGCCGCCGTCGAGGGAATGGGCGAGGGGCGTGCCGTCCTCGAGCACGGCCTGGAGCACGACCGGCTCGGGTACGCGGAAGGGCACCTCCACCTCCTCGCCGGGGCGCAAGGTCAACGGCAAAGGTTCACGGAGGTCGAGGGGCAGCTCGCGGAGGATGACGCCGGCGTGTACGCCGGGCTGGTGGTTGAGGTAGAGCACGTAGTGATGGGGCCATCCCTGGAGCTGCACCGAGGGGAAGCGCACCGAGGCCTGGACCCCCGCCTCGCTCACCCGCCTGGCCGCGCCGAAGAGGTCGAGGACGGAGTCGAGGAGGTTGCGGTGGGTGACGGCCAGCTCGAGGACGCCCTTCTCGACCGGGCTCGCGGTCAGCACGTAGTAGCCGCGGTCGAGCTCCCAGTCCGAGTCGCCGCTCCGGAACGGCGGCGGCTCGAAGTCGTCGGGTCGGTAGACCATGAAGGGCTCGAGGCGGAAGCTGGCCGCGGTGCCGCGCGACGAGATCCGGTAGGTGCCGGTCTCCCGGACGTGGAGGAACACGTCGAGGTCCTCGAGCAGGTTGCAGCGGCTGGCCCAGCTGGTCGTGGAGTCGACGGCGATGGTCTGCTCGCGCAGCGGCTCGCGCTCGAGCCCGGACGGTGCCCAGTGGGCGAGGATGCCGGTGGCGTCGACCGAGTCTTCGGCGTGACCGGAGTGGATGGTGGAGATCCAGTGCTCCCCGGCGCGCTGGAAGGAGTACTCCCAGGAGGCCTCGAAGTGCTGCAGCACGTAGGGCTGGCCCTGCTCGGCGCGCACCGTGACCGCCCACAGGCCCTCGTCCATGTACGGCGTCATGAGCTCGGCCGCCGGCTCGCGCGACTCCTTGGTGATGATGTCGACGTTGTCCCCGGGCTGGTAGGGCGAGTCCTCCACGAAGCTGCCCACGCCCAGCTCGGCGGGTCGGGCCTCGGGCAGCTCGAGGCGGAAGAAGTTGGCCGGCACCGGCACCAGCCAGCGGTCGAGGCCGAACGGTCCCACCTGGTGGTAAGCGCGGCCGGCCACGCCCAGGCGGGGGATGCCCAGGCGGAGGTGGAAGGGATGCTCGTCGCTGGCGTCGGCCCACGCCTGGCCGGCGCCGCCGTAGGCGGTGACCAGGTAGAGCCCGGGCTCGAGGCGGGCGGCCAGGCGACAGGCGAGGAGCGGGCGCCCGGGCAGGGGCTCCACGACCTCGCTGTCGGGGGCGGCGTCAGCCAGCCAGCTGCCGTCGCGCCACAGCCGGAGGTCGCGCAGGTTGCGGCCGGCGGCCTCGAGGTGGACCCAGCGGGCAGCGTCCACCTGCAGCCAGTACGAGCGTTGCTCGAAGTCGCCCAGGGTGGCGCTGACCAGCTTGTGCTCCACGAGCTGGGGTGCGGGCGAGTCGCTGGGCTCGCGAAAGGCGTGCACGGCCAGCGCGGCCTCGCCCGAGGCCTGGTCGTGGCCGTGGGTCACGACCCGGTATTGGCCGCGGTCGAGGAACGTGTCGAGGCGTCCGTCCTCGACTCCGGGCGAGCCAACGACCGTGCCCGGCCCTTCCATCCGGCCCACCAGCTGCAGGCCCACGCCCTGCTCGCTGGAGACCGTGATCGCGTAGCGGCCGAAGCGGGCAACCTCGACCAGGGCGTGATGGCGGCCGGCAGCCGGAACCGCAGTCCGGTCGAGAGCGGCCGGCGGGCCCTCGGTCGGGGCCAGGGTCTGGGCTGCGGCCAGCGCCGCGCCGAGGACGCCGAGCACGGCCAGAGCGGCATGAAGGGGACGGAGCGGAGCTGTCGTTGTGCCCATGAGCACCCCCGGAATGTGGTCGAACCATAGTCGCCGCGAGGACATCCGCGGTCAAGGTGGCGGCGGAAGGTGCCGGGGGTGGGGAACGAGTGTGGCAGGCCCGGGGCAAGGTGGGGATTCTGGTCGAGGATGCACGATCGTGGCTTGCCGGTCCGAGCCCGAGCCCGTTGCCGTTTCCGTTGCCGGAGCGTTTGCCTGCCACCTCAACACGACGGCGACCGTGGACTCGGTAGCGGCAACGGAAACGGGCTCGGGCTCGAGGCAGCGGGTCGACCTGGAGTGTTCGTACCGCTCAACCTCGCGACAGAGGTGGTCGCGCGCCATCCCCCGCGCTTGCACGCCGGCTCCCTTGCGCGGACAATGGGCTCAAGGTGCCTCACACCGGGTCTCTGGTCACTCACGTGCTGCTCCCGCTCTGGCTCGCTCTCGCCCTCAGCCCGGGAGCGGTGCCAGCGACCGCGGCCGCCGAGGAGCCGGCCTCGAGCCCGGGCTACGTGGTCGTGCTCGCCGACGGCACCCTCCTGCCGGCCCTGACCGAGCCGGTCATCGCCTTCGGCAAGGTCCGTTTCATGGGCGCCGACCAGCGTACCCAGACGCTCCTCGCGCGTCAGGTCGACCTGGTCAAGACGCGCCAGCTCAACTGCCTGGTGCCGCAGCGGGGACCGCGCGGGACCTTCAGCGTGACCGGCGCGGCACCGGTCAGGAGTGAGAGCGAGGAGGCCGGGGACGGCGGGTCGAGCGTCGCCCCCGACGCGTCGCCGACCCCGGCGACGGCCGGGGCGCGATCGGCGCCCAGGGTCACGGTCTACTCCGCGACCTGGTGCCCGCACTGCAGGACCCTCAAGCGGTTTCTCGCCGAGCACGGCATCCAGGCCTCGGTGATCGAGGTCGATCTCCTGTCCGAGGCGGAGCAGGCGAGGCGGCGCGCCGAAATGCAGCGGCTGACCGGCCGGGTCGCCTATCCGACGGTGGTGATCGGCGAGCGAGCCATGGCCGGCTTCTCGCCCGACTGGATCCTCCAGGCGGTGGGAGGCTGAGCCCGGGGGTAGAGCAGCTCGAGCTCCAGGTCCGGTGAAGCGAGGAGGGGCGACGCCGCCCGCTCGCCGGGGGTGGGAAACGACAGCTCCCCTCCTGCCGGGAGGTGGGTGGCAGGAGGGGAGCTGGTCGCGCCGGCGGGTGCGCGGGGCCTCGGGACACCCGCCCCGAGGTCGCTGCGTCAGTCCATCTGCCGGCGCAGGATGGCCGGGATCTCGAAGTCGTCGGTCTGGTTGATGCCGTACTCGGAGTTGGGCCCGCCGGGCACGAAGAAGCGGCTGGAGCGGGCCGGCCGCTGGGGCTCGACCTCGGCCGCGGTCGCGGCCACCACCCGCTCCTGGGCCGGCAGCTGGACCCCTTCCTGGACGGTGTGGAAGCCGGTGGCGATGACCGTCACCTGGATCCCGTCCGCCATCTCCGGGTTGATCACGGCGCCGAACAGGATGCGGGCCTGGGGATCGACGCCTTCGGTGATGATCTCGGCGGCCTCGTTAACCTCGTTGAGGGTCAGGTCCTCGCCGCCGGTGATGTTGATGAGCAAGCCCTTGGCGCCCTCGATCGAGGTCTCCTCGAGCAGGGGCGAGGCGATGGCCTGCTGAGCGGCCTCCACCGCGCGGTGCTCGCCCGACGAGGCGCCGATGCCCATGATGGCGTGGCCCATGCCCTTCATGACCGTGCGCACGTCGGCGAAGTCGCGGTTGATGAGGCCGGGAACGGTAATGATGTCAGCGATGCCCTGCACGCCCTGGCGGAGGACGTCGTCGGCAATGCGCATGGCCTCGGTGAAGGCAGTGTTGCGCTCCACGAACTTGAGCAGTCGGTCGTTGGGGATCGTGATCAGGGTGTCCACATGCTCGGAGATGGCGGCGATGCCATCGTCGGCCTGCTGGCGGCGGCGCGAGCCTTCGAAAGTGAAGGGCTTGGTCACCACGGCCACCGTCAGGGCGCCGAGGTCCTTCGCCATCTGGGCGATGATCGGCGCGGCGCCGGTGCCGGTGCCGCCCCCCATGCCGCAACAGATGAACACCATGTCGGCGCCCTGCAGGAGCTCGTAGATCTTGGTGTCCGCCTCGAGGGCGGCCGCCCGGCCGACCTCCGGGTCTGACCCGGCCCCGAGGCCGCGGGTCAGCTCGGCGCCGAGCTGCAGCTTGATCGGCGCGCGGCCCTTGCCCAGGGCCTGGGCGTCGGTGTTGGCGGCGATGAAGTCGACCCCCCCGAGCCCGGCGGCGATCATGCGGTCGACCGAGTTGCAGCCGCCGCCGCCGATCCCGAAGACCTTGATGTTGGCGGGTGAGGTGCCCTCGTCGAGGAGGATGGCCGGCGCACCTTCACCCACCTCGACCGGACCAGAGGCTGCTGCCCGGGCCTGCTCTTCCAGCATTCCGTCGTCAAACTCGATCACATTCCACCTCCCATTTCGAAAAGCTCACCCAAGGCGTTGCGCAGCCAGCCGAGGATACCGTTGCGCGGCTTGAATGACATCACGACGCGGGTGTCGCGTCGATGTTGCAGGCGAATGAGCCCGCAGGCGACCGCCCACTCGGGGCCGGACACGGGCTCCACGATTCCGGTCAGCTGGCGCGGCGTGCCGAGCCGGGCGCGGCGGCCGAAGATGACCTCGGCCAGCTCCTCGAGCCCGTCCAGCCGGGCGCCGCCACCGGTCAGGACCAGCCCGGAGCGGGGCGCCCGCTCCAGGCCCTCGGCCATGACCTGTTGGTTGATCGCGATGAGCAGCTCGCGGGCCCGCTCGTGCAGCACGTCGACGGCGAAGCGGGCCGCGTGCACCTGGTTACCGTCACCGCCCAGGGTCGGAATCTCGACCGCCTCGTCCTCGAGACCCTCCCGCTGGCGGTTGGCGCCGAGGTCGCGCTTGAGCTGCTCGGCGGAGGCGGTGGTGGTGTTGAGGACGGTCGCCAGGTCGCTCGTGAAGTGGCGACCGCCGATCGGCACCGCGCCGGACGCGATCATGGCGTGCTCGAGGATCAGGGCCCACTCGGTCGTGGCGTAGCCGATGTCGATGACCAGGCAGCCCAGGTCACGCTCGTCCGTGGTCAGCACCGCCTCGGCGGCGGCGAGGGGCTCGTAGACCAGCTGTCGCACCGCCACCGCTGCCCGGTTCACCGCTTGCTCGACCATGTCGGCGTGGGTCCTCGGTGTGTAGAGCACGAAGGCGGTGGCGTCGAGCCGGACGCCCGGCAGACCGACCGGATGGTCGACGCCGGCCTGGCCGTCGAGGGCGAACTCGCTGGGGATGATGTCCAGGACCCGGTAGTCGGGCGGGATCGAGACCTGGGCGCAAGCCTCGAGGGCGCGCTGCTGATCCTCGTCGGTGACGGTGTGGTCGCGCCCGGTGATCGGCACCGAGGCGGTGGAGCGAACACCCAGGATCGGGGTGCCGCCGATCCCCACCACCGCCCTTTCGACCGGCACGGCCGCCATCGCCTCGGCCTCCTCGGCCGCCATCCGGATCGCCTCGCTCACCTCCTGGAGGTTGGCCACGATGCCCTTGCGTGAGCCGTCGTGGCGGGCCTGACCGCAGCCCAGAACCTGCAACTGGTCACCGTCAGGACGTGCCACCACGACCGCAGCGGTGGCCGATCCGACGTCGATGCCGACCATCGGCTGGCTGTCGTTCACAGCCTGCCTCCTGGCTCGGTCGGCGCCGCCTGCGGGGGCTCGGGCCCGGGCTCGGCCCGGCCCAGCACCAGCCGGCTGTCCCAGCGCAGGTCGGCCCAGCGCCAGGCCAGCTGGCCCGACGCGGCATGCTCGCACCACAGCCGCTCGCCGACCGTGGGCTGGGGTCGGACGTGGATGACCAGCTCCGTGCCGGCCCGCTCCAGAGCCACCGCGAAGTCGGACGGGGTGATGCGACGGACCGTGCGCACCCTGGCCAGGCACGCTCGACCGATCCGGTCGGCGACGGCCAGACCCTGGCGGAGCTCCTCCGGCGACGGCGGGAAGCGTTCCAGGGACAGAGGCAGGGGCTGGGCCAGAGCGCCGGTCAGGCGGCCCGCGTCGTCCACGCCGTGCCAGCCCGCGCCGACCGGGACCGAGGCGCGGGCAGTGGCCTGGCGGACCGTGACGTGTAGGGTGCCGGGCAGCTCGAGGCGGACCTCGACGCTGGCCACGCCCGGCCAGGCCTCGACCTGCTCGCGGACGCGGTCGAGGTCGAGGGTGAGGAGGGAGGTCCCCTCCAGCTGGCGGAGGGAGCGCTCGAGGCTGACGGGAAGCTCGCCGCACCCCGTGACGTCCACCGTCTGCACCCGCCACAGGGGGAGGAGCAGGAGGCAGCCCGGGATGGCGGCCACCAGGGCCAGGAGGCGGCGCGGGCGCCGTCGCGGGAGCGCCGGCCGCAAGCGGTCGGGGAGGAACATGGGCCGGCTCATGAGCGGCCCTCCAACCAGCTCTGACCGACGCGGTAGACGTTGCCGGCGCCAAGGGTCAGCACGACGTCGCCCGGGCGGACCACCTCGGTGAGGGTTGCGACCGCGTTCTCGAACGAGGCGGTGAGCAGGCAGCGGTGGCCCTGGCGGCGCGCCGCCTCGACCACCAGCTCGGAGCTGACGCCGGCCATCGGCTGCTCGCGGGCGGGGTAGATCGGCAGCACGATGGCCACGTCCGCGGCCAGGAGCGCAGCGGCGAAGCCCTCGGCGAAGTGCGCGGTGCGACTGTAGAGGTGAGGTTGGAAGACGGCCACCAGGCGGCGCCCTGGGAAGGCCTGGCGGGCGGCGCCGAGAGTGGCACGGACCTCGCTCGGGTGATGGGCGTAGTCGTCGATCACCGAGATCTGGTCGCGCTCGCCGCGGCGCTCGAATCGTCGCGCCACGCCGGTGAAGCTGGCGAAGCCCGAGCGCAGCGACTCGAAGTCGACGCCCAGCTCGAGGCCGACGGCCATGGCGGCCAGGGCGTTGAGCACGTTGTGCTGGCCGGGCAGGAGGAGGGTGACCTCGCCCAGGGGCTGGCCCGCGGCCGAAACGGCGAAGCGGGTCCCGCTGACGCCCGCCACCGGCGCCTGGGCGCGCAGCCAGGCCTCGGCCGAGGTGCCGTAGGTGAGGACGCGGCGCTCGAGGCGGGGCAGGAGGCGGCGAACGCCAGGATCGTCGATGCAGGCGATGACCGCGCCGTAGAACGGGACCCTGGAGGCGAAGGTGGCGAAGGCGTCGTCGAGCTCCTCCTGTCGCGGGTAGCAGTCGAGGTGCTCCGCCTCGATGTTGGTCACCACCGCCCACACCGGGCTCAGCTCGAGAAAGGAGCGGTCGAACTCGTCAGCCTCGCAGACCAGGAGGTCGCTCGAGCCGAGGCGGGCATGGGCGCCGAGCAGGTGGACGCGACCGCCCACGATCACAGTCGGGTCGAGGCCGGCCTCGGTCAGCAGGTGCCCGGTCAATGAGGTTGTCGTGGTCTTGCCGTGGGTCCCGGCCACGGCCACGCCCTGGCGCAGTCGCATGACCTCGGCCAGCATCTCGGCCCGCCGGATGACGGGCAGGCCCTGGCTGCGCGCGGCCGCCACCTCGGGGCTGTGACCGTCCACGGCCGAAGACACCACGACCACGTCCACGTCGGCGAGGTGGCTGGGGTCGTGGCCGATGTCGATGCGGGCGCCGAGTGAGGCCAGGCGCTCGGTGCGATCGCTCGCCGCAAGGTCGCAGCCGGAGACCACGAGCCCCTCCCGGAGCAGGATCTCGGCCAGCCCGCACATGCCCACGCCGCCGGCGCCGATGAAGTGCAGGTGGCGGACCTTGCCGAAGGTCACGCGGCACCTCCGACGTCGAGCAGCCGCCCGGCGATGCGGCGGGCGGCGTCGGGCAGCGAGGTGGCGCGGGCGGCGTCGCCCATGCGACCGAGCCGCTGCGGCTCGCCAAGCAGCTCGCCGAGGAGCGCGGTCAGGCGCTCCGGAGTGCTCTCGGCCTCGGTCAGGACGACCGCACCGCCGGCCCGCTCCATGGCGCGGGCGTTGTGCTCGTGGTGGTTGCCCGCAGAGCCGGGGAACGGGATCAGCACGGCGGCGCGGCCGGCGGCGGCGAGCTCGGACACGGTCAGGGCGCCGGACCGGGCCACGACCAGATCGGTCTCGGCCAGTGCCTGCCAGGGCTCGGAGAGAAAGGCGTTGACCTCGGCCTCCACACCCAGGTCGCGATAGCTGGTGCTGACCATCTCGGCCCAGCGGACGCCGGCCTGGTGTCGGACCTGAGCCGCGGTGCCCTGGCCGCGGAGAATCGCCAGCGCCCGCGGTACCGTGCGGTTGAGGAAGAGCGAGCCCTGGCTGCCGCCGAGGACGAGGATCCGGGGCGGCTCGGCCACGGTGGTGGGTGCGACCGCGAAGAAGTCCTTACGGACAGGGTTGCCGGTCCACTCCGCGGGCAGCGACGGGAACGACCTCACGGAGTCGGTGAAGCCGCAGCAGATGAGGTCCGCCCACCCGGAGAGGAGGCGGATCGTCCAGCCCGGGACTGCGTTCTGCTCCTGGAGGACGCAGGGGATGCCGAGCAGGCCGGCGGCCACGATCCCGACCGGCGAGGCGGGTCCGCCGACGCCGAGGACCGCCGCCGGTTGCAGCTCGAGCAGGAAGCGCAGCGCGGTGGGCACGGCCCGCGGCATGTGCGCGATGTGCTCGAGCGCGGCGATGGGCCTGGCCTGGGTTACCGGACCCATCGCCAGCAGGGTGAGGGGAATGCCGCGCTGCGCGACGACCTCGACCTCGGTGTCGCCTTGTGCCCCCAACCAGTGCGCCGCGGCGCCCAGCGCCTGCAGCTCGCGCACCACGGCCATGCCGGGGGACACGTGCTCGCCGCTGCCGCCGCCGGCTACCACCGTGTGCACGCTCATGGCCGCGCTCCGGCCGGGGCGCGGGAGAGGTTGAGGAGGAGCCCGATGGAGACCATGCTGACCATGAGGTCGGTCTTGCCGTAGCTGACCAGGGGCAGCGGAATGCCCTTGGGGGGCAGGAGGTCGAGGCAGACCACCATGTGGATGAGGGCCTGGGCGGCAAAGGCGAAGGTAACGGCGAAGGCGAGCAGGCTCCGCTCGGGTCGCGCCGAGGTGAGCGCGATGCGCAGGCCGCGCCAGGTGATGAGCGCGGTCAGGGCGGCGACGGCGATCATGCCGACCAGGCCCAGCTCCTCGCCGGTGATGGAGAAGATGAAGTCGGTGTGGGGCTCGGGCAGAAAGAACAGCTTCTGCAGGCCGGCTCCGTACCCGCGGCCGAAGAGACCGCCGCTGCCCGCCGCCACCAGGCTCTGGTAGCTCTGCCAGCCCACGGCCGAGGCGCTGTCCGTGCCGACAAAGGCGAGTACCCGCTGCAGGCGGTAGGGCGAGGACGCGATGCCCGCGGCCAGGGCCGCGAAGCAGACCGCGGCCGGCGCCAGCAGGAGGCGCACGGGCACCCCGGCGACGAAGGTCGTGGCCGCCACCACCAGGACGATGAGGGCGGCCGAGCCAAGGTCGGGCTCGAAGCCGATGAGGCCGGCGGTGAGGGCGCAACCCAGCGCAACCGGGGCGAGGTGGCGCAGCGACCAGCCGCTGGTCCGAGCCCGGGTCAGCCAGGTGACGGTGAAGAGGATGGTCGCCAGACGCGCCAGCACCGAGGGCTGGACCGACAGCCCAGCCACGCTCAGCCAGCGATGGGCGTTGGCCACCGGCGCCTGCATGAGGGCAACCACCAGCATCAGCCAGGACACGACCATGGCCGCGGCGACCGCCCTGGTGCTGCTGAGGAGCTCGACCTTGACGTGCATCGTCATCACCAGCAGGACCAGCCCCACGAAGGCCGTGGCCGCCTGCCAGGCCACGAAGTACGAGCCCGGCCGGTGGTAGCGTTCGATGGCGATGAGCCACGAGGCCGAGGCCAGGATGGCGAGGCCGATCGCGGTCTGGACGATCGCGGCCCCGAGGAGCAGGTAGTCGAAGCGCTGCCTTATCGGCACGACGACACCTCCTCACAGGCCAGGGAGGCGAAGCGGTCGCCGCGCTCGGCGTAGTCGGAGAACTGGTCGAAGGAGGCGCAGGCCGGGGCGAGGAGCACGGTGTGACCCGCGCGCGCCGCTGCACGTGCCCGCCGTACGGCCTCGTCGAGCGAGCCGCAGAGCTCGATCGGGGCGGCGCTGCCGAGGGCGGCCGCGATGCGCTCCGCGTCCTGGCCGATCAGGTAGACCGCGGCCGCCGTGCGCCCGACCACCGCGGCCAGAGGCGAGAAGTCCTGGCCCTTGCCGAGCCCGCCAAGGATGAGGTGGACGCTGCCTTCCGGGTAGCCGCCGAGGGCGGCGAGGGTGGCGCCGACGTTGGTCGCCTTGCTGTCGTCCACCCACTGCACCCCGCCCTGGCTGTGGACCCGGCGGTGGCGGTGGCTGAGGCCCTCGAAAGTCTCGAGGGTCCGCGCCACCGCCGCGCGGTCGGCCCCCAGCTCCAAGGCGGTGAGGGCCGCGGCGAGGGCATTGGCGAGGTTGTGGCGGCCCTGCAGCGCGATGCGGTCGGCGGCCAGCAGGGGCTGGTCGTGGACCACCAGCCGGCCGCCGTCGAGCCAGCCGTGGGCCGGCCGCTCGAGCGAGAAGAGGAGCCGGCGCGAAGGCACTGTCGAGCCCACCGAGGCAGGGTCGTCGAGGTTGAGCACCGCCGCGTCGCCGGCGCGCTGGAAGGCGAAGAGACGGCGCTTGGCCGCGAGGTAGGTCGCCATGTCGGGGTGACGCTCGAGGTGGTCCTGGCTGAGGTTGAGGAGTAGGCCGACCCGTGGCCGCAGGGCGGTCAGCAGCTCGGCCTGGAAGCTCGAGACCTCCAGCACCCAGGTCTCCCAGCCCCCCTCGAGCACGAGCTCGGACGCCGGCGGGCCGAGGTTGCCGCCGGCCCGGACGGCGACGCCGCTCGCCGTCAGCATCTCGGCGATGAGGACGGTGACCGTGCTCTTGCCGTTGGACCCGGTGACGGCGGCGAGAGGCGCCTCGGGACGGTGGCGCCAGGCGAACTCGAGCTCGGTCGCGACTGCGATGCCGCGAGCGCGGGCCTCGGCCACGATCGCCGCCGTGGTGTCGACGCCGGGGCTGACCACCATCAGGTCGACACCCTCCAGACAGGCGGAGGGATGGCCGCCCAGGAAGGTGCGGGCGGCGGGCGGCAGCTCGGCCAGTGCCGGACCCAGCTCGGCCTCTGGCCGGCGATCGGTGGCCTGGACCGCCGAGCCGTCGGCGGCCGCCAGGCGGGCGGCGGCCAAGCCCGAGGCACCGAGGCCCACGACCAGCACCCGCGACCCGATGGCGGCCGGCTTCACCCGCTCACCTCGTCCGCCAGCTCGAGGACCACGGAACGGTCCAAGAAGGGGATCCGTTGCGCACCGATCTGCTGCACGTCCTCGTGACCCTTGCCGGCGACGACGACCACGCTGCGGGCGTCGGCCAGGTGCAGGGCGCGGGCGATGGCCTGCCTGCGGTCGAGCTCCAGCTCGGGTTCGGCGCCGGCTGCGCGCACGCCGGCGACCACCGCCTCGGCAATCGCGGCCGGGTCCTCGCTACGCGGGTTGTCCGAGGTCACGATGGCGACGTCCGCGAGCTTGCCCACCGCCTCGCCCATGGGCCCACGCTTGCCCCGGTCGCGGTCGCCGCCGGCGCCGAAGACCACGATCAGACGGTGCTCGCCGAGGGCGCGCAAGGAGCTGAGCACCGACCGCAGCCCCTCGGGAGTGTGGGCGTAGTCGACGAAGACCGGGAAGGGCAGCCTCTCCGCCACCCGTTCGAGTCGGCCGGGCAGGGGCCGCGCGGCCTCGAGGCCGCGTCGGATCACCTCCGCGCTCACGCCGGCCGCGTGGGCGGCAGCGGCGGCGGCGACGGCGTTGCGCAGGTTGTGCTCGCCAACCAGGCGCAGCCGCACCGCAAGGACCGTGCCGTCCAGGTCGAGCTCGATCCGGCTGCCGCTGAGGTCGGAGCGAGCGGCGGCCGTGTGCACCCTGCCGGCGTGGAGACCCCAGCTCACGTCGCCCGGCTGCGGCTCGCCGAGAAGGCGCGCGCCCCAGGGCTCGTCGAGCGGCAGGACGCGGCGTCCGTCGGCCGCCAGGTGGCGGGAGAAGAGCAGGCTCTTGGCCGCGAAGTAGCTCTCCATGTCGCCGTGGAAGTCGAGGTGGTCGCGGGTCAGGTTGGTCCATACTCCGATCTGGAAGCGGAGCCCCTGCAGGCGCTTGAGCATCAGGGCGTGGGAGGACGCCTCCATGACCACGGCCCGTCCTCCGCCGGCGGCGTGGCGGGCGAGGAGTGGCGCGAGATCGGTCGCCTCCGGGGTCGTGCGCTCGGCCGCAGCGGTCTCTCCGGGCAGGAAGTAGCCGAGGGTGCCGATCATGGCGGTGGGGAAGCCGTGGGCCTCGAGGATGGCGCGCAGGAGGTCGATGGTCGTGCTCTTGCCGTTGGTCCCGGTCACGGCCGCGAGCAGCAGCCGCTCCTGAGGGTCTCCGGCCAGGGCCCAGGCCGCCAGGGCCATGTGGCCGCGCGGGTCCGAGCTCGTGATCCAGACGACATCCGGGGCTCCGTCCGCGGTGCGGTCGCTGAGCACCGCCGCCGCGCCGCGGGCCACGGCCTGGGGTAGGAACTCGAGCCCGTGGTGCCTCGCCCCCGGGCAGGCGGCGAAGATCCAGCCCGGCTGCACGCGCCGGGAGTCGTGGGTGATGCCGGTGACCGTGACCCCGGCATCGCCGTGCACGCTCGCCCCAGGGAGCCGGGCCAGGAGCTCGCTCAGCCTCACGCCTCGCCTCCGCCGGCTGCAGGTGGTGGCGAGGCCGGGTCGGGTGGCGGTGCCTGCCAGATGTCGTCAGTGGGCTCGGGCGGGATCTCCAGGAGCCGCACGCAGGCCTGGGCGATGCCGGCAAAGGCCGGCGCCGCCACGGTGGCGCCCCAGAAGTCCTTGGTCGGGTTCTCGACTGCGACCACGATGACCAGGCGTGGGTCGGGCAGGGGCAGGAAGCCGGCGAACCACGACACGTGGTGCTGGTCGTCGAACTGGCCGTTGACCGCCCGCTGCGCGGTGCCGGTCTTGCCGGCGACGCGGAATCCCGGCAGACCGGCGCGCTTGGCGGTGCCGTCGGTGACCGCGAGCTCGAGCATGGTCGTGATGCGCTCGCTGAGCGCCCGGTCCATGACCCGCGTGTGTAGGTGGAGCACGGCCGGATTCACGTCGGGGCCCGAGCTCGCGCGCTGCACCAGGCGGGGACGGGGGACCCAGCCGCCGTTGGCGATGGCCGCGTAGGCTAGGGCGAGCTGGAGCGGGCTGGCGGTCAGCTCCTGGCCGAGGGCGACCCCGGCCCGGCTCATGGACGACCAGGTTCTGACCGAGCTGAGGAGGCCGGGAGACTCGCCCGCGAAGCCGACCTCGGGCGAGCGCCCGAAGCCGAAGGCGTCGAGGGCGGTCCATAGGGCCTGCGGGGTGAGCCGTTCGGCGAGGATGATGATGCCGGCGTTGGACGAGTGGGCGACCACCTCGTCGACGGTGTAGAGGTCGGCCGCGGCGTGGTCGCGAACCCAATGGGTCCCCACCCTGATGCCCTTCTGGCGGCAGTCGATGCGCTCGTTCCAGCCCACCGCACCGGCGGCCAGCGAGGCGGCCACCACCATCGGCTTGATGGTCGAGCCGGGCTCGTACGCCTCGACCACCGGACGCAGGCGCCAGCACTCGCGCGGCGCGCGAGAGGGCGCGGCCGGGTCGAAGGAGGGGATCGAAACCAGGGCGAGGATGGCCCCGCTGTGGGGGTCGAGAACCACGGCCGAGGCAGCGCTGGCACCGGTTTGCAGGACGGTGGCCTCGAGCTCGCGCTCGGCGGCGGCCTGGATTCGGGCGTGGATGGTCAGCTCGAGGTCGTAGCCGGCGCGACCGGCCTGGACCCGTTCCAGGCGCAGCTGGCGCTGCACCGCGTCGCGCACCGCCAGGTGGCGCTCGGGCTGGCCGGCGAGCAGGGCGTCGTAGGAGCTCTCGATACCGACCCGTCCCACGGTGCGCAGCTCTTCGCGACCGACGAAGCCGACGACCGCGGCGGCGACCGGTCCGAGGGGGTACTCGCGCTGCGAGTCCGGGACCAGGACCACCGCGGAGGGTGCGAGCAGGCGGACGCGGGCGGCCGCGTCGCGCTCCACCCGTTGCGCGAGCCAGACCGTCCGCGGCCCGGACCGCAGGCGCTCGAGGAGCTCCTCCACAGGCGTGTCCAGGAGCCCGGCGGCGACGGTGGCGAAGAGCTCGGGGTGGTGGAGGAGGTGGGTGTCGACCTGGATCGCGAGGCGGTCCACCGATGTCGCCAGGAGGTAGCCGTCCGCTGAGCGGATGTCGCCCCGCTGGCTCTGCACGACCAAGACCCGGTGGTGCTGGTTGGAGGCGACCTCGGCCCAGCGCTCGTGCTCGAGCACGGTGATCTGCAGCGAACGGGCGAAGACCGTGACCGCGCCCCCGGCCAGCATGGCGATGAGAACCCAGGCGCGGGCCTTGCTCACCGACCGACCTCCCCCCTGATCTGCGAGGCTCCAGGGGGCTCGAGACCGAGGCGCGAGGCCTGCCCGGCGAGCCGGTCCGGGCTGCGCTCGCGCTCCAGCTCGAGGGCAAGCCGACGCTCCTGCTGCTCGAGCTCGTGGACCTCGGCCCGCAGGCGGGTGAGCTGGTAGTGAACCGAGGTGCTCCTGAGCCGCGGCCAACCCACCAGCAGCAGGGCGACGAGGAGGAGGGTCGCGGCGAGCAAGACCGTGGTCAACACCCGCGGCCAGCGCCGGTCGCTGATGGTGACCAGGAAGCGGTTGCTGGGCCTGGAGACGGACGGTGTCATCACGCCTCCTCGGAGCAGCGCTCGGCCACCCGCAGCCGCGCCGACCGGGCTCTGGGGTTGGCGGCGATCTCGTCGGCCGCTGGTCGCAGTGGCCGCGGGGTGATCACGCGCAAGATCCGCTGCGGGTTGCAGCGACACTCGGGCAGGGAGGGCGGGCAGGTGCAGCGACCCTCCAGCCGGCGCAGCGTGTGCTTGACGATGCGGTCCTCGAGGGAGTGGAAGCTGATGACGGCGACGCGGCCCCCGGGCCGCAGCGAGCGCGCGGCAGGCCCGAGGAACGCTTCGAGCTGGTCGAGCTCGGCGTTGACCGCTAGGCGGATGGCCATGAAGGTGCGGGTCGCAGGGTGGACGCGGCCGCGACGTTGGGGGCCGAGGACGGCGACGACGACGTCGCTCAGCTCGCCGGTGGTACGCAGCGGTGCCTGCAGGCGGCGCTGGACGATGGCGCGGGCGATGGCACGCGCCTGGCGCTCTTCGCCGAGGCTCCAGAGGATGCGCATCAGCTCCTCCTCCGGGGCGCTGTTGACGAGCTCGGCCGCGGTCGACCCGGCGCGGCCCATGCGCATGTCGAGCGGGCCGTCGTTGAGGAACGAGAACCCCCGCTCGGCCGTGTCGAGCTGGAGCGACGAGCAGCCGAGGTCGGCGAGGATGGCCGCGGGCGGGCCTTCGCCGGTTTCGTCGAGGATGCGGGGGAGGTCGGAGAAGACCGCCTCGACGAGGCGCACGCGCGCGGCGTGGGGCTCAAGGTGGAGGCGGGCGCAAGCCAGCGCATGGGGGTCACGGTCGAGGCCGAGCAGCCTGAATCCAGGCGCTGCCTCAAGCAGGGCACGGGCGTGGCCGGCCAGACCCACGGTGGCGTCCACCAGCAGACCGGGCGCGGCCGGCGTGAGCCGCTCGACCACCTGGTCGAGCAGCACCGGCAGGTGGGCGGAGGCCATTGTCGCCCCCCATCACAGCTCCAGGTTGGCGAGCTCTTCACGTTCCTCATTGCTCGGCGTGGTCTCTTTCAAGATGGCGGCGGCTCGCTCCCGGCGGGTGATGGCGAGGTAGTTGATGCGGCCCGAGATGACCACTTCGCCGCCGACGTCGACCATGTCCCGCAGCAGGGCCGGCACGAGGATGCGGCCGTGGTCGTCGGTTTCGACGACCTGGCCGTAGCTGACCCGCTCCTTGTGCTTGAGCACCGCGGGCGTGTCCCGCTTGCTCAGGAGCCGCTCCTCGTAGGCCTCCCACTCGGCGATCGGGTAGACTCGGAGCTCATGCGGGGCAAAGGAGCAGACGTACACGTCCCGGCCGTACTCGGCCTCGAGCTGCTCGCACAGCTTGGACGGCAGCTTGAACCGCCCCTTGGCGTCGATGGTCGCCGGGAACCCCCCCCGAAAGCGCTCCACGTCACCCCCCGCGTCGCCCGTTGTGGCCCCATGAGGAGGCCCTTCCCACCCTAGACCGCACTGGACCACTTCTGACCACTACATGATGGGACCCGCCAGCGGCCCTGTCAAGGGCTTCCCGAGCCTTGTCGGACCTGCGCTAAGGGGCTGATTTACGTTTTGTTTACGTCTTTGTCGGGGGACGGTACAACAGGTTGTGGTGAGGGGGTAGGAGGACCACGAAATGCGGGAGCCAGCCCTGGTCGTGGTCCGTCAGAAACTTTTCCCGCGACCTCGCGGAAATCTCCACTCGAGACCACGGCGGGCCACCAGAGGTGGCCCGCTGAGGGTCGCGCCGCTCCTCAGGGCCTACTCCGCCCGCACCCGCATCAACACCGTGGTCGGGTCGCCGCTGCGCCAGTCTACGACCGAGGCGTAGGCGAAGATCGGCTCGCCGCCGGAGAGCGGCCTGATCTCGGCCCGTCCCCGGGCGTCGGTGAAGTCGCCGTAGGTCGAAAACACGTCGAAGTCCTGGTGGTGGCCGAAGGGCAACAGCTGGACCTGGTACGCGTCGAGCTCGGTGGCGTCGTGGAACAGCCGGACCTCGACCGTGGCCGGGGTGAGGGAGAGGTTGACCAGGCCGAGGTTGGTCCGGTAGTCCACGTTCGAGCGCAGGCCGACGAGGTCGGCCACCTGCCCCGAGCGTAGTCCCTCCGCCTCGGGCTGGCCGGGGAAGCCCTGACCGTAGGTACCGCCGTCGGCATCGTTCTCCACCCGTGCCTCGACCACGATGGGCTGGTCGGCGCCCACGGCCAGGGCGCCTGTCCAGCCGCCCTCGACCGGATCCAGGGGGAGCTGGGAGACGGAGAACGGCGCCAACACCAGCTCGGAGGTGACCACGCCGCTCGAGTTGTCGTGGTCGGTGAGGAGGAAGTAGACCACAGCGGTGGTCGGCTGCGAGCTGGGGTTGAAGGCGGACAGGTGGGTCTCCCACCGAGTGCCCCCGGCGCCCTCCAGCCATCCGGCTCCGGCGACCACGTAGTCGAACGACCAGCCACCGGGGCCGCCTCCGGCTTCGACCGTGACTTGGGCCACCGGCGACCACGGCCCCTCGCCGCAGATGCGGAACGCCCGCACCCGGTAGAGGTAGGTCGCACTCTCCCCGCCGTGGGTGTACGAGGCTGAGGTGGCCGAGGTCCGCAGGACCGAGAGGGGGCTCCCGCCGACCTCCCCCACGTACTCCTCGATCTCGTACTCGACCACATCCTCGATCGCGTTCCACGACACCTGGTAGGTTTCACCGGCAGCCACCGGCAGGGTCGGAACCGTGGGCTGGTCGGGCGCCGGCGGCAGCTCGCAGGTCGGCTCTGCGGCCTCCACCGCCGCCTCGGCGTTGATCCGCGGGAAGCTGAGGCCGTTGCGGTCGTCGCGGATCATCTGACCGGTGGAGCGCAGCAGCGCGCGCATGGCCTCGGTGCCGCGCTCACCGCCGGCCTCGAGGACGAGCGCGATCACGCCGGCGGCATACGGCGCCGCGGCTGAGGTGCCGCCGAAGTCCTCCAGCCAGCCGCCGCCCCTCTCGGTGGTCGTGCAGTCATTGGCCGGCGCCAGCAGGTCGAGCTCGCTGGAGGAGTTGGAGTAGCAGCAGATCTCGTCGGCGTCGGGGTGCGAGTCCTCGCATGTCCGGTCGAGGCAGATGATGCCGAGCGGGTCCCAGAGCTCGCAGTAGTCGTGCGCGTCGAGGTCGTCCTCGTCGTACACCGCGCCCACTGCGATGACCGAGGAGATGCAGGCGGGCTCAGAGATCCTCTCGTCCTCGGCCTCGTTGCCGGAGGCGGCGACGACCAGGATCCCGGCCGCGTTGGCGGCGGCCATGGCGTCGCGGTAGTCGCGCCGCTCGTCGTCGCAGGTGCCGGAATGGGCGTCGCCGCCGAAGCTCATGTTGATGACGGTGATGGCGAGCTCCTCTTGATGTTCGACGCACCAGTCGATGGCGGCGAGAATGTCGGAGTCCTCGCCTTCGCCGTCCTCGTCGAGGGCCTTGAGCGCCACCAGCTTGGCGTCCGGGGCGACGCCGCGGCTGGAGGCGATGATTCCGGCCACGGCCGTGCCGTGGTCATTGTCGTCGCGTGGGTTGGAGTCGTCGTTGGCGAAGTCCCAACCGCCAATGACCTTGTCGTTGGGGATCGACGCGCTGCCCAGCTCGGAGTGGTTGCCGTCGATGCCGGTGTCGATCACCGCCACCACCTGGCCCTGCCCGCGGTAGCCGAGTGCGTTGGCCTGGTCCGAGCGGATGAGGGCCGTGCCCTCGACGAGCAGGGCGCGGACTGTGGAGTCGAGAATGACCGCCGAGACCGTCGGGTCGAGCCGCAGCTGGGCGAGGGCGGAGCGCGTCAGCTCCACTGCCGCGGCCGGAAACGTGCGGTAGATCCGGCGCGGGCGCAGCTCCTCGGCCTTGAGCGTGGCTGCGATCCGTCCGACGTGAGCCTCGGCCGGAGCGGACCTGAAGACGACGATGGCGTGAACCGGGCCAGTGGCGGACGCGAGCGCCGCGTCCAGGCGCGCGTCCACCCGCGGCGGCTCCAGGGCGTGGCCGCTCGAGGCGGCAGCCAGCAGGACGACCGCCGCCGTCGCGAAGAGGAGCAGTGAGCGCTCACGAGCAACATTGGCCAGGTTCATGAGTAGCCTCCTCGGGTCAGAAGCGGTGCTTCCCCGGCATGGTAACACCCTTCCTTCGCGACGAGCCCCGTGGGTGCGGGCGCCGCCCGATCGCGTCGTGCGCGGCGCACGGCGACGTCGGGTGGGCCGGGGCCTGGGCGACCCGGAAGTGCGATCGCCGGGACCTGACGGGTGAGGAACCCGAGCTAGAATGGGAGTCCATGGGCGAGCGGCAGCTGCACCGGGTCGGGGTGGTCCTCAAGCACTCCAGCCTCGAGGCCGTCGAGCTGGGACGGCAGCTGCTGGTCGAGCTCGAGCGGTTGGGCGTGGAACCGGTTCTCGACGGCGAGTCGGCCAAGGCGTTGGGCACCGACAACGGCGTCACCCGCGACGCCCTCGCGGCTCAGGTCGAGCTGGTGGTGGTCCTCGGCGGAGACGGGACCTTCCTGTCGGTGGCGCACGGTCGCCTGGGCGGAACTCCGATCCTCGGCGTCAATATGGGAACCCTCGGCTTTCTCACCGAGCACCCGGCCGAGAGCCTCTTCCCGATGCTCCACGGCGCCCTCGAGGGTCGGGCCGAGATCGAGCGCCGCGAGCGGCTCGAGGTGACGGTGCTGACCCCCCACCGCGAGCCGGTGACGCGCTGGGTGCTCAACGACGCGGTGGTCAACAAGTCGGCTCTGGCGAGGATGGTCGTGCTGTCGGTGCACGTCAACCAGGAGTTCGTCAGTCGCTTTCGCGCCGACGGGCTGATCGTGGCCACGCCGACCGGTTCGACGGCCTACAACCTGTCGGCCGGGGGCCCCATCCTCTACCCGACGCTGGGCGCGGTGCTGGTGACCCCGATCTGTCCCCACACGCTGACCAACCGGCCCATTGCCCTGCCCCTGGACTCGGTGGTGGAGGTCCGCCTCGAAGGTGGTGCCGATGAGGTCTTCCTGACCCTAGACGGCCAGGAGGGCTTCCCCCTCACCGCCCGCGATCTGGTGCGCATCGAGCGCTGTCAGGAGCCGCTGCTCCTGATCACCGAGCCCTCCCGGTCCTACTTCCACATCCTCAACCGCAAGCTGAAGTGGGGAGAGCGCGGCGGGTGAGGTACCGCCACCTCCGGCGCACGGTCATTGCCGTGCTGGCGGCCGTGGCGTTCCTGCTCCTGGTCGGCGCGGTGGCGGTCAGGCTCCTGGACAGCGAGCGCGCCCGCTCGTGGGCGGCGCGCTGGATCGAGGGCCAGGCCAGGGCCGTGGGCGTGGAGCTCGAGATCGGCGCCCTGCACTGGGGGTCGGTCCCACCGCGGCTCCTGCTCGACGACCTCGTGCTCTCGACCGCGGGCGTGCACGCCGAGGTGCAGCGGCTGTCCGCCGACCTCGCCGGCGTGCGCCTCGCCGAGAGGACGCTGATCCTCGACACGATGGCTGCGCACGGCGTGCGAGTGCGGCTCTCTGGGTTGCCTTCGCTGCCGGCGCGCGGTGGGTCGTGGTTGCGGCTGCGGGTGAAACGTTTGGACCTCGACCAGCTGGAGGTTGACGGGCGCCAGCTGCCGGGCTCGCTGGCCGTGCACCTGGCAGGCCTGTCCGGCGCCTGGGCCGGGGACGGGGCGACGGCGCGGGGCTTCGTGCGCTGCCAGCGCATCGCGCTCGAGGTTCCGGGAATGGAGCCGCTGGCGGCCGGCTTGCTCGCCCGCTTCACCCTCGGTGATGGCATCAGCGTGCCGTCGTGGCGGGTCGTCGCGCGCGGCGCCGAGCTGCGCGGACGGGCCTCCCTCTCCAGCGCGGGGACCCTGCGCGCCGAGGCTGAAGGACCGCTCGACCTGGGCGAGCTCGACCGGCTGGTGCGAGCCGGGGGCGTGCTCGACGGCGAATGCTGGATCGTTGCCTCGCTGGCGAGCGACCGCGAGCCCCTGCTCGACGTGCACGTGCGCTCTCCCGAGATCGTCGCGGCCGGCTTTCCGGTGTACGAGCCGGAGGCGCACATCGAGCTCGGTCCGGGCGGCCTGATTGGAACCCTGGACGGCGGCCGGCTGCACGGCGGTGAGCTGCGCGGGACCTACACCCTGGGCCGCTTCGGCCCATCACCCCCTCATCGGGTGGAGGCCCGCGGCAGCGGCGTCGAGCTGGCCGGGTTTCTCACGAGTCTCGGCGTGCCGGCCGGCGGGCTGGCCGCAGCCGCCGACCTCGAGGCCGAGCTGGAGTGGAGCGGTGGGCAGATCGCGAGGGGCCACGGCCGCGGCCAGGCAAGCCTGCGCCGGCGGGCCGGCGTACTTCCGGTCGAGGGCCGCCTGAAGGTGGAGCTGGCCCCCGAAGGTCTGCTCCTGTTCGAGGCCAGGCAGCTGCAGGTGGGCGGCTCCGTCGTGAGCTGGCAGGGGCCGTTGACCCTGGGGACCTGGCAGCCCGCGTGGACCGTGGAGGCCGCCCCGGCGGTGTTTGCCGAGCTCGGTCCGATGGTCAACGTGTGGGCCGGCGCCGAGGTCGTGCCGGCCGAGATCGCGGGTCAGGGAAGCCTGCAGGTCGACCTGGCGGGGCCGTTTGACCAGCTGCGGGTCGGGGTTCGGGTCGAGGCCGAGCCCCTGCTCTACCCGCCGATGCAGCTCGACCGGGTGGTGGCAGAGCTGGTCGTGACCAGCTCCGAGGTTGAGGTGATGGAGGCCCTGTACCGCCTCGGGGACGGCGACGGCGCGGTGAGCGGCACAATCGTGCTGGCGCCGGAGGCGGGGGACGCTGTCCTCGACCTCGACATTCGCGGGCAGCGGATCCCCCTCCAGTCGGTGGCCGCCTGGCTCGGGGTCGAAGAGCTCGCCGCGGGCACGGCCTCGTTCACCGGCGGCTTGCGGGGGCCGCTGCGCTCACCCCGCGGATCGTGGGCGTTGGGTTTGGTCGGGGTCAGCGCCATGGGTCGCGAGCTGGGCGACGGCTCGGCCACCGTCGACCTCGACGAGGGAGCGTTCACGGCCCGCAACCTGAGCTTCTCGGGCGGCCTTGGCGGTGAGCTGCGGTGGGCGGTGGGCGCGGGTGAGGTGGCGGGCGAGCTGAGCTGGCCCGGCATGCCGGTCGCCCTGCTCGGCAAGGCTGCGGCCGAGCTGCTTGGCTCGAGCTGCGACGTGCGGACGGACTTTCTGTGGTCCCTGGATCGTCCTCTCGTCGGCAAGCTGAGGGCGGTGAACGAAGGCTTCGAGCTGGAAGTGGTCGCCGACCAGACGGGAGTCGGGGCCAATGCCAGGCTGGGCGACGCGGCAGTCGCCTCGGTCGCCCTGGCGCGCGACCCGGAGGGCAGGCTCAAGGGCCCGGGCCGGCTGCGTCTGGACGCGGTCGAGGACGTGGTCGAGAGGCTCCTGCCCCTGGCCAGCGTGCCGGCGCGGGGCAGCGCCGAGGTCGCCTTCGAGGTCGACTGGCCGCCGGGTGACTGGCCACAGCTCGCGGGCACGCTGGAGGCCCTCGACCTCGAGCTGGAGGAGCGGCCCGCGCGCCTGCTCGAGCCGGCTGCCTTCTCGCTCTCCGCGCAAGGTGTCGAGATCGAGGGGCTCCGGCTGAGCCTGCTCGGCGACGAGGTCTTCCTGCGTCTGGGGATCGGAGCGGACGGCGGCTTGCGCGGCAACGTCGCAGGTACGCTCGACGCGCTCCTGCTGCGCTTCCTGATCCCGGAGTGGGAGCCGGCCGGCCGCGCCACGGGGGTCGTCGAGCTGCTCGGCAGCCTCGACGAGCCGCGTCTGGAGGGGGTGGCCCACGCCTCGCAGGCGTCGTTCCGCGTGCCCGCCAGCCGCCTGGTGGTGTCGGGGATCGACGGCACCCTGCTCTTGTCGTCGGACGAGATGATCCTCGAGGGCATGCAGTTCCGGGTCATGCACGGCGCAGCCACCTGCGCCGGCCGGCTCGGCCGGCGCGAGGGTCAGGTCCGTCTGGATCTCGACGGCGCCGTATCCAACCTCGAGCTGCCGCTCTTCCCGGGCCTGGTGCCAAGGCTGAGGGGAAGCTGGAGCCTGGACGGCTCGCCGGGCGACCTGCTACTTTCCGGCGAGCTCGAGATCGAGCGGGCCGCCCTCCATCGCCAGGACGACCTCGCGGCCATCCTGATGGACTGGCTGGCTGCCCCGCCGGGGGCCGAGGGCGGCGGGCTCCAGCTCGACCTTCATGTCGAGGCGGACCGGACCATCGAGGCGCGCAGCCCGTTCATCCGCGTCGTCGGCTCGGCCTCCCTCGACGTCACCGGCAGCGCGGAGCAGCCCGGTCTGGTCGGGCAGATCGAGCTCATGGAGGGCGGCGACTTCAGCTTCCAGGGGGTTCGCTACGAGCTCGACCGTTGCACGCTCTCCTTCTCCGACCCGCTGCGCATGGATCCGTTCCTCGACCTGCAGGCCCGCGCCTGGGTGCAGACCTACCAGATCACCGTCCGCCTCACCGGTACCTTCGACCGCCTGGTGCCG
>Ga0316620_10000086_pt1 | contig 37184 bp, 29 predicted proteins | sample OWC_Aug_M1_C1_D5_FD_207651 | JGI IMG/M metagenome (GOLD analysis project Ga0316620, IMG submission 207651) | Wetland soil microbial communities from Old Woman Creek delta, Ohio, United States - OWC_Aug_M1_C1_D5_B | ecosystem: Environmental > Terrestrial > Soil > Wetlands | place: USA: Ohio...
CGAAGACATGGAGCGCCGCGTCCCCGACATCACCAAGCTCAAGAGTATCGTGGGCTACGCCAACACCCATGACCTGGATTCCATGCTCGCCAAGATCATCGAGCACGAGCGCACCCGCTGAAGGGAAACCTCGGACAGGCGGCATTTCGGCAAGATACGGCCCGCGCATTTGAAAGCATTTGAACTGGTGCCCTGACCGGGCGCGGTCCGACTGGGAGGGATGCGCACATGCCAGCAGAATGATCGGGCTAAGCCACTTCAACAACCTGCTCGGCAGAAAGCGCCGCCGCCAGCGTTGCTATTTCCGCCGTGGCCGGGAAGCGCGATGATTTTTTTGCAGCCGTTTCGGGACATTTCTGCCGTTATCTCCTGGAGAACTTCCCACATGAGCCTGGAGCTGTAGGCAATCGTCCCCGGCTGATGATGGGCTTCCCCACAAATCCTTCCCGAAATCCCGTGCGCAGGTGCATGGTGACTCTAAACAAGGGAAAAGGATACGGAATATTTGCGCACCTCTTCTGATCGGCGGCGATTTGCCGCTCCAGTCGCAGCCGGTTCTCAGTTCCTCTCAATCTCTCCAGTTGACAAGCACTAAAAACACGTTAGGATCATCGTCACGCAGAAAGGAGAGAAGAATGCGCACATGTAACGAATTGATATTAAATAGGTCGCTCAGTTTGAATACTAAAGTGATCCTTGCAGTGATTTTTTTATGTACTCTCTGCATTTGCACTACAGCAGCCGAGATCATGGATTTGATTGTTCTGAAACCGCTGCAGAAGGTGCCGAGTGAACTGACCAAACTAGATGGGGAAGATAAATTAGATGAGGAAGATGAGGTTTATGAGATTGACATAAACTCCGATGGGAAGAGAGATTATATAGCTGTGTACCGAAAGTATTGTGGTGCTGGAAGCTGTCCATACGGGCTATTGATAAACCAAGGAACCGGCTTTAAGAGTATACCCATAGGCGACTGTTCATCTTTCTTTGTAGAAAGAAAAACTACCGGCGGGTATTTCAACATAATATGTGGAACACGAAATTCAATCGACCGCCTTTCGTGGAACAGCAAGGAATATGTAATAGGAAGGAAATTATCTCCGGCGGAAGAGAATTACATTCGAAAGATGAATCGTTAAAATGGGTTTCCACATATCCCCTGACCAATCGCGGGCCGACTAGGCCGTATGCGAACATGCCAGCAGAAGAGTCGGGCTGAGCCACTTCAACAGCCGGCTCGGCAGGAAGCGGCGCTGCCGGATCCTAAAGTGCTGGCGGATTGAAGCCTCGTCCGGACGATAATCGTAACCGATGAGGTTCATTTGCGCCGGCCCATCCACCGCCGGCCGGGGTGCACCGGCAAAGGCTCGAAGCAGCGCAGACCAGCGGTAACCGTCCACCCAGGCCCCGGAGCTTCTCCGCATGAATTCCCGCAGCAGGAGAGCGGGCCCCATTTCTACCGGAAGCGTGAAGACCGCTATGCCGTCGCGCCCCAGCACGCGCTGCACTTCAGCGACCACCGCCGGCCGGTTCGGAACCGGCACAAAGGGCAGAGTATCGAGGCAAAAAACGGCACCGAAGCTGCAGGACCGGAATGGAAGGGCGGCGCCATCTGCTTTGGCCAGGAACAGGCGGAGGAGCGGACAACCTTCCGTCGCACAAAGGTCCCGCGCCAACTGCAGCGTCGTCCACCGGTCGCGGACCTGAGGGATCAGCGACCCAGAGTCATTGTCGACGGCCCAGACCCCTGCATAGCGGGACAACAGCGACGGCAAAAAGTGGCCCGTCCAGCAGCCCACATCGAGAGCACGCGCATCCGGCGCCGCGCCGGCAGCTCTCAGCGCCTCCCGGTATCTGTGGTAGAAAAACCAGCGCCCGGCACGAAAGGCATTCTCATAGGGGCAATATTGCGGCCCCAAGGGGCTGCGCCAAAGCCTGGCGCGATGTACCTGTACGGCTGCCCTCATTCGACGAGCTTCCATCCAATCACCCGTTGCAGGTCCTCGAGCCTGGGCAGAAGCCTGCGTATGTGGTCGGTGGTAATGAAAAAACTCAACGAAGCCAGCAGCGGGTGGGGCTGGTGTCGCGGGCAACGCTCACAGATCGGGTATGGCGACAGATCTTTCTTCAGATGGGCTGTGCGCAGAGCGACCATGGGCTCCGAATTCCATGCCTCGAGCGCGGTTTGCCTGCGCAGGTCGCCGAACGGTCCCGAGCCATGGTAGTAAGGGCAAGGGATCAACGTGGCTGCCGCCTGAACACATAGGGGACCCCGCCACAGGAAAAAACATGGTCTGCGGGGGCGCCTCCGCGGGGCTGACGGCAGAGCGATTCCCGGCAATCCGGACAGATCGTCGCGCACCCGGACGGAATCAACTCCCGGTTTTCGCCACCTCCTCTTGAATGCCTTCACCTGATGCAGGGTGGTGCGCATGCGTACCATCTGCAAGGTCACATGAATGGGAGACCGCTTGGCCAGTTTCAGCCGCAAAAACCTGTCAACGCGGTCCTCGATGTCCTGCAGGGACGCCGGGTAGCGGTTGGTTTCATAGGCGTCCCCGTAAACGCCGTCCACGGGCAGCACCAGGTAGTCCAGGCCGGATTGCATCAAGCCAATGCCTTTTTGCTCATCCAGGAGGGTGATGTTGGTGGACAAGGACACCGTCAGGTTCCGGCTCTTGGCGTGGCGGATGAAATCGCAGATCTGAGGGTGCAGGAGCGGCTCGCCGAACACGTGAGGCCAGACCGCTTCCAAATCCGGATGGCGGTCTACCAGCTTCGCGAAAAATGGGAAGCTCATGTCCTCCAGGCGGAACGCCGCATGGTGGCGGGTGCACATGGTGCACGACAGGTTGCAGCGATTCGTCGCTTCCACCATCCACTCGCGAGGCGCGCTCCGGCACCGGGCACGTTTCAGCCTGTAATCGCGCAATTGGCGCCGCGCTGCAGCCTGATTCGTCAATTCCCGACCTCCCGCGATGCCGGCGCGAACAGCGATTTCAGCAGCGCGACATAGGAAGCGCGCATGCCCTGAATATACCCATCACTCACATAGCTGCGGTATCGCTGCAGAGCTCGCGACCGCGTCTTTCCGGGGAGCATGCCCGCGAAGGCCAGTCGCATAACCATGCCGGCAGCGAGCGTCACACGAAAGATATGCCAGCGCCGGCAGCCGAATTCCCGTCTGACAAATCTGGATTCATCGCGGTAAAAATCGACATAGCGCTCCGCCAGCATGCGATTCACCAGAGGTTGCCGCCCGGTGGACAAAAAAACCGAGGCGGGATCATAATAAACGGGGCAGCCTCGCTGCCGCATTTTGCGGCACATCTCCAGTTGGTCAAACCAGCCGAAAGAATACGATTCGTCAAAACCCCCGAGATCCGACAAAAGCCCGCGCCGGGCCATGAAGGCGCAATCGTTGACGTGTTCTGCCTCGCAGAGCGAGCCGTGGTCAAAATCGTGCATCTTGTAGCTGCGCGTGACCCGGTTGGACGGCACAAGCTTGTTGATCAAAAGCAGATCCCAGAGCAGGGCCGTGAAGGTCGGGAAGCGACGCACATTGTAACCCTTTTCCGCCTGCCCCTGTTCGTTGTTCCAGCGGCCAGCAACTCCGCCCCAGTCCGGATGTTCATTCATCTGCAGCAACAGGCGTTCGACTGCTCCTGGACCGGGAACAACGCCCGGGAAAAGAAAAAGGACCAGATCGCCGGTACTCTCCCGCAACGCGAGGTTTTTGGCCCGCGGCAGCCCGCCGACGGAGTCACTGGGCAGAACCGTTACATGTGCGGGCACAGAGGATCGCCGGATGTTCCGCCTCTCATTCGAAAGGATGCATTCAATGAGGATCGATTGAGCAGATTCAGCGTCCGGAAGCTGCCGTCGGGCTTGGTCGAGAAGCGCGAGTGCCTCCTCAAAATCATCACAAAACGGAACCGCAACCGAGAGACGAGTCACAGGCGCCCCCGACGATACCCGCGGCTTCTGTCACGCGCATGCCGCGTGCTCTCGGAGTAGAGTTGATTCCGCGGTGAATACCCCCCCTGATAATAGGACGGCAAATACGCGCGATAATTAGTCTATCAGGAGGAACTTTTCTTTAACGATGGGGAAAGCGTGACCGCCCCCGAGTCATGCAGAAGCAAAGCGCGCCATCGACGCCCTGCGGGCCCTGCGGACCCGCAATCCGGTCAGACTGACAACCGAAGAGATTCTCGCCATGAAGAATGCGGGGCGCCGATGAGATTTGCACTGGACTGTTCCGTTACTATGACATGGTTTTTTGAACATGATGCATCGACTGCAACCGACAAGCTATTAGGGAAGCTTGCCGACACCGACGTGGCTGTCGTACCCCGACACTGGTTGCTGGAAGTCACCAGTGTGTTGCTGGCTGCCGAAGCCTCCTAAAAGAAGAAAAGCGCCGAGTCCATGGAGTTTCTCGCCCTGCTGAGCAAACTGGATATCGAGTCATACACGGAAACGGAGCGCTATGCCACTACAACAACGATGGCGCTGGGGCGGAAGCACAAGTTGACCAGCTACGATGCAGCTTATCTCGAGCTGGCAATGCGCCGGGGCGTGACCCTTGCGACGCTCGACAAGAACTTGCGTAAGGCAGCGACCATGGAAGGAGTAGCCGTGCTTCCAACAGAGCCATTTACGGCTATCTGACTGCGTATCCAAGACGGGCCACACGGTCGGGAAAATCCCGGAGAAAGAACAGGGCCCAGATTGCGAGTACTCTCCGCAGCAAGCAATTTCGGTGACAGGCTACGCGACTCCCGAACCCCCGGCCAGGTGACCGCGGCTGCATCCAGGCAACTCGGGAATCGTGCAGCCTGTCATCGGAATTAGGGACTGAACCACCTCGGCAGGGCGGTGGACATGAAGGGAACGTAGGTGATCAGAAGTACGCCTACCAGCAGCACCAGCAGAATCGGCACGATGGCGCGGCAGACTTCGGGCATGGGCTTGTTGAAACGGTACGACGAGAGATAGAGGTTCATGCCGACGGGGGGCGTCAGATAGCCCAGTTCCAGGTTGGCCAGGAAGATGATCCCCAGGTGCACCGGATCGATGCCGTAGGCCGCCCCGATCGGCAGCAGAATCGGCACCACCACGACAATGGCCGAGAAAATGTCCATCAGGCAGCCGACGATCAGCAAAAAGACGTTGACGGCCAGCAGAAAAACCAGCGGTGAATGGACGGCGCCCTGCACCCAGGTGATCAGGAATTCGGGCACCTGGGCATCGATCAGGTAGCCGGTGAAGCCGAGGGCAACTCCGAGTATGATCAAAATGGCGCCCACGAGCAGTCCGCATTCGGTCATCACACGAGGCAGGTCCTTGGTGACCCGCAGGTCGCGGTACACAAAGGTCTCCACAATGAAGGCGTACAGTGCCGTAATCGCCGATGCTTCCACCGGCGTCGCATAACCGCTGAAGAGCGCGGCGACAGCCACCACCGGCAGCAGCAATTCCCATTTGGCATCCCAGAGCGCGCTCTTCGCCTCGGAAAGCTCGAACTTCCTGCGCGCCGTATCATCCCTGGGACTCTGCAGGACGCCCCAGATGGAAGCAGCGATGACGAGCAGAATGCCGGGTAAAATCCCCCCCAGGAACATCTGGTTGATTTCGATTTTGGCGATGATGGCATAGAGAATCACCGGCAGGCATGGGGGAAACAGCAGCCCGATGGAACCCGAACCGGTGAGCAGGCCGAGCGCGTTCCTCTCCGAATAGCGCGCCGTCAGCAGGACCGGCATGAGCAGCCCGCCGAGCGCCAGAATGGTGACCCCCGACGCGCCGGTGAATGAAGTGAAAAACGCGCACACCAGCACGGTCGCTATGGCCGGTCCACCGCGCAAATGGCCGACTAGCGCCTGGAAAACGCGCACGAGCCTCCGCGCCGCCCCGCCTTCCGCCAACAGGTAGCCTGCCAGCGTAAACAGCGGGATTGCGGGCAACGACGCGTTGACTACCTGCCGGTAATGCTGGATGGGCATCATGGTGAGAGGAGTCTCGGCGGCCCAGAGCAGGATGATCGCGGCGCCGCCCAGCGTGATGAAAATCGGCGCACCGAGGATGGTCGCAGCGAACAGAATGACGAATGCCGGCACCACCATCTGCGAGGGTGTGACCGGCAGCCAGACAGCCAGAACCAGGATGATGCCGGCCAGCAGGACCGCGAACGCCCTCCCCTTCCAGGTATCCGAAGAGTGCCGGAGCAGCCGCAACACGATGACGGCAAATCCAATGGGAAGGATGGCCTGTCCAATCCAGAGCGGCACGCCGTAGGCCAGCTCATTGCCGCTTTCCCGCGTCTGGAGCACCAACTGCAGGCTGGACCAGGTCAGCAGGACTGTGATGGCGGCGGCAAAGGCGCCGCTGAACAGACGTGCCGCCTCCTTGAGGCGTCCCTTGAGAAGGGTCGTCACGGTTGAGAGCGCAAGGAGCCGCCCTTCGCGCGCGGCAATCGCGCCCCCGATCATGCAGACGAGCAACGTCAGGTGGGATTGCACCGTGCTGGAAGCGGGAAGGACGAACGGCGTCAGACGAAGCGCGATATCCAACAGCGGGAGGACGACCATCAGGGCAAGCACCAGGGTGATCAGCAGGTTTTCGCCGTCGCGCATCAGGCTCTTGCCGCGGGCCAGCGGGCCGACCGGCAAGCCGGCCAGTTCCGCGTCCGCCGCTCCCTGTCCGCTCACTTGCCCACCCCCTTGGCATTGGCCCGGTATTCCGCAACCAGCCGCTGCACCTCATCGAAGATATCCGCGGGAACCATCTTGCCCCGGATCTGCGGATAGATGATCCGGGTCAACTGACGCCACTCTTCCTCGATCTGGGGAGTAACAGGATTCACCTTCAGCCCCTTTTTCTGCATCGCCTGGATCGCATCCTCGTCCTGCTTCCGGCTGGCAGCCCGCATTTTATGGCCTGCCTGGGCTGCCGCATCCCGGAGCAGCTTTTGCGCATCGGCCGGGATTTTGTCCCAGGTGTCTTTCTTGATCACCGTACCGCCGGACAGCACACTCCACTTCAGTGTCAGCATGTTGGCGGCGACGGTATAGATCTGGCCCATCAGAGCCTGGTCTGGGGGAGTGGGGATGGCACTGATCAATCCCGTACGCAGCCCCGGCAGAATATTCGCCGTTTCCAGGGGGACGGGAGTGTATCCCAGTGATTTCATCATGTCCACCTGAAGGGCATTGCCGGCCCAGGTGAACATTTTCATCGGCTTGAAATCGTCCGGATGCAGCGCCGGGGTTTTGGAAAAGAAGCGCACCCAGCCGGCATCACCCCAGAACAGGACCACGAAGCCCTTGTCCAGCATCAGTTTCTCCAGCCGCGGCGAGAGTTTTTCGAGTACGTAATCGAACTCCTCCCAGGATCGGAAGGTCAGAGGCAGGTAGGAAAGCCCGCCAACCGACGGATCGATGTCGCTCAGACCCACAACCGTGAGCATGCCGGCGGTCAGCACCCCGGCGCGCATCATCCGCACCATGTCGGACTCACCCCCTTGCGTACCGTCGGGATAGATGGTCATCCGCACGGCACCGCCGGTGGCGTCACGCCATTTCTGACTCATTTCCACCAGAACGGTGTGATAGGTACTTCCGCTCGGCGCCAGGGTTCCCAACTTCACGAGTACCGGTTTCATGGACTGCGCAGCCGCCGGCTGCCTGAGGGTTGCGAAGGCGCCCACCGCCAGAGTTCCGAGTATCCCGATCTTGGCTGCTGTCATCTTCATTGCTGTTCTCCTAACCTGGAGCCTGTGATCCACAAGCCCGATTCTCCCATACTCCAAGGCTCCTTGGACTCACATCCCGGATTCGAGGAACAGTTCATCAATCCGGGACAGTAGCCAGCGAGCGCGGCGCTGCATGATGATATTCACAAGCCTGAACTCGGGCCGGGCGTTGACATCCACAGCCAGGGCGCGTTCGAGAAGCGACTGGAATTCCCGCCGGTCCTGTTTTGCGACCGAAACGGATTCAGCCAGTGTGACCAGCGGGCCCGCCTGGTATCCGCCCGAGAGGGCCATGGCCCGCTCAAAATGCCGGCGCGCACGCTCTGCCGGGTCACCCTCCCCTCCCTGGCGAACCATCTCGTAGGATATGAGAAACGAGTGGATGGCGCCCTGATCGAACGCTTCATCCAGCTCGAGGGCCCGATCGATCAGCGCTTCGACGGTCGGCTGATCCGCAACCATTTCCATGTCCTGCTTCGAGAGCGTCATGGCAAGCCCCCAGGATGCTGCAGTCCAGTACAGCAGGGGAACATCTTCAGGCTTGGCTGCCTTGACGGCCCGCTTTGCATCCGCATTCAACGCAGCACCGAAACCCCGGTGGTTGATCTCCAGTGCGCGCAGGCCGTAATTGCGTGCGCGCTGGAACAGCCGCCGCGCCCTGGCCTTCATTTCCAGGGCAGCCGTTATATCCTTGGGTTCCATCTCATCGGCTTCCTGGCGGACGAATGCATAGGTATATTGTGTAAATCCGCTCGCAGCCGCAAACAGCAACCCACGATGCTCCGGGCTTTCCGCCAGCAGGCTCTCGATCAGCTTCAAGCTGAAGGGGAGGGCATCTTTGACCAACTCGGGATCTTCATCCGAGGAGAATGTTGTGCCGCTCTGCGCCAGCGCGTTCCCAAGCTGCCCGATCGCGAACTTGCGTATGGAGCATCCGCAGGCGACCAGGCTCAACACCATGACCACGGCCAGCGAGCGAAGCCGGGGAGTGTTTTTGCCGGTAGCCGCTGCCCATCTCATGCTTCCCATAAGGGTCACCCTCAACACCGGAATGCGGGACTGACCGGGACGGGCGGCTTCAGCCAGGCACCAGTCCCGGTCCGGCTTCCGTCCACATGCCAATCACTGCACAAGTCCGCCGGACAGGACATTTCCAATACTCTATATCATATAGCGGGTTTGCGCTGGGGAAATTGCGGTTTGCACGCAAAATCGGAGAATCCTTGCCGCCTGCAGACAAGCCTGCTAATCTCGTGGCAACCATCCTGGCCCCGCCGGAGCATGCATGGAGCAACCGAGTTCGAGCTTCCAGTTGTTGGAGCGAATCAAGAAGGGAGACCGGGAAGCGCTCTCTTTGCTCCTCGACGCCCACCGGCGCAGGCTTGCTGTCCTGGCGCATTACCGCCTCGGGCCGCAGTTGCGCGGCCTGGTGGAGATCGATGACATCCTTCAGGAAACCATGCTCAAAGCCTACCTGCAGCTCGACCAGTTCACCTACCGGACTCCCGGCAGCTTCATGCGCTGGATCACACGCATCATGGATCACGTGATCGCGGATGCGGCCCGCTACCATGGCAGACAAAAACGGCAGGCAACGCAGCTGCTCCCGTTTCGCTCGGAAAGCAACCCGGGAGGCCCGGAACCTGCCGATTCCAGGACGCCCAGCCGCCTTTTGGCGCAGGACGAAGGCCTGCGCTCCCTGATGCGCGAATTGGACGAACTTCCCGACGACTATCGTGAGGTGATCCTCCTCGCTAAGATTGAGGGCCTGTCCACCCGGGAAGTTGCAGAACAGATGGGAAAATCCCGCGAGACGGTCGCTTTGCTGCTTCATCGAGCCGTCAAGCGGTTCAAGAAACTGCACGACCTCGAGGAGAGCTTATGAAGGATTCCTCCTCCGGACCCGAACCAGGAACCGGCAACCCGGACTCCCAGCCTGCCGCCGACGAAGAGCAGCAACTGGCGAACGCCGCGGCTGATTTCCACGACCTGCGCGCAAGCGGCGAGGTTGTTGATGTGGAGACTTTCTGCCGGAAGTATCCCCACCTCGCGACACTGCATTCCCAGATCGAAACGCTCGACCGCCTGGAGGTTCTGCTGAACATGCCGGCAGCCGCCGGCGCCCCCGCCCGGCAGCCCGAGGCCCTGCCCGAGAGGCTTTCGGGACACAGGATCCTGAGCGAGATCGGCTCGGGCGGCATGGGGCGCGTGCTGCTGGGAGTGGACGAAGCGCTGGGCCGCACCGTGGCCATCAAAGTGCTCGACTCCCGCTATGTGAACAACACTCTACTGCGCACACGCTTCATGCAGGAAGCGCGCGCCATGGCGCGGCTCAGCCATCCCAACATCGTGCACATCTATAACCTCGGGCAGCCGGAGGAAACTCCTCATTTTGTCATGGAATACGTCGAGGGAACCTCCCTGACCGAGGCCGCCCGTGCCCTCACCATCGGGCAGAAGGTCGAACTGCTGCACAAAACCGTCCTGGCGGTGGAATTCCTCCACCAGCATGAGGTCGTGCACCGCGACCTCAAACCGGGAAATATCCTCGTCGGCCCGGACCTGGAACCCAAGGTTCTGGACTTCGGCCTTGCCCATCAGGCGGACAGCGGCCACCGCCTGACCCTGGCAGGCGAGATCATGGGCACGCCGGATTACTTTTCGCCTGAGCAGGCGCAAGCGGACCCGGCACTCGACGCGCGCTCGGACATATTTTCGCTGGGCGTCATCATGTATCAGCTGCTCACGGGCACACTGCCCTTCCGGGCCGATTCCCTGTCCGATCAGGTTCACAAGATCAGCGAACAGGACCCGGTCCTGCCGAGACGCCTCAACACGAGCGTCCCCGGTGAACTGCAGAACGTATGCCTCAAGGCCCTGGAGAAGAAACCCGGAGACCGCTATCAGACGGCGCGGGAAATGGCCGACGATCTTGCCCGCTTTCTGGCCGGCGAGCCGGTCCATGCCAGCCCGACATCGTATTCCAGAATCATGGCGGGTAAAATCGAAACCCATCTCCGCGACCTGGAAGCTTGGAGGCAGGACCACATTCTGTCGTTGTACGAGTTTGACGCTTTCCGCAAGCTCTACGACCGGCTGACGGACCGCGAGGATGCCTGGATTCTCGAGGTGCGCCGGCTCTCCCTTTCCCAGGTGGCTCTGTACCTGGGGGCATGGCTGCTGGTCGTGGGCGCCACGCTGGTAGTGCTGTTCCGCTATGACAGCCTTTCCAGCACCTCCGCCGTGCTCCTGGCGGTTGCCGCCGCCGGCCCGACCGCATGGCTCGGCATTCGCTGCTGGCGGCAGGAACGCTTCCGCATCGCCATCGCCTACCTGCTGGCCTTCTGCCTGCTGTTGCCGGTTGCCCTTATGATCGCCATGAACCGCATGGATCTGCTGTCGGGATTCTCCCTGGGCAAGGAATCCCTCGAAATCATCGCGCAATTCTCCATGACCCGGCGGCCGACCAATGCACAGCTGTGGTGGGCCATCTGCCTCTCCCTCCCGGCCTATCTCTGGTTGCGCCGCTTTACCAGGGCTTCGGTTTTTTCGCTGGTGTTCGCGGCGATGGCAGCACTGCTGCCGCTGGTTTCCCTGCTGCGCGCGGGCGCCATCGACTGGTTTCCCGACGAGGCCCGCAGATTCTACCTGTGGCTGGTCCCCGTGGCGCTCCTGTTTTTTGCGATGGCCGCCCTTATCGAACGGCGCGGCCACCAGGCCGATTCACGCTATTTTTACCCGATTGCGGTTCTTTTTACTTTTGTGGCCCTGTCAGGAGAGGCAGCCCAGGACAAGCATCTCACCGACTGGCTGGCGCGGACCGTGCCGCAGACCCACGGCCTGCCGGAATATCTCTTCATCACGAACGCAGTGGTGTACCTCCTGCTGCAGAGTTTCAGCGAACGGTTCGGCTCGGCGCAGATGCGTACCGTGGCCAAGGTGTTCCGCTTTGTGATCCCGGGACACGTGCTGACCTCGATCCTGCTGCTGGGCATCAATGCCACCAGCAACTGGGATAACGGCAGATCTCCCGGCTGGCAGACGGAAACGAGATTCTTCGAGATCCTGCTGCCGCTGGCTGCCTGCGCGTTCGTTTTCGGCAGCATCCCGAAGCAGATGAAAAACTTCTTTGCTACCGGGCTGTTTTTCCTTGCGATCGGCATCATCCGCCTGCAGCAGGACTTGCTCAAAAACCATTCGCTTTGGCCGGTCAGCCTCCTGATCGCCGGACTGCTGCTGATGTACATAGCCGTCAACTATACCCCGCTCAAGCTGGCAGTGATCCGTTGGCTCCGCCGTGGCCGCTGATGCCGGGCCAGGGTAAACTTGGAACTAGAGGGAACCGCTCCCATCGGGTCTTGAAGGAATCATGACCGTGATCATGGTCGAGTGCTACGCCGGATATCGCGGAGAACAGCGTCCCCTGCGCTTCACACTCGGCGAGCGCACCTATGAGGTCCTGGAAGTCGAGGATCAATGGTATTCGCCCGGCGCCAGCTATTTCCGGGTGCGCGGGGATGATGGGAATGTGTACATCCTGCGCCGCGATGAAATCGAGGACCGGTGGACCCTTGAGGGGTTCCGGGCGCCCCGCAGCGGCCCGCCTGCCTACTGAGCCCGGTGCAGATGGTTTCGGAGGACACGCGCCGGTCGCCGTATCCTGCATGGATCTCGAAATTTTCGCTCAAAACAGAGTCTCGCGGTCAGAGAATAAGGAAATGCATGTTAAGGACATGCAAAGGGATTGTTGCCTACATTTAACACCAGCGGCCGCCTCCGGATCGTAATAGATATTGGGGAGCCGAAACGAAACGCACAACAGCCAGCCGATGGCAGCGGCTCCCGGAACCGCATCGGAGGCAGGAGGGCCGCCATGGGAAAATCCAGCCGATTTCGCAAGCAAAGGAAAGCCGGACCGCAAGCGCTGATTCCGAAGATCGCGGGGATGCTGATTCTAATCGGCGCTTTGGCAGGCGCTGCCCTGTTTCGGGACGAGATTCGATCGCAGATAGGCAGGGTGGCCGCCTTTTCGGGGGAAGCCGAGACTATCCCCTTGCTGAGCCTCGAGCGAGGTCCCCTCGAACTGGATGTGCAGGCCGAGGGCGAAGTCGTAGGGCTGGGCAGCGTTCCCGTCGCCACTCCCGGCACCGGTGTGGGCTCGCTCAAGTTGGCATGGCTGATCAGCGAAGGCGCCATGGTGGCCAAGGGCTCACCCGTGATTCGTTTTGACAGCACGGATCAGCGGCTCGAGCTGGAATCACAGACCAACACGCTAAATCAGAACCTGCTGCAATCGACAGTCGACAGCGGCAACCAGCAGCTGGACGAGAAAACCATTGCTATCGACCGCACGGCTGCGGCAGAAGATTATGAATACACCATGACTGTGCTGCCGGAGGACGAAACCCTGTTCTCCCAGTGGGAGATCGTCACTGCCAGACTCGATGCTGAACTGGCAAAGGCTAAGATCGAAAACCTTGACGCCAAGGCAAAGATCCAGAAGCGCATCAACCGTTCGCTGCAGCAGGATGCCGCCATCACCCGCAACCAGGCGCAGACCGAAGTGGACATCATCCAGCGGACTCTGGCTGCACTGGAGGTGAATGCGCCATCGGACGGGCTCATCGTCTATCGCCGGGAGCGCCGTCAGGATCCGAAGATCGGCGACAGCTGCCAGGCGGGGCAGGTATTGATCGATCTGGTGGATCTGAATGCCCTCCAGGCGCGCATCTATGTGCTTGAAAGAGAGGGCGGGGGCCTCGCCAAAGGCCAGAGCGTCACGCTCAAGCTGGACGGGCTTCCGGACAAGGAACTGCACGGCGAGGTGAGCGGAATATCCCCGGTTGCTGCGACCCTGGAGCGCAACTCGCCCCTCAAATACTTCACCTGCGATGTCACCATCCATGATGCCGCACCCTATCTGCATTCGATCAAGCCGGGGATGACCCTGCGGGCCAGCGTGCTTCTCAAGAAATATGATGCCTGCTACATGGTTCCGGCCAGTGCCGTGGACATCAAGAACGACACGAGCTACGTCTACATCAAGCAGGGGGATACATTCGTGAAAAGGGAAGTTCAGCTCGGCCTCGGCAAGCACGGCCAGGCGACCATTCTCGGCGGCGTGAACGACAAGGAACTCATCGCGCTGCGGAATCCTTTCGAAACCAGGCAGCTTCAGCTGCCGGATTTCGGCAAGGCCTCCGGGGCCGTTCAGGAAGGGCGCGGAGGAATGATGCCCATGGGACCGCCGGGGGGACGAGGCCGGTAGGCAATCCCCCCTGCCGGGCGGTTCCGGCGGAATTCCTGCTCCAAAGATAGAACGAACGCTGCAAATGTCGGGGTCGGAATCGGGATCGGAGCGCAAATCATCACGATCCCGACCCCGATACCGACCCCGAGCATTTTCACGCGTCACCCGGTGCGCCGCTTCCTTGACTCCGTTGCTCTTCCGGGCCTACATTGGCGGGCGAGATGAAAAACCGCGACCGCGTTCTGGCTGCCCTCCACCATGAAATCCCCGACCGCTGCCCAATGCAGATCAGTTTCACGCCCGAATTTGCCTCGCGCCTGAGAGCCGAATTGGGCCCGGCGCTCCAGTCCGGTCCGAACCCCCAGGACAGCGGTGACGCATGGGCATTGGAGAGAGCCCTGGGTGAGGACCTGCTGCTGGCCCCGGTAGGTTGGATCCGATCCGGCCGCACAAAAGAGCCGCGCGGAAACGGCACGTCATGCCGCACGGACGAGTGGGGTGTGGGATGGAAGGATATCCAGTACCGGACACCATTCGGCACAGGCACATACACCGAAATGGTCTCCCATCCTTTGGCCGAAGATTCTGCAATCGATGACTACCGCCCCCCCGATCCTTCCCGGTCGGAATTGTACGTGGAGGCGGAAACCCTGGTCCGTCGCTGGAAACGCGATTACTGGATCGTCGGCATGACGGTCTGCACGATCTTCGAGACAGCCTGGGCGCTGCGCGGATACAAAAGTCTGCTGACGGACTTCGTGCTCGATCCTGAGCTCGCCGGGCGAATTCTCGACATCCCCTTGAACTATCATCTGGCCGCCGCCCGGAAACTGGTGGACCTTGGCGTGGACATGATCTGGGCCGGGGATGATGTCGGTACGCAACACCGCATGCTGGTGTCCCCTGCGATCTGGAGGAGTCTTCTCAAACCCCGCCTGGCTTTGTTCATCGCCTCTTTGAAAGAGAGGAATCCCGGGCTGAAGATCGCCTACCACACCGACGGCTGCGTGTACCCTATCATCCCCGACCTGATCGACATCGGAATTGACGTGTTGAATCCCGTCCAGCCCCAAAGCATGGACCCGGAACGATTGAAGAAGGAATACGGCAGGCGGCTCTGCTTCTGGGGCACGATCGACATACAACATACGTTGCCTTATGGCACGCCGGCGGAGGTTACAGCGGAGGTGCGGGCGCGTCTGCAAACCATCGGCCAGAACGGTGGCCTGATCCTGGGGCCAACCCACAATGTCCAGCTCGACACGCCCATGGAGAACTTTTGGGCGCTGGTGAAGTCGATCACCGGTATGCCGTACCGATGACGTCGGCTTGCGGCGTTTCCGGTGACGCGGCAACAGCAAATCCGCTGGACCTGCTTGCCCGGATTTGCGGCATTCTACCGGCCCCTGAAATGACGCCAGAGCACCAGAAGAATCACCACCACAGCCAGCAGCAGGGCGGCGGCGGGATAGTGCTCCTTGACCGCAGCGGCGGCCTGATCACCGAAGCGGGCTCCAAAATAGGCCAGCACTGCGTAGCGCACCAGGCGCCCGACGAGGACCCCGTTTACGAAGCTCGATTGACGAACCCGAAACGCGCCGGCAGCCAGGATGATCAGCTTGGTCGGGAAAGGAGGCGGAGCCGCCACTCCGGCTGCCACAGCCACGAAGACATTACGGTCCAACTTTTCCTTTACCCAGGATCTTTTTTCGGGACGGAAACGCGCCAGGGCCATCTCGCCTCCTGCGCGGCCCACCCGATAGAGAACCAGGCACCCGAGCGTCGAGCCGACCGCTGCCGCCACGATGATCAGCAGGATCTGCATCGGCCGCTGCCAGGCAAGCAGCAGAACGACCACATCGGGGCCTCCCATCATCGGAACGGCGGCCGAATCTAAAAATGCGATGGCAAACAGTCCCGGGATGCCCCACAGAAGAAGATATTTGTTAAGGCGCTGCAACAAACAGGGGCCTGCCTTTCTGCAGTCCTGGCCCGGGTCAGATCACCCGCCTGGGTGTTGTCCAGGATTGATGCCGCCGATGCCATCTGGATTCGGCCTGGGCACAGACCCGCCGCCCGATCGCCGAATGGTCGGGATCATACCTTAACGTCCATGGAAATACACAGACATTCATTAGGCGGGGCCGCCGGTCCTGTTTGCGGGCCGGCGCCTGCATTTGACTTCCCGTACGCGATCAGGCTATTGTTACGGGCGGGCGACGCAGCCATGATCTCCCGGCGCCAGCTACTCATTGCCGCAGCAAGATACGGACCGTTTGCAGCCGCAGGCTTGGTCCTGCCGGCAGAATCCTGGCGATGGCCGCTTCCCGATGATCCAGCCGAATCGGCCTTCAGCCAGATCACGGAACTGATCCGCCAGGCTCCCAAGGCCCGTTTCTGGATATCCGCTGCCGCACCGGGTGTGGATTGCCTGAAGTGCCACAATCCAGCGGACGACATCTCCGACCGGCTGCACCATGCCGGCGGCAGGGATCCGGCGGTCCGCTGCCTCCTGTGCGCGCAATCCTGCACCATCCTGAACGGCGAGCGGGGCAAATGCGGTGCCCGGATCAACGTCAAGGGCGAGTTGTACAGTCTGGTTTACGGCCGGCCGATGGCCACGCAGCTCGATCCGATCGAAAAGAAACCCTTCTACCACTTCCTGCCGGGATCGGGCGCTTTTTCCCTGGCAACATCCGGTTGCCCTCTCCGCTGCAAGTTTTGCCAGAACTGGCAGCTCTCGCAGGCACGCCCCGAGGACTATGACACGGCCATTATTCCGCCTCAGGAAATCGTGGCAACGGCCGTCGGACGGTCCGCTCCGGTCATCGCGTTTACCTACAACGAACCGACGGTGTTCACAGAGTATCTGGTGGATATCGCGAGGCTGGCCCGCAAGCAGAAAAGGCGCAGCGTCATGGTCAGCTGCGGGTATATGAATCCCGAGCCTCTGGCCGAGATGTGCCAGGTCCTCGATGCGATCAAAATCGATCTCAAGGGCTTCGACCCGGCATTCTATCGCAACGTGTGCGGTGCGGAGCTGAGCCCCGTGCTGAGGAGCATCCGGCAGATTGCCAAAAGCCGCGTCCACCTCGAGATCGTCAATCTGGTGGTGCCGACATTGAATGACTCGGACAGGATGTTGAGCGGCCTGGTGAACTGGGTGTTGGGCGAACTCGGTCCCGACGTGCCGATTCATTTCGGATCGTTTCATCCCGATTACCAGCTGCTGAACCTCCCGCCGACGCCGGTCCAGACTCTCGAACGGGCGCGCGACCTCGCGCTCAGCAAGGGAATGCATTACCCGTTTGTCGGCAATGTCCCTGGTCACGCGGGCAACCACACGTATTGCCCCGAGTGTCACAGGATCGTGATACGGCGGAACGGATTTTTTGTTCTGGAACTCAATCTAAAAAACGGACACTGTAAGTACTGCGGGCGGGCCATAGCCGGAGTCTGGGCCTGAGGCGGACCCGGGCCTTCCCTGTCCCAGCGGGAGCTGTCACCATGAGCGCCATGCGAATTTCGTCCTTTTTGCCTTTTCTGCTCGCCTGTTGCGTGACCGCCGGCACGGGAGAGCAGAAAGCGCCCAATGTCCGGCCCGCCGCAGTGGCCGGTCAGTTCTATCCCGCGGATGCCGGCCGCCTGAAGCTCGCGTTGCAGTCGTTTTTGGAGGATGCCCTTCCGGACCCGGTCGACAGCGCGGTAGCGCTGGTGGTACCGCACGCCAGCTACCTCTACTCGGGTCAGATTGCCGCCGATGCGTTTCGCAAGGTGAAGGGACGCGAGTACGACGTGATCGTGATTCTGGGAACGAATCACACAAATGCCGGCTTCGACCGCATCACGGTGTACCCGCGCGGCGCCTACCGCACGCCGCTCGGCGATGTACCGGTCGACGAAGCCATCGCCGGCGCTCTCCTGGCCGAAGACAGGGATTGCCAGGCAATCCCGGAAGCCCAGGCGAGTGAGCACTCGGTCGAGGTCCAGGTACCCTTTGTCCAGACTCTCTTCCCGGCGGCCAGGATCGTGCCCGTGGTGGTCGGCACGCCCGATCCGGCCATGTGCGCGCGCTTCGGCCGCGCTCTGGCGAAGGTCCTGAAGGACAAGCGCGCCTTGATCGTTGCCAGTTCGGACCTCTCCCACTATCCTGCCTATGAGGATGCCAGGAGTGTCGACCGGCAGACCCTGGAAGCCATCGCCAAGCTCGATCCCGCGCAGTTGACCGAGCGGGTGAACTCACTGATGGAGCGCGGCATCCGCAACCTGGATACTGCGGCCTGTGGCACGGCGCCCATCCTTGCCGCCATGACCGCCGCCAGGGCTCTTGGCGCTACGCATGGAATTGTTGTCAGCTATGCAAACAGCGGCGACGCGCTCGCGCAAGACCGTTCCCGAGTGGTCGGATATGGATCCGTAGTGCTGGCTGCGGGCGCGGGTGCTCCCGATATCAAATCATTGAGCCCGCCGCCATCGCCCCCTCCTGCAACCCCGTTGCGGGCCGAGGATAAAAGGCTGCTGTTGAAGATGGCCCGGCAAAGCCTGCAACGCTATCTCTCGACCGAGACCATTCCGCTGGCACGCAACCTGCCTCCCAGGATGCAGGTTCCCCAAGGCGCTTTCGTCACTCTCAAGCAGCGCGGCAATCTGCGCGGCTGCATCGGCCTGCTCGCTGGGGATTTTCCCCTCGGCTTGACCACGGCATGGATGGCGGTCCAGGCTGGAGAGTTCGATTCCCGCTTTTCTCCGGTCTCCTTGCGGGAGTTGCCCGGCCTCGAAATCGAGATTTCCGTTATGACCCCGATGAAGCCGATTGCCAGGCCGGCCGACATTGTGATCGGTCGTGATGGGGTTGTCATACAGAAAAACGGCCGTTCCGCCGTCTTCCTGCCGCAGGTGGCCACAGAGCAGGGTTGGGGCCTGTCGGAAATGCTCGACAATCTCTGCCTGAAGGCCGGATTGCCGTCAGGTAGCTGGAAAAGCGGCGCCCAGTTCAGGGTCTTCCAGGCCGAAGTGTTCAGCGAAAGCCAGTTTTGATCGCGGCGCATGACCTATCTCTTCGTTGTCGGGCTCATTTCCATTCTCGGACAGGTAGTGCTCCTCCGGGAGCTCAGCGTGGCTTTCTACGGCGTTGACTTGATCTACACGCTGGCCCTGGGCATCTGGCTCCTGTGGACGGCGGTGGGAGCCGCCGTCGGCGGGCGCCGGCCGGACCCGCCGCTTGTCTGGGTGCGGAGGCTCTTTCTCTCGTTTGCGCTCCTGCTTCTGCCGGAAGTGGCTTTTATCCGTTCCGTCCGCGTGTTGTTTTCGGAAGTTCCCGGCGCTTATCTCCCATTCGCCGGCCAGATTCTGGCCATGGCCGCCGCGCTTATGCCGGCCGGCCTGTTGTCGGGGATGATATTTCCATGGGCGGCGAAAGCCTGTGTGTCGCAGGGCCGCACCCTGCCGGAAGCCTATGCCTTCGAGAGCGCCGGTGGCCTGGCCGGGGGATTGTGCGCCACGGTCCTGCTCAGCCTCGGGGTGCGCAATCTCTCCATCGCAATCTTCTGTTCCTGCGTGGCAATCGGCCCCGCCGTTCTCACACCCGGTTCCGAGCGGCGCAGCGCCCGGGCCGTCGCGGCCGGACTGGTTGTCCTGATACCCGCAGTGCTGTGGCTTGCCAGCCCTCTGGATCGCGCCATGACGGCATGGTCGCACCCGTCATTGCTGGACAGCCGGGACAGCCCCTATGGCCGCGTCACCATTACCGGTCGTGCCGGACAGGTCGCGGTCTATGAGAACGACGCCCTGTCATTCGAGACGGAAGGGACGGATGCAGAAGAGTTCGCCCAAATGGCGGCGCTGCTTCATCCGCGACCGTCTCGAGTTCTGATCCTGGGCGGAGGCGTCAGCGGCACGCTGCGGGAGATCCTCAAGCATTTTCCGGACCGGGTGGAGTACGTGGAGCTCAATCCCCAGCTGTTGAGCATGGCAGCGCGGCTTCTGCCCCCGGACCTGGAGGAGTCCCTGCGCTTCTCTGCCGTGCGGGTCCACGTGGACGACCCGAGGCGCTTTCTTGGCGTGCCCGCGAGTTATGACTTGATCCTCATAGGAATGCCCGAGCCCGACTCCGGACAGACCAACCGATACTATACGAGGGAGTTCTTCCAGCTGTGCGCGTCGCGCTTGAATCCCGACGGGATCCTGGCATTCAGGCTGAAATCCGCCGAAAACCTCTGGACGCCTCAGCAGACGGCGCGCGCTCGCAGCATCTATCAGGCTCTGCGCCAGGTGTTCCCTCATGTCCAGGTTCTCCCGGGCACGAGCAACCTCTTCGCCGCTTCCGGCCAGGTTCTGGTCAATGATCCGTCGGTGCTCGCGTCGCGCCTGGCGGCGCGCAATATCGAAACCCGGCTGGTTTCAGCGCCCTACATCCGCTATATCTACGAAAATGACAGGTTCAGCCGGATCGCGCGCCTGCTCGAAGCGGGGCAGGCGCCGCCCAACACCGACGCGCGCCCGATCTGCTATGCCTACGCGCTTATGATCTGGCTGTCGAAATTCTATCCGGACCTGGCTTTCAAGGATCCTGCCGCCATTGAATCCTGGAGCCGCTCCCACCAGGTTGTCTGGTGGGCTGCGGCGGCGGCAGTGCTGTTGCTCTTTTTGCTCGTCCGGCGGCATCCGGCATGGCGGCGCAACTTGTTCGTCGGCATGGCGGGCTTCATGGGAATGATCTTTGAAACATTGCTCGTGCTGCACTACCAGGTGCGAAGCGGGATCCTGTTCCAGGATATCGGGGTGCTGCTCATGAGCTTCATGGCCGGCCTCGCCCTCGGCTCCCGCGCAATCGGGCGCTGGCACAGCGCGGATGCCCGCAGAATGCTGGCGACGTGCGGGCCGCTGCTGGTCCTGGGATTTGGTTCTTTCAGCCTGGCGGCGGGCGCCCGGATGAGCGCAATGTCCGGCGGCGGCTTGGCGGAAACCGTCGGCTGGCTGCTGGCCGCCGGATTCCTGGTGTCAGCGGCCTTCGCCTATGCCTGCCTTGCCGGAGTGACTGATCCGAGAGCCGTCGTGGCCCCGCTCTACGCCGCCGACCTCATCGGCGGCTGCCTGGGCTCGCTCGCCGGCAGCCTGTTGCTAGTCCCGCTTGCAGGCCTGAATATGACTGCCACGGCTATGGCCCCGGTGGCAATGCTGACAATGCTTTTGTTGCACGGAGGTCCTCGTCATGACACCTAGGAACATGATGGCCGTCCACCTGGAGGACGGGCAGGTCTCCGTCCGGCAGCGGCCCGTGCCGCGCCGCCCGCAGGGATTTGCCTTGATCCGCATGATGTGCGCCGGTATCTGTAACACGGACCTGGAGCTGCTGCGCGGCTATTACGGCTTTGCAGGCACACCCGGCCATGAGTTCGTCGGTGAGGTCGTCTCGGCTGACGCACCCGGGCTTGTGGGCCGGCGCGTCGTCGGCGAGATCAATCTCGCCTGCGGCAAGTGCAGCTGGTGCCTGCGGGGTCTTGGCCGCCACTGCCCCGCGCGCAAAGCCCTCGGCATCAAGGGGCAGTCCGGAGTGTTTGCCGAGTATTTCGTCCTGCCGGAAGTCAACCTTCACCCGCTCCCTGAATCCATCCCCGACGAGAGCGCCGTTTTTGCGGAACCGCTGGCGGCCGCCTGCGAGATCCTCGACCAGATGCGGATCCCTCGCGGCACCCCCGTGGCTGTGCTCGGCGACGGCAAGCTCGGCCTGCTGGTGGGACAGGTCCTCCAGCTGCACGGCGCCCAAGTCCACCAGTTCGGCCACCATCGGGAAAAGCTGCGCATTGCTGCGGCCGCCGGCATAACAACGCATCGTTCCCGCAAGCGCCTGCCCGTGGCCGCGTATGATTGGGTCGTCGACACCACCGGATCAAGTGCAGGCCTGCACCAGGCGGTGCGGATGGCGCGGGCGCGCGGCACGGTGGTAATGAAGTCTACGGTTCATGACCTGGTGTCCCTGGACACGGCACAGGTGGTCGTCAACGAGATCACGCTGGTCGGCTCGCGCTGCGGCCGTTTCGAACCGGCACTGCGCCTGCTGCGCGCCGGCAGGATTCGCACAGCCGACATGATTTCGGCACGCGTGCCGCTTGCCGAGGCGCCCCGCGCTTTCGATCTGGCAGCCAGAGGCGCACTGAAAGTCCTTCTCATACCCAACGGCACGGGCAACAACATCTAAAACCATAACCACGAAACACACGAAAACATGCCGACGGAAAATTATTCGTGGATTTCGTGTGTTTCGTGGTTTCCAGGAGGCTCAGCTTTTCAGCAGGGCTGCGACCGTAATAACCAGAATCGTGCCGAGGAAGGCGACAAACAGCGCCACAGCCTTCCAGTTGCCGAAATTGATCGTGTAGCCGAAACCAAAACGCTTCTCCACGAAGATGCTCGGATCGTCCCGGTTGACGTAGAAGGCGCCGAGCACCCAGTGCCGGTTGTCCGCAAGCCCGTCCGTAAGCGGCGCATTGCCGGCGGCACGTTCCAGACGCGCGCCGCCCTGCCCATAACGGAAGATGAAATAGATCGCGCACACCACACCCAGAACCGCGACACCGATGCCGAGCGCCATGGATGCCGGCGAGAGTCTTTCGGCCCGTCCCAGACCCACACGGACCGAGTCAATCGACATCATCAGCAGCATGCCCGTGACAACGACAGCTATGCAGGACAGGAAACGAGTCATCGCCTGCCGGAAGCGCCGCTGCGCCTCGGCGGAAATGTGCGTCTGCGGATACCGGACGGCTCGCTTGGCCCGCGCCACCAGGTAAGCCATCACGGGCAGCCCGGCTCCCATCACGAGCGTGAAGAGCGGCAGCAGCATCACGGTCCAGAACGATTTCGGGCGCCACGCATCGGGCCTGCCGCTGATCCCGAAATGCGTCGGCACGCGCTCCGGCAGTTCATGATAATGCATCGCTGCATAGGCGATGGCGAATGTGCCGGCGATCATGCCGAAGGCAAGAACGATCAGAGGCCACACCGACGGCGCATCGGCTTCCCGATCCAGCATCGCGACGCCTGCAGACGGGCTTTGAACACCGAGAGCACGTGCCTGGAAATAAGCCCTGAGATACAACACCACATAGCCGCCAAGCAGGAGAAATGGCGCCCCTACCGCAGTGAACGGGGTCCGGTAGCGCACGAACAGTCCCAGGCCGATGCCGACGCTCAGGAAGGTCCAGAGAATGACGCCCGTCTGCCAGCCGCGCGTGATCTGCCGTGCCTGCTCACCTCCGGATTGCTCTTCGCCGACATAAACGCCGAAGAGCAGGCCGCGCCGGGCTATGCGCGGGTAAAGCAGAAACAAGCCGGCGATGAAAAGCGCTTCGACAAAAGTAAATATGAAAATCGTGGTATCCACGGTCGTCCTCAGCTTATCCCTTTGCGCCGCGCGCCTCCAGGTTCGCAAGCACCTGCTCGACGCGCCGGCGCAGTTCGCTGCCTCCCAAACCCGCCTGCCGCATGCGCGCAAGCACGCATTCCAGGTCCCCGAGCAGGCGTTCAACAACTACCCCGTCCGTGTTCCGGGCCGGCGGCGCAACGATGACGCCGGCCCGCTCGCGGATCTCGACGAACCGCTCTTCCTCCAGCATCCGGTAGGCCCTGGCCACGGTGTTCAGATTGACGCCGAGATCCGAGGCGATGGAACGCACGGACGGAAGAACCCTTCCCGCCGGCAGTTCGCCGTTGACGATAAGGACGCGGAACTGCCTCGCAATCTGGGCATAGACCGGCTCGTCCGCTTTCCACTGCACCACAATCACAGGCATCAAGTCATCCGACATGCTTTCATTGTATACCATTCGATATACAGAGTCAATCAAGAAATTGCGACGCAGAATGAAAAATGTCCGCACGAGTTAAGAGCGGCGGCGAAGCCGCCCTTGGAGTGCGGCGTTTGTACGCCCCCTTAGCGCTTCGCCCTGCCTCACCGCCACAGCCCAAAGCGGCGAATAATCGCCGCACTCCAAGGCGCCTCCGGCGCCCACGTCCTGGCGGAATGTGTTGTTCACTCACCGGCCTTGCGGCTTCTCTCCATTACCTCGGCGTAGTCCCCAGGAGAGCGGCGTTTATACGCCGCCTTAGTACTGCTGTTCGCAAATACGCCAACGTAATGAGCCGATGAAAAAGTCCTTCGCTGAGTACTCGAATTTGTAATTACGCCAAAACCTTTTTCCAGCCGCCGACCTACGCCGACAAACGCGCCCGGGGCTTGCCGGCTTCTGCGGCCCGCGGGGCAGCGCTGCACGCTGTCGGTTTCTTGCGGAGCCCGGAGTCAAGCGCACCCGGGCGATCTACGCACCGGGAGGGGCCCACCGGCGCTTGACTCCGGGCTCCGCAAGAAACCACGCAGGAGCCGGCAAGCCCCGGGCGCGTTTGCACGCCGCTTTCATGGGGATCCTGTCGGCGTGTGTCGGCGTACATCGGCGGCCCCAAAAATGTGAGAGTACTTGTGGAATTGTGTTCTTAGCGCTTCGCCTTGCCTCACCGCCGCAGCCCAAAGCGGCGAATAATCGCTGTACTCCAAGCGTGTTTTGGACGTGCCGGCCCGCTACATGACGGGGAAAGAAAGGCACCGGACGAACAGATCCTGAAACTGCGTCATAAACGCCAGCGGGACGTGCTCAACCGGAACTGAGGGATGCAGTCCCGGGGAGAGCAGCAGTTGCTTGGCGCCGCGCAGGGCCGTGTTGCCCGCAGCGGAGATCTTGCAGGGCGCCAATTCCAGCAATCCGATGCGGACGGCGCTTTCGAAACGGACATAGTTGCCAAAGGCGCCGGCAAGGTGGACGACCTCGAGGTCATCGTGTCCGGCGCCCCAGTGCCGGAGCAACAGGCGCAATCCGGAGGCGATCGCGGCCTTTGCCAGTTGCAGTTCACGAATGTCCGCCTGCGTCATAGACACGGGCCCATGGATGTGGAATTCCCGGATCCCTGCGGCAAAACCGCCGCCGGGCCGGATGACGCCCATATCCAGGCCTGCGGCCACGGCATCCACCACACCGCTGCCGCAGATGCCGCGTGCCGGCGCGCCGCCGATCACATGGCACTCGAGGCTGCCGTCGCGGAGGAACACGTGCGAGATGGCTCCGGTTGCGGCCCGCATGCCCATGCGGATGGAGGCGGCTTCGAAGGCGGGCCCGGCGGCGGTGGAAGCGCAGAGAATGCGGTCCCGGTTGCCCAGCGCGATCTCGCCGTTGGTGCCAAGATCGATCAGGGCTCTGAGCCGTTCGCTGTCGGCAAGGCTGACGGCAACCATGCCTGCAAGGATATCGGAGCCGACAAAGCCGCCCAGGCACGGGAGGAACCGGATGCGGCAGGCGGGCGGCAGAGCCCAGTCGAGCTGTTCCGGGGCGAAATATTGCTCCCCGTCATTCTTGGGGGTAAAGGGAGCGTGCGACAACGGCTCGACATCCACGCCGCCGAACAAGTGATGCATCACCGTATTGCCGACCAGAACGACCTCGCGAACCTCCGGGGCGCGCTCGCCGGCCAATGCAGCAGTCATTTCCCCGATAGTGTTCCGGATCAACGGCGTCAAAGCCGCGCTGGACATGGCAAACGACACGCGGCTCATGACGTCCGCGCCGAAGGCGCACTGCGGATTGAGCGCGGTGCGCACTCCGAGCACCTCGCCGGACGCCAGGTCGAGCAGTTGTGCGGCGACGGTTGTGGTCCCGACGTCGACGGCTATGCCGAGGCCGGTGCGCCCGGATCCCTCGAGCCGGGCGGCGTCGACAAGCACGGGCGTCACCCACTGCCCGACCTCGAGCTTCAGCGGTGTTTCCGCCCGGGCGCGACAGGCCAGGCGCCATCCTTGCGCCAGCTCCTCCTCGGTAAAGACGAACTGGTCGCCGGCGCCGGCCTCCAGTTCACCCTCGATGACGCGCACGCGGCAGCCGCCGCACAGGTCCGAGCCGCCGCAGGGGAACTCCACGCCCTGGTCCGCGAGGATATCGGCGAGCACCGACCCGCGCGCCACCTCGAACCGCTTGCCCAGGGGAGCCAATTCGACAAGCACCGTCTCCTGCATGCCCCTATTCTGCCACAGGACGGGCGGCCATCCCCCGTCAAAGTAATCCTGCAGCCGCAGATTTGCGTATACTGCAGGAGCCATTCATTGTAAGAATAGGTATCCATTCAAACGGGAGAGAAACCTATATGGAAGACAATGCAACCACAGCGGCAGAAGCTGCTCCCATGACGTTTTTTCAGAGACTGATCGGCATCTATTTTGAGCCGACCAAGACTTTCGCGGACATCAGCAGGAAGAGATCGTGGGTGCTCATGTTCGTGCTGATATGCATTGTGACCATCGGCTCGAACTACGTGCTCCAGTGGCGCATGGACCCGGTCGATGCCGCGCGCAAAGGCCTGGCGATGTCCGAGCCTTTTTTGAAGAAGGTCTTGAATGCGGACCAGCTGGCGCAAGCCAGGGAACAGGCTGAGAAACAGGCCCTGCAGCCCCGCACTGTGTGGGCCAAGTACGCTCCGATCGTGACTGTCCCCTTGGGGATCCTGATCGCTTACCTCATCTTGGCCGCCATCTTCCTGCTCGCCTACATGTTGACGGGCGCCGGGATTTCCTACAAGCAGTCGTTCACGACCACCATCTGGGGGACGGGGCCGCCGTCCATTGTGGTGACCTTGCTGAGCCTGGTCTTCATTTTTGTCAAGAATCCCCTGGACCTCGAGATCTCGCCGGTTTACAACGTAATCAGCAACCTCGGTCCTCTCGTCGACGCCAAAGCGCACCCGGCACTGAACTCCCTGCTTTCCTCGGCCGATCTGTTCAGCATTTGGACGGTGATCCTCCTTTCGATCGGCTTCGCAGCCATGTCGGGGAAGAAGTTGACCGCGGGACAGGCAGCGGTGCCCATCGTGGTTCTCTGGCTTATCTGGATCCTGCTGAAGGTGGGATTCTGGGCAATCTTGGGCTGATCCGAGACAGCGGTTCCGATATCAGGCGGATTGCGCATCACAGAGGAGGGTCAGGGGCTGTTTCCGGCACAGCCGGGAACCGGCCCTCCCCGTTCTACTCCGCCAGCGGCAGGAACAGGCTCGCGGCCCCGAACACACCCACGTTATTCCGGAGCTTCGCGGGCAGGATTGGGAGCGAGGCGACGAAATCGCGGTTGATGGTAAACCGTGGGATCGTCTCGCGGATCCTGTTGAACAGAGATCTGCCGATCTGCGAAACGCCGCCGCCAATCACGATCGCTTCGGGATCGAGGAGAGATACGATACCGCCCAGCCACACACCCAGATAAAACCCGGTATCGTCAAGTACCTTCTTGGCAATGGGGTCCTTGCGCCGCGCTGCATCGGCGATCATCTTCGGTGTAATCGCTCCCGGATCGTCCTGCGCCAGGGTGCGCAGCAGGCTGGGCGTGCCGTGTTCCTGCTCCAGCAGGACGCGGGCGCGCCGCGCGATGCTGGGGCCCGAGGCCAGTGATTCAATGCAGCCATGAGTGCCGCAGCCGCAGACATAAGGCGCGTGATAATTGATCACCACGTGCCCGCCTTCGCCGGCCACGCCGTTTTTCCCGTGATAGATCTTCTTGTCGATGATAATACCCGTGCCGATGCCGGTGCTGACGGTGACATAGAAGATGTCCCGATAGGCCGCGGCGGCTCCGATCAGCACTTCGGCCAGGCCCGCGGCGTTGGCGTCATTTTCCACCAGGGCGGGCACCGCGAACCGCTCCAGAACCATCCGGCCGAGCGGCACGTCGCGCCATCCCGGCAAATTGGGCGGGGACAGCACGACGCCGGTCCTGGGATTGAGCGGGCCGGGAGCGCACATGCCGATACCGCGAATCCTGTCTTTGCCCCCCGCCTTCCGGATCAGGCGTTCGATCAAATGAAACACCTGTCCCAGGCTGGCTTGTGAGCCCCGATCGGCCAGAGTGGGCACCACCAGGGACTCGGCCAAACGGCCTCCGGCGGTCAGCAGACCGCCCGCGATCTTGGTGCCGCCAATGTCGATTCCCATCGTCAACTGTTTCGCTGCTGCGGTTTTTGTCATCGGGTTCCTCGCTTTGCCATCGGGCATGGTGCCACGGTTTGTCTCAAAATTGAACCACAAAGACTTCGAGGAAGACCGGTTCGGCTGCCGTGACATGATGCGCCGCACCTGACCCGTGGCGGCTTTCGAGGCCTTCACGGCTCATTTCTAAATGCGGCTGATCCCGGCTCGAATTGGTGGTATGCTACGCGCGCTACTACGGTCCCGATGTGGCGCTCGTTGAACTGAAGGACCCGAATCCTGAACACTTCCGAAAGGCAGCAGCGATGAGGATCAGTGGAACGTTGATACGCAGCGCGATAGTGGCCGCTCTGGGCGGCCTGCTGTTCGGTTTCGATACGGCGGTCATTTCCGGCACTACGGACTGGCTCAAGCGGGAGTTCCTGCTGACCGATTTCACGCTCGGATTCACGGTAGCCAGCGCTCTGATCGGCACGATCATCGGTTCGATCGCCGTCGGCAGGCCCGCGGATGCCATCGGTCGCCGCGGTGTCCTTTTCATGCTTGCCGGCATGTTTTTCGTCTCCTCGATCGGTTGCGGCCTGGCGTACCGCTGGTGGGTCTTCATCCTTTTCCGGTTCATCGGCGGCTTGGCGGTGGGCAGCGCTTCGGTGGTGTCGCCACTCTACATCGCCGAGATTTCGCCGGCGAAGTATCGGGGGCGCCTGGTGGCGGTAACTCAGTTCAACATCGTGCTTGGCATCCTGCTGGCCTACCTCTCCAACTACATCATCGGCACTCTGAATCTGGGGGCCGACGAGTGCCGCTGGATGTTCGGCATCATGGTCGTGCCTTCGGCGGTATTCTTCGTGTTGCTGTTCGGCACGCCGCAGAGCCCCCGCTGGTTGATCGCCAAGGGGCGAGTGGCAGAGGGCCGCGAAGTGCTGCAAGCGTGCGGCACCGATGCCGGCAGCGTGGAGGAAGAAATCAGGGAGATTCAGAACTCGCTCGATCTCCAGCACCACACTCTTGAAGAGCCGCTCTTTCAGGCAAGGTATCGCAGGCCCATTCTGCTCGCGGTGGCCATCGCGGCCTTCAACCAGCTTTCCGGCATCAACGTCCTGATCTATTACACGTCTCACATTTTCCGGATGGCGGGATACGGCTCGACGGATGCCCTGCTGCAATCGGTCATCATCGGCTTCACCAACCTGGTTTTTACCATTGCGGCCATGGCGGTGATCGATCAATTCGGCCGCAGGAAACTGATGCTGGTCGGCTCCGTCGGCTACATCGTCAGCCTGACTGCGGCGGCGTATTCCTTCTACACGGGGACCGGCGGCAAGCTGTTGCTGGCCAGCCTGATCGTTTTCATCGCTTCCCACGCCTTCGGCCAGGGCGCCGTGATCTGGGTGTTCATCGGCGAAGTCTTCCCTAACCGCGTGCGCGCCCGCGGCCAGGCGTTGGGTTCCTTCACTCACTGGGTGATGGCAGCATTGATTTCCTGGACCTTCCCGATGATCGCCGCCCAGTCCGGCGGGCACGCATTCGCTTTCTATGCTCTCTGCTGTGTGGGCCAGCTTCTCTGGGTGATCTGGAGCATGCCGGAAACCAAGGGTATTTCCCTGGAAAGGATTCAGCGCGAACTCGGCATTGAATGACCGGGTCGCTGCCGGGCGGCACGGAGTCGGCGATGAAGAAATGGATCCTTGGCTTGGGCGCGTTCGTGCTCATCGTGGCGGCTTTCGTCGTGATGGTCATGAACTGGATTTCGCCCATCACCGCCGCGGCCGACCGCTTCTTCCTCAACATCCGCGAAGGGAATTCACAGGCAGCCTATCAGTCGACGACGCGGGAGTTTCGGGCCGCCACACCGGAACGGAGTTTCATGGACATGCTGAAGACCTCCACCATCGGCGACTATGAAAGCGCCTCGTGGAGTTCCCGCTCTGTCTCCGGCAACTCCGGCGAGCTGGAGGGATCCATCAAGACACGGAGCGGCGGTGTGATCCCTCTCAAGGTGAAACTGGTGAGAGAGTCAGGCGAGTGGCGTGTCCATGCCCTGGAAAAGGCGCCGGCCGGCCTGATGGTCGAAGAGGCGGCGCCAGCCATCCCGGCTGAAGGTGAACTTGCTGCCATGACCAGCCGCTCTGTCCTGCAGCTCGGCCGGGCTCTTAAGGCAAACGATTTTTCGGAGTTTTATGGCTCCATCGCCCGACTGTGGCGCATTCAGACCACCGCGGAGGCGTTACGGGATGCCTTCAGGCCCCTCGCCGACCGGAAAGTCGAACTGACTGCCATCGAAGGTATGGCGCCTGAGTTCACGCAAAAGGCGTTCATCGATGACTGCGACCAGCTGGTCCTGGCGGGACGTTATCCATTGGCACCGGTGGCGGTGAGCTTCAATCTCAGGTTCGCGTTTGATGAGGGGCAGTGGAAACTCCGGCGCCTTGCTGTCCTCCCGGAGGACACCACCGGCACGCCGGTCACGTCCCCGGTCAGCATGGAACTGCCTTCCGACAGCGAACTGGCAACCCTGGCCAACAGCAGCCTGATGCTTCTGGCAACAGCGCTCAGCCGGGACGATTTCTCGGATTTTTACGCCGCTATCGCCAGACTCTGGCAGGAGCAGACCAGCAAGGAAAAGCTGCGCGAGCAGTTCAGGGTGTTCACGGAAAAGAAGATCAGCCTGAACCTTGTCGAAGGTACCCTTCCTGTCTTCACCGAGAAGCCTGTTGTCGATGCCAACAAGGTTCTGATCCTGGCGGGACATTATCCGACAAAGCCGTACCGGGTCGAGTTCAGGCTGAAGTTCATCAGCGAAGCATCCCAATGGAAGCTGGTGGGCATCAACGTCTCCACCGCCAGCCAATAACCATAAGTTCCTGTTCCGAAAACAACGACCTCAGACCTCCGACCTCAGACTTCCGACCTTGAACCTCGGGGTCGAGGTCGCTATCGGAATCGGGATCGAAGCGCGCATCAGCCCGATCCCGACCCCGATCATTTTCATGCGTCACCGGGTGCGCCACAGGCCCATGAGAGGCTGCTCCGGGAATAGGTGGACTCCAAGCACTCGAAGAATCTTCAAGATATGATCCACTTTCATGTGCTGCACGCTTGCGGTCAGGGCGCGCGCGGCGTACAATCTTCCGATTCTACTCGGACTCGGGGCACAGCGCCCCTGCCAGCAAGGAGAGGTGGCCGAGTGGTTTAAGGCGCACGCTTGGAAAGCGTGTGTAGGGGCAACCTTACCGGGGGTTCGAATCCCCCCCTCTCCGCCAGAGCTTTTGTTTTCAGTGACCGGGCTGGTGTAAACTTCCTGCACGCATGTAGTTTCCGCAGGACCCGCTTTGTTTCATCGCCGAAAGAGATTCGTAAAACCGGGAACGCTCGTGGACTGCGCCCCTGTCATGAGACGGAAAAGGTAGGGACAGAATTGATATAAGTAGCAGGGGTAGGGGGTGTGGGGGAAGGGGAAGAACGACAGGCTGAGATCGACGGGCACGCCGGACCAAGGATCAGAGCAAGGCAAGACCTTCATGCCTGGTCCAGGTTAATGTGCCTGTACCGGAAGTCGGATTGCTGGTTTATACTGGCGGCTGAACCGAGGAGGTCGGCTATGAAACCAGCGAATCACTTCATCGCGGATATGCCCCGCAGAGATTTCCTCCAGGCGAGCCTCAAGGGAGGCGTTGCCCTGGCGGCATCCCCATCCCTGATGGCGAGCCTGCTTTCCGCCATGGAAGGCGGTGCCGCAGCGGCGAAACTGGATCCGGACCCGCAGATGCTGAACCGGATCATCCGGGCCGCCCTGCAGAAGGGGGGAGATTTTGCGGAAGTGTACGTCGAAAACCGGATCGCTCGCGACATCCTCCTGGAGGAGTCGAAGGTCAAGCAGGCCGTCTTCGGCATCAGCCGGGGAGCCGGAGTACGCGTGATCGCCGGCGATAAGACCGGCTATGCCTATACGGACGAGATCAGCGAGGACAAGCTGAAGAGGGCCGCCGAGGTGGCATCCTACGTGGCCCGCGGTTCGAAGCCGTCTGCGCCCGTCGCCCTGCAAAAAGCGAGCCGGCCGTCTTTCGTCAGCGTCACGGTCCCGCTCCAGGATGTGGCCGACGCCCGCCGCGTCGAGATCATGCAGCGCGCGGACCAGGCGGCGCTCTCCCACGATCCACGGATCAGGATGGCTTCGATTTCCTACTACGACGAGATCCGGGGCCGCACCATCGCCAACAGCGAAGGCCTGTTGCTGAACGATGAACTGCCGCTGCTGTTTTTCATCGTGCAGACGCTCGGCGTCGGGGCCAACACCCGTCACATGGGCCGCGAGCGCCTCAGCATGCACGCAGGTTTCGAGATGTTCGACCGGGTCAAGCCGGAGGAAGTAGCGCGAGCCTGCGCCCGCGAGTCGATCGCCATGCTCGCCGCGGAAGACTGCCCTGCGGGAAAGATGGACATAGTCATGCAGAACGGCTGGGGCGGCGTCCTGGTGCACGAGGCGGTTGGGCATCCCCTGGAAGCCGACAACATCGCCCGCCAGATCGGCGTCTTCACCGGCAAAATGGGGCAGAAGGTAGCCAGCGACATCTTCACCATGGTCGACGACGGCTCCATCCCAAATGCCAGGGGAACGACCGACTTCGACGACGAAGGCACCCCGATGAGGCGGAACGTCCTGATCGAAAAAGGAGTGCTCAAGCTGTTCATGACCGACTTCCTGTCGGCCAGACAACTGAAGATGGCGCGCACCGGCAACGGCCGGCGCGAGAGCTTCCGCAACATGCCCATACCGCGCATGACCAACACGTTCATCGACAACGGCAGGGACAAGCCCGAGGACATACTGGCATCGACCCCGAAGGGCATCTACGTGCAGAGCCTCAGCGGCGGCAGCGTCAATCCCACAACCGGGATGTTCAACTTCACCTGTCGGGAGGCTTACCTGATCGAGAACGGCAAAAAGACCAGGCCGGTCAAAGGGGCAACGCTCATAGGGAGCTGCCTGGACATCATCTCAAACATCGACGCCGTCGGGAACGATCTCGATTTTGGCCCCGGCATTTGCGGCAAAGGACAGAACGCCGAGGTAAACGCCGGCCAGCCCACGGTGCGGATACGCGGCATCAACGTGGGCGGCACACGGGCGTAGACTCCAGGCCAGGAAACGGAGGAATGGACCATGGATTACAAGTCATTGGCAGGACAGCTGGTGCAAACTTGCCTGAAAAAGGGAGCCGACAGCGCTGAGATCTTCATCCAGACCGGGCGTCAGCTGCGCATCGAGGTCCGCAACGGCGATATCGAGACGGTGCAGGAAGCCGCCTCTCAGGGCATTGGATTCAGGATTTTTGCCGGCGGCAGGATGGCTTTTGCCAGCTGCAATGATTTCTCGGACGCTGCCACTGCCAGCGCCATCGACAGCGCGGTCCGGTTTGCTCAGCAGACCACGGCCGACCCGAACAACGTGCTTCCCGATGACAAGGGAAACACGCCGGTGGCGGATCTGTATGACGAGGGCATCGGCCGGGTAGTGATGGAAAGGAAGATCGAGCTGGCGCAGACCGTCGAGAGGCTGGCGTTGAAAGACAGCAGGATCACAAAAAGCGCGGGATCGCGATATGCCGAGGGTGAGGCCGAAATCTTCCTCGCCAACTCCCATGGCCTGTCAAAGGGCTATAAGTCGTCCTCCTGCTCGCTGGGGGTTTCCGTGGTGGCCGAAAAAGGGGCACAGAAGTCCTCAGGAAATGATTCCTGCTCAAGGCGGTTCTTTGCGGATCTCAAGAAGCCCGACGAGATTGCCGCCAAGGCGGCCAGGAAAGCATACGAGATGATCGATCCCCGCATGGTAAAGACCCAGAGGGCGGCGGTGATCTTCGACACCGATGTGGCCGGGGCGCTGCTGGGCGGCATCCTGGCGGCCGTGAACGGCGAGCGTGTGCTGCAGGGGGCCAGTTTCCTGGGCACCAGGTTGAACCAGAAGATCGCGTCCCCCCTGCTGACCATTGTCGATGACGGCACACGCGTCAAAGGACCGGCCAGCCGGCCCTTTGACGGCGAAGGAGTCCCTACACAGAAGCGGCTGATTGTCGACCAGGGTGTTTTGAAGGGGTTCATGTACAACACCATCATCGCGCGCAGGGCGGGGGTGAAAACCACCGGCAACGCCTCTCGAGGAGGCTTCACCGACGTGCCGGGCATCGGGCCGCACAATTTCTACATCGCTGCTGGAGCGAACTCGCGGGAGGATATCATTGCCGCTACCCAGAAGGGCCTGCTTTTGACCGAAGTCACCGGCTATGGCATCAATCCGGTGAACGGCGATTTCAGCGGGGGCGCTTCGGGATTCTGGATTGAGGGCGGAAAAATCGCCTTCCCCGTGAAAGGGCTCACCATCGCCGGCAGAGCGGACGAAATACTGAACGCTCTCGACATGATGGGAAATGATCTCGATTTGAACCGGGCAACGGCCGCCCCCACGTTCCGCATCCCGGAAATGCAGATCGGCGGCGAGTGACAGCCAGACAGATCACTTATGCATGTGCAGGTGCGCGAGCAGGATCTCCCTGGCGGCGGGCCGGATTTCTTCCCAGTGCGCCTTGGGCGATTTCTGGAGCACTACGAGCTTCTGGTCCACCACCACTTCGACTACGCCGGGGATATCAAAGAGGCTCTTCACGAAGCCATCGTCGGTAGCCTGGATATCCTGGCGGGTGTGATATTTGCGGGTCGATTCGCTGAGCGCGGTCCCCAGGGAGAAATAGCAGGAGTCGGCAGTCGGTGAGACGAATTCGTTAAGGATGCCGTTGGGATCAAACGGTTTTTCAGGGACTTTGTCCCGGTCCTTATAGGACTGAAAAACAAAGGCGCCGAGAATTCCCAATGCCAGGATGAAGCCCATAAAAAACAAGAGGTTCTTGATCTCGTACCCCTTCAATCTCCTGCGTCCGTTGTACATCCCTCTCCTTCGAGCGCGCCCGCCCGGTTAAGCTGCCCGGGCGGGCAATCTCATCCGAAACCGCGCGAGCGATCTATGCGTCCGCGCGTTCGCTACATACAAACACGTTTCCTTTTTGCTTTTATTTCACCTTGAAACTCATTTCTTTCAGGACATTTCCCTTGGAGTCGGTAACGGTTACCGTCCAGTCTCCCGCCAGCGCAGCGGTCTTGTAACACCACGTGCGCCAGGGGCTCCCGCCGACAGCGAGATCACTGGTGTAGGTGTGATCGCCGGTTTTCCAGGTTGCTTTCAGAGTGTCACCGGCGGCGCCGGTCACTTTCATCCACAGGTACACCTTCTCGCCCAGCGCAAACTCGGCTGTCTCATCCGTCAACTGCCGCTCGGCCACTCCTTTACCAAGCTTGACCTCAAATGTCTGGACCCCGGCGGACACCTGTCCGGGATACGCGACGAGCAGCGGACAGGTCGTTGCGACAGCCAATGCCATTGCCATTGCCAGCACAGTCATCAATGTCTTTTTCATGGCACTCCCATCCTCTTGATTCCGGCCCCTGAAGGGCCGATTTCAGAAATCCAGTATCGTTTCGAGACGTGCAACTTCCTTCGTGGGGGGATTGCACTGTTTTGTGACCCTTACATCTTCTCGCATATCGGAAGCGGGTTCAAGGCCTGTCTGGCTGAGCAACTTCTATGCCGGTTTACTTCGCCGTAGTAGAATCCTTTGCGGCCGGCATGTGCGTTCCAACACCTGCTGGGCGCGCGTGTGTGCCGCGCCCAGGGAATTATCCGTGAACAGGGAGGCAACCATGGCCGCTGAATCACTTGCCAAACGAAAGCAGCGCACTGCCAGGATTATCGAGGCTCTCAGGCAAAGTTATCCTGGTGCGCGCATCGCCCTTAATTTCAGCAATCCGCTGGAACTGCTGGTCGCAACCATTCTGTCCGCCCAGTGCACGGACAAGCGCGTCAATATCGTAACCGGGTCTCTCTTCAAGAAATACCGCACGGCAGTCGACTATGCCGCTGTCGATCCCCGCGTCTTCGAGAAGGAAATCCGGTCGACCGGCTTTTATCGCAACAAGACAAAATCCGTGCTCGGCGCCGCCACCCGGATCGCACAGGACTTCGGCGGCACGGTGCCCGACAATATGGAAGAGCTGCTCACGCTCCCCGGCGTGGCGCGCAAGACCGCAAATGTGGTGCTCAGCGGCGCATTCGGCAAAAGCGAAGGCATCGTTGTCGACACGCACGTGATCCGGCTTTCGCAGCGGCTCAAACTCACCGCGCACAAGGATAATTCGGGAGATCGCATCGAGAACGACCTGATGGCCCTGCTGCCCAGGAAGGAGTGGTTGGACTTCGGCAACCGCCTGATCTGGCATGGGAGGATGATCTGTGCGGCGCGCCGGCCGGACTGTCCCGCCTGTTCCCTGAACAAGCTCTGCCCCTCCGCCTTCAAGGTGCGCTGACCCCCTTCAACGGGCGAGCAGCGCCCTGGGAGTGCGGAGTTTGTACATCGCTTGGAAGCGTATCTATACCTCCCCGCCGCACCCCAAAGCGGCGAATCATCGCCGCACTCCAAGGCGCCTCCGGCGCCCACGTCCTGGCAGAAGGTGCAGTTCACGCGCCGGCCTTGCGATGTCGCCGCATCGGCACGCCGTAGTCCCCATGAAAGCGGCGGCGAAGCCGCCCTTGGAGTGCGGCGTTTATACGCCGCCTTCGCGCTTCGCCCTACTTTCCCGCCGCACTCCAAGGCGCCTCCGGCGCCCGCGTCCTTGCAGAAGGTGTTGTTCACTCGCCGGCCTTGCGGCTTGATCCGATCGACACGGCGTAGTCCCCAGAAAAGCGGCGGCGAAGCCGCCCTTGGAGTGCGGCGTTTATACGCCGCCTTCGCGCTTCGCCCTACCTTCCCGCCGCACTCCAAGGCGCCTCCGGCGCCCGCGTCCTGGCGGAAAGTGTTGTTCACTCGCCGGCCTGGCGGCTTCACCCCATCGGCACGCCGTAGTCCCCATGAAAGCGGCGGCGAAGCCGCCCTTGGAGTGCGGCGTTTATACGCCGCCTTCGCGCTTCGCCTTGCCTTACCGCCGCAGCGCAGGCCGCGGATCGGGCATTTCAAAACCCCTTGCATCGCCGGCGCAAAACATCTAGCGTATCCGGCATATTCTGGGAGATTGCCATGAAGCGTTTCTTACTCGCATCAGCGGTGCCGGCGCTTGCCCTG
>Ga0316620_10000087_pt1 | contig 37140 bp, 25 predicted proteins | sample OWC_Aug_M1_C1_D5_FD_207651 | JGI IMG/M metagenome (GOLD analysis project Ga0316620, IMG submission 207651) | Wetland soil microbial communities from Old Woman Creek delta, Ohio, United States - OWC_Aug_M1_C1_D5_B | ecosystem: Environmental > Terrestrial > Soil > Wetlands | place: USA: Ohio...
GGTGTTTCAACTTGTCAAAATAAAGCCGGAACATCTCCCGGGCCATGGGTGCTGCGGCGGCACCCCCGCCGCCGCCGTGTTCCAGGAAAACGACGATGGCGATTTCGGGATTGTCACGGCTGGCGAACCCGGCGAACCAGGCATGGTTTTCATACGCGGCGGGATCGGACCTCAGCTCTTTCCGGCGCTCGGCGCTGATCACCTGGACGGTTCCCGTTTTCCCGCAAATGTCCAGGCCGGGAACAGCTGCGCCGTGGCCGGTGCCGCCACTGTTCACGCTCGCCCACATCCCCGCCCGGATCTTGCCAGCGTTTTCGGCAGGGATCGGCAACTGTCTCTCGGGCCACGATGTTCCGGCGGCCGGGCTATTTTCAGCGCGCAGCAGCAGGTGGGGCGTGACCAGCTTCCCGTTGGTTGCGATAGCGCTGACCGCACGGAGCACCTGTAGTGGAGTAGCGCTGATCGGCCCCTGGCCGATGGCGACGGAGATCGTCTCACCGGCGAACCAACGGGGGCCTGGCGGCACGACTCCCCAGCGCTCTGAAGGAAGGTCGATGCCCGTCTTCTCGCCGAAACCCAGGGCCTGTGCGTGCCGTGAAATCTTGTCGATCCCCAGCCTCTGCCCCAGCGTGTAAAAGAAAATATTGCACGAATTGGCGATGGCGCCCTCCAGACCCAGGTAGCCGTGGCCGCCCGCATTCCAGCAATGGCGGACGGCATCGTAAAATATCTCGGATCCGTGGCAGTAAACGCGGGTGCTGTCGTCAATAACACCTTCAGCAAGACCTGCTTCGGCCATCACAATCTTGAAAATGGAACCGGGCGGATAGGTGTTCTGGACGGCGCGATTCTGCAGGGGGTGTCTCGCGTCATTCCTGAGGGCCGGCCAGTCTTGTTTGAACGTGTTCGGATTGAATCCCGGGGCCCCGGCCATCGCCAGGATCTCCCCGTTGCGCGGGTCCATGGCGATGATGGCGCCGACACTGCCGTCCAGGAGGGCTTCGGCCTGAGCCTGCAGGTCATAATCGAGCGTGAGCATCAGGTCGCCGCCGATAACGGCGTCCTGCTCCGCCACCACGCCCAGTTCCCGGCCGAGACTGTCCACGAGCACGTCGCGCGCCCCATGCCGGCCGGTAAGGCTCTGATTGTAGATGCGCTCCACGCCGATCTTGCCCACGAGGTCACCGGCCTGAACTCCGGGGAACGTGCTGTCGGCGAGTTCCTCTTCTGAGACCTCAGCGACATACCCCAGGACGTGCGCAGCCAGGCTGCCGTAACGATACAGCCGGCGTGGTGCCGGTCCCAGCTGTATCTCAGGGTGTTCCCGCTTGCGGGCCTCGACGATCGAGACATCCTCGATGCCGACATCCTCCTTGATAACGATCGGCTGAAAGGCGCCTGCCCGGCGGTTGCGACGCAACTGGGCCGCCAACTCCTCGGCGGATATCCCCAGCGTCCCGGTCACAAACCCGGCGGTGGCTGCCTGGTCCTTTATCATTTCCCGGTAGAGAAGGATGTTGAGGGAAGGCCGGTTGTCCACGAGCGGGATGCGGTTGCGGTCAAGGATCGGCCCACGGGGCGCCACCACCTGGATACTGCGGATCCGATTGTGCTCCGCCAGGCGCACGTAGTCTGCGCCCTGAAGGATCTGCAACCACCAGAGACGCAGCGCCAACACGGCGAACAGTGCGATCAGCAGAGGGTAAAGCCAATTCAGCCGCCGGCCGAGCGCCTGGCGGTTGGTTTCCAGCTGGAGCTTAACCATCAGCCGATCTTCTTGGTGTAAACGTGTTTATAGGCATCGAGGGCTGCGAAAAGCAGTGCGCTGACCGCGGCCGTGATCACGGCCTGCATCAGCGAAGCGCCCAGGAACATGCTGCTGGTTGAACGCTGCAGGAGCAGGAACAACGCGAACATGCTGAGCGAACTGAGGCAGCCGGACGCGGCCACGAGCAGGAATCGAATCCAGATCCCCTCGATATTGAAGCGCCGGGATGCCTCCGCGATCACGAAAGCAGCCACCGTTTTGCCGAACCCATTGTAGCCCAACGGCCAGCCAAGGATCGCATCCTGCATTATCCCCGTGAGGGAGCCGACAAAAAGCGCCTGCGTGCGGCTGCGGTACAGGGCCCAATAGGCGATCAGGATCAATGACAGGTCGACGAAACTCAGCAGGAAGAAGTTATTGCCCACGATCATCTGGGCCACGATAGCGAGAAAAGACGAACCGGCAAGAAACAAGTATTTCATAAGTCACCGCCCACTACTTGCCCGTGAGAGGCGCCGGGGGGGACGGCGCAGGTTTTGGCGGACCGAGCAGAACCAGGACTTCTTCCATGCGTACCAGGTCGGCGCTCGGCTGAACCCGGATGGTTCGAAATCCGGTTTTGCCTTTTTGCGAATCCACGACTTTGCCGATCGGCAGCCCTTTCGGGTATATGCCGTCCAGGCCTGAGGTGAGGACAATGTCGCCAACTGCCACATCTTCGGTATTGCTGATGTAATTCAGGTCCAGCAGACTGTTCTCGGTGCCGCGCACGACTCCCGGAGTCCGGGTGCGTTCGACCATCACACCGACAGAGGCATCTCCGTTGGTAATCAGCTGAACCTGGCAGCCGGTGCGGGTGACCAGCACCGTCCGTCCGACGACTCCGGAATCGGAAACCACCGGCTGATTGCTGCGGATGCCTTCCGCAGTTCCCCGGTTCAGATAGAGCGTATTGGCCAGGAAGTCGGGCGCCCGTCCGACAACCCGCCCGCCGATGGTCTCGAAAGGAATCGCGGCGCCGAAAGCGAGAAGCCGCCGCAGCCGCGAATTCTCCTCCTGGACCTGCTTCAGGTTGTGGTTGAGCAATCCGAGGTCGCGGACGCGCTCCTGCAGCCGCACGTTCTCCTCGCGCGCGCCGCGGAGCCAGAGGTACCCTGTCCAGAGGTCTGTGAGCTCACGGGACAGGTGCGAAGTGCCGTTCAGCAGAGGCGAGCCCGCCTCCAGAATCCATCGCTTGAAGAGTACGGTGCCCGACGGGTCCTCGACCTGTACGGAGATCAGGGTCAGATGCAGCAGCAGGAGCCCGATCACCACAAAGGCGATCCGCCCTTCACTCCTCGAAGCGAACTCAATGGACACAGATCCTCCGCAGCAACCTGAAATCCGTCAACATTTTGCTGGTTCCCAGCACCACCGAGGAAAGCGGGTCCTCCGCAATGAAAACCGGCAGCCCGGTTTCATCCGAGATCTTTTTGTCAAAGCGCTTCAGGAGCGCTCCGCCGCCGGTGAGCACAATGCCCCGGTCCATGATATCGGCCGAAAGCTCAGGCGGCGTGCGTTCGAGCGCCACCTTGATGGCGTTGATAATGATCCCGACGCTGTCGCCGAGCGCGTCGCGGATCTCTTCATCCGTAATGACCACGGTTTTGGGAACACCCTCGATCAGGTTTCGCCCCTTGATCTCGAGGGTCAGCGACTGATCCAGCGGGGCGGCGGAGCCGATCTGGATCTTGACCATCTCCGCTGTCCGCTCCCCGATCAACAGGTTGTGCTTCCGCTTGATGTACTGGATGATCGCTTCATCCATCTCGTTGCCCGCGACGCGCACGCTCCGGCTGTAGACGATGCCGGAGAGCGAGATCACGGCAATGTCCGTGGTCCCGCCCCCGATGTCGACAATCATGTTCCCGCAGGCCTCGGTGATCGGCAGGCCGGCGCCGATCGCCGCCACCATAGCCTGTTCAACCAGATACACTTCGCTTGCCTTGGCGCGCATGGCGGATTCCTGGACCGCCCGTTTCTCCACCTGAGTGATTTCCGCTGGAATCCCGATGACGATGCGCGGACTCAGCAGGTGGTTGCGGCGATGAGCCTGCTTGATGAAGTATTTCAACATCACTTCCGTGACGTCGAAATCGGCGATGACGCCGTCCTTCATCGGTTTTACCGCCACGATGTCGGCAGGGGTGCGCCCCAGCATCTCCTTGGCTTCCCGGCCCACGGCCAAAACCCGTTTGTTGATCTTGTCAAGAGCGACAATCGACGGCTCATTGACGACAATTCCCCGCCCTTTGGCGTACACGAGGGTATTGGCAGTGCCCAAATCGATTGCCAGATCGCTGGAGAAAAAACCGAACAGTGATCGAAAATTCATAATTCCCTATACGGCCACTTTGATGCTGTTTTTGTTGAGTTCCTTGGCGCGATACATGGCGGCATCGGCCTTCTTGATCAGCCCTTCCGCGGTCAGCGTGTGCTTGGGACAGTTGGCGACGCCCAGGCTGATCGTCAGATGGATGCTTAGGTCCTGCGCGACAAACTCATAGTCCTCGATCTTCTTCCTTATGCGCTCTGCGATGACCATGGCGCCGTTGAGCGGCGTCTCCGGCAACACCACCACAAACTCGTCCCCGCCATATCTGCCCACGACGTCCGTCTCGCGAAGGATCTTGCGCAGGACCTGTCCGATCTCGGCCAGCGCCCGGCTGCCTACCAGGTGGCCAAAAGTATCGTTGATGTGCTTGAATCCGTCCACATCGATGAACAGGAGCGACACCATCTTCTTGTAGCGGAGGCAACGCTTGACCTCGGCCTCGAGGTATTGCATCAGGTATCGATAGTTGTACAGCCTGGTCAGATCATCCGTAATGGTCATACGCTCGGCATCGTCGAACATGCGCATCGTGCCAATGGCCACCCCGAGCGAAGCCACAAACGTTTCCAGCAAAGCCCGGTCCTCCTCCGTGAACACACCCCCGACCTTGTTGAGCACTTCGATTACGCCGATCCTGTCATTCTGGTGGGTCAGGGGGAGACAGAGGATGGAACCGATGAAATGGCTTTCCTCGCCGAATGAACCCTTGATCTCAAACGTACACCGGTTGTCCAGGAACGGCGTGCCTGTCTTGACCACCAGGTCGACAATCGCGCCGTTGGCCTGATGTTCAAACGGATCCATGTCTTTGATGTTGTCCGTGCCGTATGCACGCTCCAGGCCCTGTCCTTCCTCGCACCGAAGGTAGATGAGGCACTCCTCCGCGCGCAGCCTGTGGATGATGTTTTGCAGGAGGCGGGTTATCGCGGCCTTGCGGTCGGCGATGCACGAGGCAGACCGAACCATGCCGACAAATGCGTCGAAAAACACCTGCAGATCGTCCGCGCGGCGCCGCAGCCGGTTCAAGGCAGATCGCGATTCGTGAATGGCGGCGAGCAAGTCGAACAAGTGGCCGGCGATAGGCAACTTCATGGGCAGTCTGACAATCAGAGTCCCGTCCACTTTCATGACCGGCTCGTCGTGTACCATCCGTCCCGAGTCCAAGTACCCGACCAGCTCGGCAGCGGGAAAAATCCCTGCCAGGCCCTCGCGAATTTCCGGGGAACCATCCCAGGGAAACAATACTGCACAACAATCCGGCCGCGCGGCTGCGGGATGATTCAGGACGGCACCTTCCGCGCACATCTCAAAGCGCCAGTGCGCCACATCCGGCGGCGGCTGGTCGAGAACCTCCGGGGGGGCATCCCTGTAAATGACGCAGATTTTTGCTTCTTCTGACATAGCCTGACGAAAGCGCGGGCCGGCTACAAAGCTGCGCCCGCAACAATACTGATTCTGAACGCGCGATCCATCCCTGCGGGGCGATCTTCAGGACGCCGCGATGGAAAACGGCGACACCAACCACACCGCAGCCGACCGCACAGCCGACAGCCAATAGAAAACCGGTTCCGGACTGGACTCGCGTGGTTCCTTCGATCATCCGGATTAGAAAATCCGAGGCGCGAGGCACACGCAAATCCGGGTCCGGTACCTTGGAGCGATGCCGCTATCCCCGTCTATTCCCTATTCTTTCAGGATCAGGGGAAGGTCATTATATCCAAATTGCCTGCAAGAGGAAACCTGAACGTGCACTCTCCCCTCTCCCCTGAGCCGCGTAAGCACCGGGAAGCGAGGATAGCGATTCCCGACAGACCGTCCTTTGCCATGTTACTTTGATCCGGCATACCTCCTAATGTCAAGCCCAAGAGCAGTTTCATGCCTGTCCGATGCAGAATACTCACTTTGCGGCCACGACCGGTATGATATAATAATGTGTTTTATCCATTTCCGTTGGAGGCAATGACCCGGCATGTTGGATCTCATGCGCCGCAAGAAGCGGCTTAAGTTAGTCTTATGGCTCGTTATCATCAGTCTCGGCTTGGGCATGTTGCTGTTCTTCGTCCCAGGACAAAATATCAACATCCAGGGATTCGACAATTCCGCCGCCACGGTCGCCGAAGAGTCAATCTCCATGAAAGACTTCTACGATACTTATCGGCGCTTTGTGGAAAATTATAGCGCTAACGGCAAAAACAAGACCGACCCTGAGACTCTGAAACGACTTGGCGTTGACCAACAAGCCCTGCAGGCGCTGATTCAGGTCCGGGTCGTCACCTATGCCGCCAAGCGCCTGGGGCTGGACGTCACGCCCGAGGAGGTGAGCCGGTCGATTGAAATGAATCCGAGCCTGAGGAATCAAGGCGTTTTCATCGGAGTGGATGCTTACAAACAGCTGCTGGCGGCAAACGGCGTCGATGTCCGGCAGTATGAAGACGGTGTTCGTTACATGCTGCTTTCCTCGAAGATAGAAAACCTGCTGGACGATTCGCTCAGCGTTCCTGAGGCGATGGTGCGCGAGACCTTTGCGCGCCAGAGCGAGGAGGCACAGGTGCGATTCGCGCTGTTCGACAAAGAGGCCATCAAGAAGAAGATCAGCCCGACGGAGGCCGAACTGCGCAAGTATTTCGAGGCCAACAAAGACAAGTACCACATCAAGGAAGAGCGGCGCGCCCAGTACCTGTTGTTGCCGGTTTCTGAAATCGCTTCGCAGCAACAGGTCTCAGACCGGGAAATCGATGACGCGTGGTCGCGGATGCCGCCCGAAGGCCGTGAGGAATCCGTAGAGGCAAGCCATATCCTCCTTAAAGTTACGGATCCCGCGAAGGACGCCGAAGTGAAAGCCAAGGCCGAAGACGTCCTGAAACAGGCCAAGACGGGAGCCGATTTCGCCACCCTGGCAAAAAAATATTCCGAGGATGAAGCATCACAGGCGCAGGGCGGGAGTCTGGGAGTATTCACGCGCGGGAGCATGATGAAGCCCTTCGAAGACGCCGCCTTCGCCCTCAAACCGGGAGAGCTCTCCGGCCTGGTGCGCACCGAAATCGGGTACCACATCATCAAAGTCACCGAGCACAACTTCCCTTCCAAGGAGAAGAGCCGGCCGTCGCTGATCCGGTCGGTGCAGATCGATAAAGCCACGGAGGTCGTCAAGGCCAAAGCAGCCGAAGCGCGGAAGCTGGCAGAGACGCAAAAGGACCTCGCAGTCATCGCCAAAAGCCTGAACGTTGTCTATCAGCTCAAGGAGACGTCTTTCCTGAACCGGAGTTCAGAGCCTTACGCCGCCGGCATCTCGCAGGATTTCCTCGATGAGATCTTCCGCCTGAAAGAAGTGAATGCTGTGGGCAACCCTGTGGAATTACCCATAGGGACCGCGATCCCCAAGCTGCTCCAGATCAATCTGCCGAAGCCGCCGGAGTTCAAGGAAACCGAACCGGCCGTGAGGAAGGACTACCTCGAAGCAAAGGCGTTGGAACTGCTCCAGGCCCAGGCCAAGGCGCTCTCTGATGATGCGAAAAGCTTGAATGACCTGGCAAAAGCCGCGCAAAAGGCGGGACTGGCCCTTAAGACCAGCGCATCCTTCAAACGCGACGGGGCGCCGACGCCGGAGCTTGGGACGGCTCCTGAGTTCACATCGGCCGCTTTCAGCCTGCCGGTCGGCGGCATCAGCGGTAGCATTCTCGTCGGCGGTGGTAAGCAGGCGGCCGTGCTCCAAGTCACGTCCAGGACCCCCTTCAACGAAGCCGAGTATGCCAAACAGAGAACGGGGTTGCGGGATTCAGCCTTGGTTGCTGCAAAGAACGCCTACTTCTCGGAATATATCCGGCGTATCACCGAGGACCTGCAGAAGGCGGGCAAGATCCGTGTGAACACGCAGGCCATCGAACAGATCACTGGCACAGGCTATCGCTATTGAGCGCCGGCGGGAGGGCGAACTAGGTTCGCAGGTGGGGTTCAGCTCGTCTTGCGCGACCGCAGGAGCTCATGCTGCTCTTCCTGCAGGGAAGCGGCGTAGGAGTGCATCCTTTCTACTATCTGGACGATCCGCTTCATTTCAGTATACAGACGTTCCATGTCGGTGCGCATTTTGCCCTCGCACCGCAAGTCCAGCAGGATCAGCTGGATAAAACCCATCATCACGGCCAGTGGATTGTTCAGTTCGTGGGCGGTTTCGCGAAAATGATCCAGCACCTCACACAGCGTGGCGGAAGCATTTGCGGAGGGTTTTTCCTGCAGGGTCGAGAGCAACAGGAATCCGGCTGAGTTGTCCTCATGGCTGGTCAGCTGGGTCAGGCTCGCCCCGGCCTTGAACACTTTGCCGCTTCGGGTGCGATGTGTGACCTCGCCTTTCCATGCACCCCAATCCGCAGCCGCCTCCATCATCTGCGGGACTTCAAAAATGGACCGGTCCGCCAGAATCATCGTGACCGGCCGGTCGACGAGCTCGTGCGCCGAGTAACCGGTAAGTTGCTCCGCTGCGTTTGAGAGGGAGGTAATGAGGCCATCGGGAGACAGCGTTACGATCATCCGATGAGCGGACTGACTGTGCGATGGCATGGTATCCCCGCAAGGTGGCTGCCAACTCCAAAGCACCTGCTCCAGACAGCTCGCACAATGCCGGAGGCACCGAGTCCGGTAGCCTGGAATGCTTTGCACTGCTTTGGATTCTGAAGCTCTATCGACATTTCCGCCGCCGGCGCTTAGCGAAATCGCGCACGCTGGGCGGGGACGAGCTGATCCGCTTTTCTCACCCGCCATCTACTACTCAGGCCACATTTTTTGCAGCCGCCGACAAACGCCGCCTTCGGACGCCGACGGGATCCCGGTGCGGGCGGCGTGCAGGCGCCCGGGGCATGCCGGCGTTCGCTGGCGGCCTGAAAGACTTTTTGCTTATGCTTGAACCCTTGAATGCAGCGGCAGGTCAGACTCCTCGACCTGCTGTCAAGCACTTGATGAGCACTCTGGCTGGGCGCGCCCCGCATCTACGGGCGTATGCGCTCCTCGCTGCGGAACCTGGTGAGAAGGGCGGGCTAATCAGTCGAGCGCCGTCCGGTGGATTTTGACCGGCGTTCCATGGCGCGCCGGATGACATCGCCGAGGCGCTTGATGCCCTCCCCTATCTTTTCGGGCGGGGCATTGGAGAAATTCAGACGCATTGTGTTCTGGCCGGTCCCGTCGTCGTAGAAGGCGCTGCCCGGCACGAACGCAACCCGCATTTCGACGGCCTCTGGGAGGATTTCTGCAGCGTTGAGGTACTCAGGGAGAATCGCCCAGATGAATAGACCGCCCTGCGGACGCGTCCAACGCACTCCATCAGGCATATGTTTCTGGAGAGCGGCAAGAATGGCGGCGCGTCGCTCGCCGTACACGGAGCGTATGTGGTGCACATGCCTGTCGAGGAAACCGCCGCGCGCCAGTTCATAGGCGACCATTTGGACGAAGGTACCGGTGTGCAGATCGGTCCCCTGCTTGGCCAGAACAAGCCTCTGGATCACCTCGACAGGGGCGACGACCCAACCCAGCCGCAGTCCCGGCGCCAGCGTTTTGGAGAAGGTGCTCAAGTAGATGACATTCCCGCTGAAGGGCTTGTCGTCCCGGGCCCGGGCGTCCAGAACCGAGAGCGAAGGAAGGTGTTCGCCTTCATATCGCAACTGGCCATAGGGATCATCCTCGATAATCGGCACCCCGTAGTGATCTGCCATTTCGACCAGGGATTGGCGCCTCTGGAGCGACATGGTCACGCCGCTCGGATTCTGAAAATTGGGCAGCGCATAGAGAAATTTCGGTCCCGAGCGCAGCACGGATTCGAGTTCGTCGATCCGCATGCCTTCGTCGTCCATACCGATTCCCAGGAACTGCGCCTGGTATGCATTCCAGGCCTGCAGAGCTCCCAGGTAGGTGGGCCGTTCCAAGGCAATGCGATCGCCCGAATTGACGAACACCTTCCCCAGCAGGTCGAGCGCCTGCTGGGAGCCGCTGGTAATGAGGATGTTTTCCGGCTCCACGATGATGCCATAACGCGAGGTGTGCCTGGCGATCATTTCACGCAACTGCGGGCAGCCCTCTGTCGTGCTGTACTGCAGCGACTCGGCGCCGGACTGGACCAGTACGCGGTCCGCCGCTTCGCGAAATTGCTCGACCGGGAAGATCTCGGGCGCCGGCAGCCCGCCCGCAAAAGAAATCACATCAGGTTTCTGCGTCAGCTTGAGCAGTTCGCGCACGACTGAGCTTTGCATGCGGCGCGAGCGAAGCGCGTAGCGCTGTGACCACAGTGTCTCCATGCATCCTCCTCGCCCCCGGAGCCAAAGGGCGCTCACTTTACCGGCCTGAGGAACAGGCCAAGTGTACTCCTGCCGGCGCCGGGGGTGCAACCTGCAGCATTTTGCCGGCCGGTCTTGGGCACGCCGAGGTTTCTGCCAGCCGATCGCCGGCACCTGCCGATGCGCGGAGATCCGCCGCTTCCCCGAATATATTCATCGGTATTCCTGCGGTTTCGCTGAAGGTTATCGCTTCTCCAGAGGGGAGCCCTCAGGTGCGGATTTGGAGCTGAGGGAGGCGGCATCCTGCCGGGATGGTTCCGCGGTGTGCCCGGGTAGTCCCGCATTTTCCATCAGGCCCACCACCGCGGCAGTTATCTCTGCGACGGACAACCGGTCCGAACTGTAGATCGCGTCATATCCGTGCGGATCATCGACGTTCTGACGATAGTGATGATGAATGAAACCGCGCCGTTCGGCATCGACGCGCTGCATCCGTCGCCGCGCTTCTTCCAGCGAGACCTGCCATTCCTCGGCGAGACGCCTCGCCCGGACCTCCCGGGATGCAGTGATGCGGATGTGCAGGCCCGGTTCCCCCTGCAGGGCATAGGCGCTTCCCCGCCCCACGATGACCGCGTGCCCGCGCGCCGCAAGATAGGCGAGCGTCTTGAGCAGGGCTTTGTGATACTCCTCGTTACCAAACGAAATGCCCTCTGCCATCAAAAGCAGGCGCTCGACCGTGTCATGCACAAGGCTCTGGGACCGCTCGTCCAGTTCACGCACCAGATCCTGCCGCACACGGCTGTCGCGTGCGATGGCATCCACAATCTCCTTGTCGAACACGTGCCAGTAAAGGCGGTCTGCAAGCCGGGACGCCACTTCATCCCCCCGCGCGCCTATATCGCGCGCTATGGTGACAAAGCGGTACAGTCCGGCCGTTGGCGGCGCAGAAGCAGGAAGCCCGGCATATTCCCGCACCCGGGTCAGCAGCATTTGACGCTCGACAAGGTGGGTAGCGGGGAACGAATGATCCGACACTTTGATGTGCATGTCGGCCTCCGAAAGCAGGATAAGACCTGCTCCCATGGTACCACTGTCGGAGGCTCCCTGCAATCGGCCTGCCTGGCAATCCAGCCGCTGTGCGTCAACCGGTTCACGTGCGGCGTTGACTTGCCGGCGGGTGTTGCCTAGCATGTGGCAGGGAGAAGCACATGACTGCGGATTCATCCGAAGGTCAGTCGCAGGAGGCAAATGCCGCGGCGCGAGTGCCAGCCGCTGCCGTTACTCCCACGCCGCCGGCGAACGCTCCCGGCAGGCGCCCCTCCCCAGGCTTCATCCGCCGTCTGGCCTTGCCGGCAACGGTCTTCATACTCGGCGCCCTGGCAGGAGGCACTGCAGTCCGGCTCACCAACAAACCCATCCCCGCCCCGCCGTTGATGCGATTCACGATGGATCTACCGCTCGCAGCCCCATTGGCCCTACATGGTCATTCTCTGGCCTTCTCCCCAGACGGAAGCTGCACGGCGTACGTCGCGAAGGTCGACGGTGACACCCAGCTATATGCGCGCACCATGGATCAGATCGAGGCCACGCCCGTCCCCGGCACCAGAAATGCCGTCAGCCCCTTCTTTGCACCCGATGGCACCTGGATGGGCTACTTTGATACACGCGATTCGACCTTGAAGAAGGTGGCGCGCACGGGGGGAGAACCCATAGTATTGTGCAAAGCGCAATTCGGCTTCGGCGCCAGCTGGGGCAAAGACGGGACCATCATTTTCGCCCCGAACGGCTTCTCCGGATTGTGGCGCATGCCGCCGGCGGGGGGCAACCCGGAGCCTCTGACCCAATTGCAGGAAAAAGAACTGTCGCACCGCTGGCCCGAGATCCTGCCGGACGCCGAATCGGTGATTTTCACGATCAGCATGGCCGGCGCCGTCAACGCCTCACGCGTCGCCGTTTTGTCCCTGAAAAGCGGCCGTCGAAAAGTGCTGCTCGAGGCGGCCACGGACGCGCATTACCTGCCGACAGGACACCTGCTGTTCCTGCGCGGCACCGATCTCATGGCCGTGGGCTATGATGCCGCCAGTTACCATGTCCTAGGAGAACCTTTCCCTGTCAGGCAGGCGATCGCTACCGACATGGCCATGGGATCAGGCTATTTCGCCTGTTCCCGCAACGGCATGCTGGCCTATGTTCCGGCCGATCCGGAGGAAGACCTGCGCACCCTGGCCTGGGCCGACCGGCAGGGAGGCGTCGAACGCCTTGCAGTGACCCGGGGCGCTTTCTCCTATCCAAGACTCGCCCCGGACGGCCGGCGGCTTGCAGTTGTCATTCGTTCGCAGGAGGGACAGGCTAACCTCTGGATCCTGGATATTGCCAGCGGCATTTTCGCGCGCCTGACCTCGGAAGCAAACAGCATGCTTCCCGTCTGGTCGCCCGACGGCGCATACGTGGCCTTCGCATCGGATCGGGAGGGACAATGGAATCTCTTCCGCATGCGGGCTGACGGCAGCGGTCCCGCCGAATTACTGCACAAGAGCGAATATCCCGAATGGCCCAATTCCTGGTCGTCGGACGGGAGCCTCCTGGCATTCACTCAGATGTCGCCGGACACCGGCGCCGACATCTGGACTCTTGCCATGACAGAGGCGAGGGCGGCCCGTCCATTCCTGCAAACCCGTTCAGCCGAATGGGGAGGATCGTTCTCCCCGGACAGCCGCTGGATCGCCTACACCTCAGACGAATCCGGCCCGCTTCAGGTTTTTGTGCGGCCTTTTCCAGGACCGGGAGAGTCCAGCCAGATCTCCACGGCCGAGGGACGCGAGCCCTTCTGGGGACGCGACGGCAGCGAGTTGTTCTTCCGATACTTCAAAGGCTTGCTGAGCTCGGTGATCCAAACCGATCCGGATTTCAACGCTGACCCGCCGCGCCTGATCGTGGCGGGCGATTACATTGCCGGCGAGTTCCCGGTCTTTCCCAATTATGACGTCTCGGGCGACGGGCACCACTTTGTGCTGATCCCGCGCGAACCCAGGGACAGACGGCAAATCCATGTCGAACTGAACTGGTTTGCAAAGCCATCGCGCTGATTCATTCATTTCAGAGTACTGCGCCGCAACTTCGTGTTGTATAGGCACAATTGAGATGGCTTGGTTGCGGCCATGCTGTGCCGTGCATTTTGTGGTTTAATAGGGCGGTTCACACGTTACACGCCGATTTGGCAATCGTCCTGACATAGGGCTGTTCGTGAACAGGGACGTCAGAGGAGGGATATGGCAGCCGATCGCAAGTACCAGTGGTTCACCCTCGGCGACATCAACGGCTTCTTCGGATTGATGTTTGACAATGTAACGGTACTGTCATTCCTGGCGGGGGTTCTCGTCCTTGCCTTCGGTTTCCCGGCCGACATTGTCTATACAAGGATGTTCCCGGGCACGGCCCTGGGTGTGCTGTTCGGCGACCTGGTGTACACATGGATGGCATTCCGGCTCGCACGGCGGACGGGGAAGCAGGCAGTCACCGCCATGCCGTTGGGGCTCGACACTCCCTCCACTATCGGACTGGCACTTGTAGTCCTCGGTCCGGCTTTCGTTTCCCTCAAGGCGGGCGGAATGGAGGCCCGGCAAGCGGCCATGATGACCTGGTATATCGGCATGGCCACCATGATCATGATGGGAACGCTCAAACTGGCGCTCTCTTTCTGCGGCGCCTGGATCCAAAAGGTGGTGCCTCAAGCAGGACTGCTCGGATCCCTGGCGGGCGTCGGGCTGGCGCTGATCGGCATGACCCCGCTGGTCGATGTCTTCGGGCTGCCGCTGGTCGGCATGATTTCGCTGGGAGTGGTGCTCTACAGCCTGGTGGCCAAAATGCGCCTTCCCTGGAAGATCCCCGGGGTTTTGGGGGCCATTGCGGTCGGCACGGCGCTCTATCATCTGCTGGGCCCGATCCTGCCCGTTGGCATGTCCTACACTCCGCCCACGGGTGAACTGCACTTCGGTTTTCCCATGCCTACGCTGGACTTTGTCAAAGGACTCAAGGCGGCGCTTCAATACCTGCCGCTTTCATTGCCATTCGCGCTGCTGACCGTCATCGGCGGCATCAACGTGACCGAGAGCGCCCGGGTGGCCGGCGACGATTTCAAGACGCGGGACATCCTTCTGACGGAAGCTGTGGCGACCCTCCTGGCCGGCCTGTGCGGCGGCGTTGCCCAATCGACGCCGTACATCGGGCACCCGGCGTACAAAGGAATGGGATCACGGGCCGGCTACACCCTGCTCACCGGCGTCTTTATCGGTCTCGGGGGGATGTTGGGCTTTGTGTCATTCATCATTGAACTGATACCGCGCGCGGTTCTGGCCCCGATCCTCATTTTCGTCGCTCTCGAGATCATGGTGCAGGCCTTCCTCGCCTGCCCCCGCATGCACGCGCCTGCGGCTGCCTTTGCTTTTTTCCCCACCCTGGCACGGCTGCTGGCCATAAAGTACAGCAATACCGCAATTGTCCCGGCCGACCGGCTGTTGCAGCTCATGACCACCCCCGGAAGAGAGTTGCCTGAGGCGCTGGTCACCATCGCTCTGGGAAACGGCTTCATTCTCACGGCTATGCTTTGGGGGGCTTTTCTCGCCGTCCTGATCGACAGACGCCTCAGGATCGCCTCGCTGTACCTGGGCATCATGGCCGCCGCCACTTTCTTCGGCGTCATCCACTCTGCGCTGCCGGAGGGGAGCGTGTATCTCCCCTGGAACCTGGCAACGCCGCTGCTGAGGTCCATCCCCTATCAGTTTGCGACAGGCTATGGGGTGCTCGCCGTCATCATTCTGCTGCTTTCGATCCGGCCCGCCAGAACTGAGGAAATTCCAGCCGCAGCTCCGTAATCTCCTGCGAGCCTCGAATTGGAGGAGTCATATGGCACGAAACGCGAGGCACTTGGGCTGCCTGTTGGCTGCATTTTGCAGCCTCCGTGGTAAGATCCATCGGAACCAGATCAGCACTTTGACAAGGAGACTCTGAATGATTCGTACCCGATCGATAGCTATTCTAATCACGTCTGCCTTTGCCATCCTTATGGCCTCACCCCTTTTCGCCGTCCCGCAGGCGAAGGAAGCGGATGCCGCAGGCTGCAGCGACCATCCGCTTTTCACGCGGATGCAGAACATGCGCATCGTGTCGTGCAAGCAGGTTGATTTTGAAAGGTTCGCCTTCAAGACCGGCAAGGGGACCGAAACCCCGGTGGAGGGAAAGCGCTTTGATATCAGGTACCAGACCTATGCCGGGATTACGGCTCCGAGCCCGCTGGCCATCATCCGCAATCATCAGCAGGCCATCGCCAAGATCGGCGGGACCATGCAGTACGAAGACCAGCGCTACACAACCCTGAAGGTGGCCAGGGACGGCAAGGAGATTTGGGCACAGGTCGATACGGCCTGGGGGAGAGGGTACCTGCTGACCATCGTCGAGAAGCAGTCCATGGCTCAGGAAGTGGTCGCGAGCGCTGAAATGTTCCGGTCGGGTCTGAAGGCCAGCGGACACGTGGAGGTCCCGGGCATTTACTTCGATACCGGCAAATCGGTGCTGAAGCCCGAGTCAGACGCCGCCGTGGCACAAATCGCGGAACTGCTCAAGGCGGATCCGGCGCTGAAGGTCTTTGTGGTGGGGCATACCGATAACGTCGCCTCTCTGGATCTGAACATGAAGCTGTCACAGGCCCGCGCCGAGGCAGTGGTGCAGGCGCTTGCGGCCAGACACGGGATCGCCGCGGATCGCCTTGTGGGTCGTGGCGTCGGGCCTTTGGCCCCGGTAGCCAGCAATGATACCGAGGAGGGCCGCGCTCGCAACCGCCGGGTGGAATTGGTGAAGCAATAGGATTTGAGGGATGGGCTACTGCGGATGGCCTGTCCCGGTCGCGCTTCCGGCAGACCTGAAAGGAGGTTGTCATGAGGCCGGTTTTCTGCACGAATTGCACAATCGGTTGAGGGCCGACGCGAGATTTTGTGAGAACTGTGGCACCAGGTTGAAGACGGACCCGCAACCGCGGACGAGCGAAGCCATACGGGAGCGTTCCCTCTGCCCGCCTGCGGGACCTGGTGCCCGGCCTCCTCAAGGACAAGGAAATCAGTTCCGCCCCGAAAGAAACCTATGCAGTGTGCCCGGCGGACTTGAACCGCCTCGTAGATTGTTCCCAGATGAACTCGGTTATGGATACGGCCTTATGCTGGTGCGCCTGGAAAGCCACCGAGAGTGGATTCCCCAACAAAGTTCAATAACAGGCTCCGGACGGACATTGAGTGAGCAGCCGGGGCGCTTGCTCTCTTCATGGGATTCTCACACTTCGAGGATCCATTGGAATTGGGTACTAGTGGCATGTACCTTTTGAATCGGTCGTGACCATAAGCACGGGTTTTGATGAGGCCCGAAGGGCCGCCAGTGAATAGGCCCGGCCGTCAGGCCGGGATCAGTCCGACCACCGACATGAGCGCCGAAGGCGCGGCACAACTGGGCGGAGTGCCGCACCTTCGGTGCTCGTCCCTCGGACATTCTCAACCCGCCTGACGGCCAGGGCTATGCACTGACGGCCCTTTGGGCCTCAGGATGCCGAGTGCGGTGCACTCTCGATTCCACTGCTACAGGCCACTAGGTCTGAGTCGGCCGGTCTTCTCCTCTAAATTCTTTTCAACGTTTTTGCCCGTGCGGGAGTCTGTATGTATTGAATGCAGGCCTTTGGACGGGGCTCAGGGATGCTCCTCGAGACAGCGGATGCCGCCCGGTTTTTGGAAAACAGGCAGCTGACCACAGGGGATGAGCGGACAGCGACTTCGGAGACAACGGCTCTGGTCCTGTTCGCTCGGGCGGGCGATCCCCGCGCCTTTGAGCAATTGATGATCTCGTTTCAGAAACAGGTGCTCTGTACCGCTGCCCGCATCCTGCGTCGGCAGGAGGACGCCAAGGACGCAGCGCAGGAGGTTTTTCTCCGTCTCTACCGTCATCTCGCGCGCATCCGCCCCGAGGCGGTGCGGTCCTGGCTGTACCGTGTGACGGTCAATGTCTGCCGGGACATGGCCCGCAGGGACCGGAGATTTCCGTCAGCAGATCTCGACGCCGACACCCTCGATAGGAAGCTCCTCCGTGCCGGGGACAGCCAGGTCGAGGGGGGCATCCAGCTCGAGACACAGCGGGAGATTCTCCAGTGTGCGCTACAGGCGCTTCCGTTCAAGGAAAGAACAGCCCTCGTGCTGCGCGACATCGAAGGGTTGAGCACCGAGGAAACGGCCCGCATCCTGCAAAGCAGTGCGACGACGGTGCGTTCCCAGATATCGAGCGCACGCGTCAAAATCAGGCACTACTGTGAGCGGGCTTTGAGGAGGCCAAAGTGAAGGAGCATGTCGAGGAAGGAAAAATCGCTTTGCTCGCCGGGGAAGATCTGGAGGCGGGCCAGATGTCCGCAGTGGCCTTTCATGTCTCGCGCTGCGCCTCCTGCTCCGCCATACTGGAGAGTTACCGTCAGCGACGGCAGGCAATGGCCGCATGTCGGGACCTCGGCATCCGCGCCGGCGAATTTGTCGAGATCAGACAATCCGTGCTGGCACGACTGCCGGCGCGAAAGCCGCGGCTCGGATCTTTCCCCTGGTTTCACATCGCACCGCTTCAGGCCGGCGTCCTGGCGACCCTGCTTTTGGCTGCAGCTACCATCGGCACCTATGCATGGAAGAGGGCACATGAACTGCAACCCGCCGGAACAGCCGTTCAGGTGAATCCTATCCCCGAGGCCGCGGCTCGGCCCTCGGTGGGCGCGCCCGCGGAATTCGCCGCCAAACCCATCCCGGCGCGGAAGATCGCGCGGAATCCAGACCGGCAAACGAGCAGGCGGGAACCGCCTGCAGTCATCCACGCCGCACCGGCGCCTGTCCTGGCGGCTGTCGATCCGCAAACACAGGCACATCAACCGGCCGTGCCGGACGATGTGGCCATGAAATTGGAAACATCCGACCCAAGCGTCATCATTATCTGGCTGGCAAGCCCGAAGGGAGCAGGAAGATGAAAGCTATCCGCTTATTGCTGGTAACCATCGTTGCCGTTTCGTTTCTGGGATTCCACGGAGCGCAGGCGCAGAATCCCCAGCCCGCGCAAGAGAAATCCGCCAACATCATCACACGATCCGTTGATGTGAAGAATGCGGATGTAAGGCGGATTACCGATACCCTTTACGCCATCGCCAAAGCCACCGGAACGGCGATGGCGCCCGATCAGGCAAACAAGCTCATCGTGCTCTCGGGCAATCCGGAACGTATTGGGGAGCTGGAAAGCCTGATCCGCCGCATGGACGTGCCGTCAACTCCCTTGCAGAATGTCAGTATCGAACTCACCGCATACATGCTGATTGCCGGCGATACGACAAGCGCAGGACAAGCAATTCCGGCACAGCTGGAGCCCGCCATGAAACAGCTCCGCTCGACGTTCACCTACAAATCGTATCAGCTGCTGGACACGCTCTGGATGCGGAATCGGGCGGGCAACAAGGCCGAAACTTCAGGATCGTTCAGCGCCCCTGAAGCTGAAGGAAGGGGCAGGCTGACCGGCTACTCTTTCTCTTGCATCATTTCCCAAGTGACCCATGATGCCAAGGGAGATGTCATCCATCTGGACGGCGTTTATATACAGACTGCGGGCGGCACCATTTCCACCAATATCGATATCCGTCCCGGACAACTCGTGATTGTCGGCAAGACCAGCTTCACGGGCAACCAGGCCCTGATATCCGTCCTTGCCGCCAAAATCGTGGATTAGCCCGGGTGATTTGCCAAGGAACGCAAAGCAGTACAGCGTCTCGTACGTGCGAATGTACAGCTTGCCGTCGGCGATGGCCGGCGTGCCTTTACATCCGTCTCCCAGGTCGTTGACTTTCAGGACCTGCCATTGCGCACCCGCCTGGATCACGGTAGCCTTTCCTTCTTCGCTGACGACGTACATCTTCCCGTCGGCTGCCACCGGCGAGGCATAGTAATCGCCGAGAGCTCCCTCGAGCCGTGCCTGCTTGATGATCTCGCCCGTCCGCGGATCGAATGAAGTCAGGATGCCCCCTTCCTTGAGCGTATAAAGAACCCCGCGGTACAGAAGCGGAGAAGGGACGTTGGGCAATGAGCGGGCATTCTTCCAGAGAAGATGAGTCTCCGTCAAATCGCCTTTTCCGCCCAAACGGTATGCGCGCAAGCCGTTCTCCCCCAGACGGCGCTCCTGGTACTGTTTCCAGTCCCGCTCCTCCAGGAATCCGGAGTCGTCCAGGTCCAGATATTCATCAAACCGGTCCTTGGCGGCGGGATCGGTGATTTCATCTTTGGAAAGCTTCCCATCCTTGTTCAGATCCATTTTGGCGAGCGCCTCTTTAAAGGAAGGCACCTTTTGCTGTGCTCCCGGATCGGATTCTCCTGAATAGGTGATGAAGTAAAGCTCGTTTCCGGAAACGACGGGCGTCGGTTTGATCTGCCAGGGCAAGCGCCGGATCCACCAGATCTCTTTGCCGGACTGGACATCGTATCCCGACAGCCTGTACGAGCCGGCCACCAGCACCTGCAGCATCCCGCCCGGATCGCGGTAGAGAACGGGCGTCGCATAGCCGCGCTGGGCGAACGGGCGCTCTGTGCGCCACAGGACGCGGCCGTTGCTCTTGTCCAAGGCAAGCAGGTACGAGCCGGTATCCTGATCGATGTTCATGATCAGAGTGTTCCCGGCCAGAATTGGAGAGGCGCCATGACCGAAGGGATTGTTGAACGGCCCGAGAGGCATGCGCCACAATTCCTTCCCGTCGGCGTCATAGGCGAGAATACCGAAATCCTGGAAGAACACGTAGACATTCTGCCCGTCGGTGACGGGACTTGCCGAGGCCGGGCCGTTTGACGGCCGCTCTATAACCTGCGTGCGCGGACGAGGGGCTTGCCGCTGCCACAGAACTCGCCCTGTCTGTTTGTCGACGGCCATGGTCAAAAGGCGTTCCTTTTCGAAGCCTGTAAGGTAAACCCTGTCCCCGGCAATTACCGGCGACGAATTCCCCATCGGCACGGGCGTCTTCCAGAAGACGTTTTCCTGCGGACCGAAGGAGACGGGGATATTCGTTTCATCGGAGATGCCCGAGGCGTTCGGTCCGCGGAACTGCGTCCATTGGTTTTGGAACAGGAAGGTCAAAGCAAAGAAAAACATCATCCCGGAATTCTTATCCATCACCCTTCTCCAGAAAAACAATTGTGCCTGCAACTGCACACGAGCAGCGGAGTCTACTGCATACTGCCCGAAGGTGAACCCGTTGCTCCCGATGACCGCTATGGCAGATACGCCCCACCCCCCACGGAAGCCCGACAGGCGGGTGGCATCACGCGCTCGAAAATCGCCAATTCCGCATGAGCACCCTTCGCGTGACCTATGCTATAGCATAATTCCAGCTGGTGTTTCTACGACACTCACCGCCGGAGTTTCCAAAATCTCCGCAGGGTCGTGCTGCTCTCTTTTTCCCGGCGATGATCTCTATCCCATGTTTTGCGCGCTTCCATACAGCCTGGAAAACGGTCCTTCATAAAAGTCGCGGTTGAGCATATGATCGTGGGCACAGAGGAGACAGGCATGAAGATCCGCATGTTTCAGATCGACGCATTTACCGACAGGCTCTTTCACGGCAACCCGGCGGCGGTCTGCCCGCTGGCCGAATGGCTGCCCGCGGACCTGATGCAGCAGGTCGCCATGGAAAACAACCTGGCGGAAACCGCCTTCTACGTCAAAGGCGAACAGCGTTTCCGCATCCGGTGGTTTACTCCTGCCGTCGAGGTCGATCTGTGCGGGCATGCGACGCTGGCTGCCGCTTATGTCATATTCCACTTTGACGGTCATCCGGACCGCCTCATTGAATTCGATTCGCGCAGCGGACTGCTGACCGTGACACGGCACGCGGATCTCCTGACGCTCAATTTCCCCGCCGACGCGCCGGAGAAAGTCTCCGCATCCGACGACCTGATCGCGGCACTCGGCCTGCCGCCTGCCGAATGCTACAAGGGAAAGAGCGACTACATGCTGGTCTACTCCACTCCCGAAGAGATCGAGAAGTTGAGGCCCGACATGTGGCTCATCGCCGGTGTACCGGCCCGCGGTATCATTGTGACTGCGCCCGGGCGCGACGTGGACTTCGTCTCCAGGTTCTTCGCGCCGCAGTCGGGTGTGCCGGAAGATCCCGTTACCGGTTCCGCGCACACCACGCTGACACCGTATTGGGCGGCCAGGCTGGGCAAGAATGAGCTCACCGCACAACAGCTCTCGAAGCGGCGCGGCTGGCTGAAATGCCGGTTGGCCGGCGAACGTGTCGAGATCTCCGGCAACGCCCGCGCGTATCTGGTCGGGGAAATTGACGTGTGACAAACTGGTCTGTTCATCGGTGGTCGGGCGGGTGACCTGCCTGCCCACGAAACACACGGCGTTGCGTAGTGGCCGCCGCCACCTTCTCTGCAAGCTGAAGGGCTTCGTCACCGGAACCGGCAGCTTTCCTTTTGGTGAGATAGCAGGTCTTCCGGGCGGGAGCGGGCTAAGCCTGCAGCTCCGGAGGGATCGGCCGTTCGGCAGTCACTACCTCGTTGATAGCTCCTGAGACAAACCAGCACGCAGGCGCCGGCCTTGCCCAATGCTCTGAACCGGCCGCGCAGTTCCATATTCTTCACGATATCCTCTTTGCCCGACAAGCAGGAAATCACGGGAGCAACGGTCAGGAGATTGCCGCCCGGTCAGGCAATTCCCGGTTTCACATGGATTCATGATCACTGAGCTGCTTCACAATCGCCCGCGAGGCAGCATCAAGTGCATCGCTCGCGGATGCTGCTCATCGCTGCTGCGGCCCGGACACAGCCCGAAGCCGTCTGTAGTACGAGTGGCTGTTGTACAGCGCCGCGACCGGGTTGTGCCCCAGGACGCGGTCTTTCGCTACCAGCACTGTCGCGGGCGCGCGCGAGTGCATGAAGAACAGACTGTCGTGACCGACGCAGAGCCCGATCACCACGTTGAACTGCGTTCCCGCCGCGGCGAGCAGGGCAGCTTGCGCAACCGGGTTACAGAGGGCTTCGAATTGGCCCGGCCGCACTTTTTCCTGGTCTGTCAGGCCCACCTTCTCTTTTTCAATTGAGCCTACTTTGCAGCAAATGGTGTGGACCTCAAATCCGTTATCCGCGAAAATTTCGCGCGCCAGCCTGGCTTCCGTCATCAGCCCGATACAATGGGCGATACCGAGCTTCGTCCATCCCATCCGGCGCGCAACATCCATGATGTCTTCAATCCTTGTCCAGCGGCAATACCCGGCCGATTCAGTGCGTGCCGACTCCCGCGCCAGCCTGCGCAAATCCTCATCCGTCAGGTAGCTGTGCTCGACAGCCGACAATTCATCGCACCGCGAGGTCATGGGGCAGAAATCCGGAATGCGCCTTGCTTCGGGGCCGGAGGCGCAGGCTTTTGCGCCGCACAGGGCACAGGACAGTTCGGGATGTTCTTTCATCGTTTACTTTCCTTTCCGGGAATTTCCGGATTGGCGAAGTCCGGCAATGGATCGCCGAAGATATAATGGTTGAACCATCTCAGATTGTGCTGCATCACCGCGCGCATCGATTTCGGTTTCGTGATTCCGTGGCCATATCCCTTGTAGACGATCATTTCCACTTTAACGCCGCGGTCCTCCAGGCCCTGGCGCAGTTCGTAGGCGTTGGGAATCGGCACGCGCCTGTCCAGCTCGCCATGCTGGATCAGAGTCGGGGTTTTCGCGTTCTTGATGTAAGCCATAGGGGAGGTTCTGGCATAGACTTCGGGATCATCGGCCGGGTCGTCGCCCAGATACTGGATGGTGAAGGGCGTGATGTCGGTGTTGTAGTAGTAGGTCGCCCAGTTCGAAATCCCCGCGCCGACTGAAATAGCCGCAAACCGGTCCGAGGATGCGGACAGGAACGCGGAAATATAGCCGCCCTGGCTCCAGCCCATGCAGCCGACCTTGGAGCGGTCGACCCAGCCTTTGTCGATCAGGTAGTCGACGCCGGAGATCACGTCCCAGGCATCGCCGACGCCGAGGTTGCGTACGTTCAGCTGGCGGAATTTTTCCCCGTAGCCCGCGCTCCCCCGATAGTTCACCTTGAGCAACAGCGCGCCGCGCCCGGCCCAGATATCCGCCGGATAGTAACGCGCATCGAGCAGCGTCGGGCGGTCGATCCCCGTCGGCCCGCCGTGAATGATGCACAGCAGCGGATACTTCCTGGCCGGATCGAAATCCGCCGGTTTGATGAGTATGCCGTCGATCAGCATCCCGTCCCGGCTTTTCCATGAAACGACCTCGCGTGTGGCCAGTTTGAATTCCTTGACCTGGTCGGTCATGGACGTAAGCTTGCGCGGCGAGAACGTGGGCAAGCCAGACACGAAAATCTCGCTCAACGACGTCGGCGAAGGCGAACTGAAGGCGACGCGCCTGCCGTCGCGGCTGAGAGAGAAGCCGGAGGCCATCAGGCTGTCGGGACCGCTCAAGCGGGTGATCCGTGCCGTTGCCGGGTCGACACGGAACAGGTGTGCGGCTGTTTTCTGCGCTGCGGAAAAATAGATGCCGTCGCCGTTCCATTCGATCAGGCCGGGCTGTTCGTCAAATGAATCCGTGACCGATCGAACCGCGCCGCCGTCCGCGGGCACAATCCCAAGCCTGGTGTTCGAGTGGAAATACTTCGGATTGCCCATCGCCGATGAGAAGACTATCTGCTTCCCGTCAGGCGACCAGCGCGGATTGTTGTCGGGGCCGGGCTGCCCGACAATCTTATTGACTGAATTATCCCCCAACGCGACCACGTAAATATCGGCGGTGCCGCCGTTGATGAGATCCGGATTGATCGTGGCGCTGAAAGCGATCCTGGTCGCATCCGGCGACCAGGTCAGCGAACCGACACTGAAGTCCTTGCCGCGCGTGCGTTGCGTCCCTGCGACCGGCTCGCTCAAGGCCCAAGCGAAATCGACAGTCCAGATTTGCGAGTGGTTGTATTCCTTGCGGACCACCTCAAAGTCGCCCAGGTACTCTTTGCGGTTCTTGGCAGCCTCGGCGTTGCTGTCAGTCGCGATAAAGGCCAGGCTCCGGCCGTCATTCGACCAGGAGAAACCGCCCACGCCGTTCTCCGCTTTGGTAAGCTGCACCGCTTCGCCCCCAGCGACACGGATCGCGAAAATCTGGTTTTTGCCTCCGATGCGGTCGCTGGTAAATGCGAGCCACTCCCCCGAGGGCGACCACTGCGGGTTGCCTGCCGATTTGTCGCCGCGAGTGAGTTGAAACACCTGGCCGCTGTCGACCTCGGCCAGCCATATCTGGCTAACGAATGCATCCTGCTTGAAATCCGCTTCACTCACTGTGTAGGCCACGCGCCTGCCGTCGGGCGAAATCTGCGCGCCACCGGCCTGCCTGATGTTCAGCAGATCGTCCACGCCCGGCACGCGCTGCTGATTTTGCGCGCCGGCCGAAAGGCACAGAGTCAGTACAGATATAAAAGTCAACGATAACAGGCTTCTGATCTTCATGGGCAGCTCCCGGGTTTTCGCAAGCATAATCCCGCTTCCGTGGCAACTGCAATGACGTACCTTCGATTTCGGGGACAGGCGCCACAACCTCGAGATTCTGAAACCAATCAGCATGGGACAAATTCCTGCAATTTCGAGGTTGTGGCGCCTGTCGCCGAAATTCATTATCATCGGATTCATGATTTCGCGGGAGCGAGTACTGAGGGCTTTGGACCACTGCGAGCCGGATCGGATACCCATTGACCTGTCCGGGCACCGCTTTTCTGGCATCTCCGCCATTGCCTATGCGCACTTGCGCAATTACCTGGGCCTTGAGAAAAAACCCATTCGCGTCTATGACACGGTCCAGCAGCTCGCCGATGTGCCGCCCGCAAACATCGTAGCCATGTTCGATGCCGTCATGGAGGCATAACACGATGAATAAGCCGCCACGCACCAGGTTCGACATAATGTTGACCGGGCCGGCTGCCTTCCTGATCCTGATCCTGGCTCACGCTTCCGGAGTGCATCCCGGCACCGGTCAATCGCAGGCAAAGGAAAGAACTCAGCTCTGGGCTGTCGGGACGCAGGACCGTGACGACCGGGAGTTTGCGCTCGCACCCGGCGATTACCGGAAGTTTACCGACGATGGCTTCTTCGTCGTCGGCCAATCCGATCCGAAGCGGGATTGGCCCTATGTTCATCCGGGCCCTGATGACGCCTGGGCCGGCTCGCGGCAGCACAGCTTCACGATCGTGTTCGGCGTGCGAGCGGCCAAGTTGGAAAGAGAGTGCTCTCTCCTGTTCAACCTGGTCGATGCCCATCGCGGAGCGCCGCCTTTGCTTGAAATTACCGTTAACGGCGCGGGGTTCCGGCAGAAACTCAAGCCCGGAGCCGGCGATACCTCGGTTTTGGGCCGCCCGGAGCGGGGATCCCCTTCCGACTTCGCCATCGGTTTCCCCGCGTCAGTGCTTCGCGCAGGCCAAAATGAAATCAGCATCCGCACCCTGTCAGGCAGTTGGCTGCTGTACGACTCCATCCTCCTCGAGGTTCCTCCCGGAATCGAGCAGGCTGCTGCCGTCCCAACCGCCCTCGCCGAGGTGAGCGCGCGCTCCGTGCTCCTGCGTCGGGACGGCGTTCTCGAGCAGCCGGTCCGATGCACGGTCCGCCACCGGGGCGCTCCCGTGCCGGCGCGCATCCTCCTGAACCAGACGCCGTTGGCACAGGGCACACTGAGGGAAGGCACCAGCATTTTTGAACCGGCGGTCGCTGCCGTGGATCGCGAAACCAGGATGACGTTGACGTTGGAGGCAAACGGGCAGCTCCTGGCAACGCGCGAGATCGCGGTCAAACCGGTGCGTCGCCTCACTGTTTATATTCTGCCGCATTCGCATACCGACATCGGATACACCGAGATCCAGACGGAGATCGAGGACAAGCAAGTCAACAACCTCCTGGAGGGGATCGCCTATGCGCGGCAGACAGCCGCCAACCCGCCCGGATCGCGTTTCGTCTGGAACGTCGAAGTGCTCTGGGCCGCCGACCTGTATCTGCGCCGTTTGAATGAATCCCAGAGGAAGGAATTCCTGGAGGCGCTCAGTCAGGGCCGGGTAGCGCTCAACGGCATGTATTTGAACGAACTCACCGGCCTCTGCCGCCCGGAGGAACTGATCCGCCTCTTCCGCTTCGGCACGCGCCTGGCCGGGCAGGCCGGCGTGCAAGTGGACTCGGCGATGATTTCGGACGTGCCGGGATACACATGGGGCCTGGTGCCGGCCATGAACCAGGCCGGCATCCGCTATTTTTCCACCGCACCCAACTATTTCGACCGCATCGGCGATATTCTGGTTCAATGGGAAAACAAGCCATTCTGGTGGATCGGCCCCGACGGCCGGTCGCAGGTCCTGGTATGGATTCCTTTCAAGGGATACGCGATGTCGCATGTGTATCCGTCACTCACGCCGGAGCTGGTCCAGATGTATCAGGATCAGCTGGAAAAGACCTCATATCCTTACGACATCGCCTACATGCGGTGGAGCGGTCACGGGGATAACGCCGCCCCGGATCCGGCTATCTGCGATTTTGTCAAGGAATGGAACGCGAAGGTTGCCTGGCCGCAATTCACCATCAGCTCGACAAGCGATGCATTCCGGGCATTTGAAAAGCGGTATGGCGATCGGCTGCCGCGGGTGGCCGGCGATTGGACCCCCTACTGGGAGGACGGCGCCGCGTCAAGCGCCCGCGAGACGGCCCTGAACCGGGCCAGTTCCGATCGCATCATCCAGGCGGAAGCCCTGTGGGCGATGACGAATCCCTCTTCCTATCCGCCGGCTTCGTTCGAAGAAGCATGGCGCAACGTCCTGCTGTACTCCGAACACACCTGGGGCGCCTGGTGCAGCGTCAGCGAGCCGTTCCGCCGCGAGACGCTCGAGCAGTGGGCTATCAAACAGGGGTACGCGTTCACCGCGGACATCCAGTCCCGGGATCTGCTCTCGCGCGCCCTGGCGTTGCCCTTGGGATCCTTGGTGCCCAATGCTGTGGACCTGTGCAACACGGGCTCCTGGCCGCGGACGGAGCTGGTCGTGCTGCCGAAGTTCCTCACCGAAGGCAGGGACCGCGCGACCGACGAAACCGGCGCGCCCGTTCCGACGCAGCGGTTGCGCAGCGGCGAGCTGGTGCTGTGGGCCGAGGATGTTCCACCGCTCGCATGGAAGCGGTTTCGGCTGGTGGCGGGCACGGCCTATGTCGACCGGAGAGTTACCGCGCAGGGAACCACGCTCGATAACGGGCTCCTGCGGGTGCGGCTGGACGACAAGACCGGCGGCATCGCCGAGCTGCGCCTCGCCGGGCTCGAGGAAAACCTCGTCGATACCGCCGGCGGGCAGGCGTTGAACGAATATCTCTATTTCATCGGCGATGATCCTGCCGGCGCCAAGCGCAACGGCCCGGTGCGCATCCGCGTGCGCGAAACCGGACCCGTGGTGGCATCGCTCCTGGTGCAATCCGACGCTCCGGGCTGCAGCGCTCTGGAGCGGGAAGTGCGTCTGACTGCCGGGCAGGATTTCGTGGAGATTACCAACGCGTTCGACAAGCAGCGCATTGCTGCGGCGGACTACCGGTCCAGGGAAGGCAAAGAGAGTCTCAACTTCGGCTTCCCGTTTGCCGTGCCCGGCGGCCAGGTGCGGCTCGAGGTGCCGTTCGGCGTGGTCCGCCCGGATGCCGATCAGATCGCGAGTGCCTGCAAGAACTGGTTCACCGTCGACCGCTGGGCCGATGTGTCGAACGAGAGATATGGCGTGACGTGGGTAAGCCTGGATGCGCCGCTCGTTCAGGTCGGCGGGCTGACTGCCAACCTGCTCAACTCGCAGTCCAATCCCGAGGTGTGGCTCAAGAAGATCGGCCAGACGCAGAAGCTTTACTCCTGGGCAATGAACAACCACTGGGGCACGAACTATCGTGCCTATCAGGAAGGGCCGCATGTCTTTCGTTTCATCCTGCGTCCGCATCGAGGCTACGACCCGATCGCCGCCTCGCGGCTTGCCGTCGCAGCGAGCCAGCCCCTGCTGCCGGCGCCGGCACGAGGCGCCGCACCTGAAACCGCACCACGACTGAAACTGAGCACGGCCGACGTCTTGGTGACCGGCCTCAAAACCAGCGATGATGGCAGGGCGCTGATCCTCCGGCTCTGGGGCGGCGCCGGCCGCGATGTGCAGACCGTGATCACCTGGAGCGCACCGGTGCCGCGCAGCGTGTGGTACAGCGACACCGGCGAGAAACCGTTAACGAAACTGACCGGCCCGCTGACGGTGCCCGCCTGGGGCGTGGTGACATTGCGGGCAGAGCTGAGATAACTATGCACCCGAGATATTCAAAGCCGCAGGCTCGGCAAGGGACTCGGCCTTCCTCCAGACCGTCATCGTCGGCGCCGTGAACTTCACATTCACTTTTGTCGCTTTCTGGCTCGTGGATAGGGCCGGGCGTGGATGTAGATGGCGCCGAAAACGAAAATCTCTGCGGGAGTGCGTGATGGGAGCGTTTTGGCAAATCCCTTCCCGCTGCGGACAGCCTTGATCTGCTTCTCGCTCAGCCCGATGTAGCTCTTGAAATAGGTTTTCAGATCGGGGCCGTCCTGAGACCAGGTAGAAACGCCGACTCCAGCAATCAAACCCAAAATCGAGATCAGAGTGATCATCTTCGTGAATTTCGGGGACAGGCGCCATAACCTCGAAACTCTATGAACGGACAGTAGGAACAATTCCCTGCTATTTCGAGGTTATGGCGCCTGTCCCGAATTTGCCGAATTTTTCAGCTCGTGCCGGGCACAGGTGCGGATGGCGGCGAGAACAGCCTCGGAGGGTCCGCTCTTGGTCAGATAGGCCGCAGCACCGGCCTTGCGCATGGCAGCCGCCCGTTCCGCTTCTTCAAACATGGACAGGCCGATGATTTTCACTCCCGGCATTTCCGTGTGAATGATCCGCGTGCATTCGATGCCGTTCATGCGGGGCATGTTGATGTCCATGAGCACGACATCCGGCAGTACCTGGCGGACCAGCTTCAGGGCCGATTCTCCGTCCGAAGCTTCGCCGACGATTTCCAGGTCGGGCTCTTCCCGGAGCAACCGGGCCAGTCCCTGACGCATGACCATGTGATCGTCCACCAGCATCACGCGAATCACTTTCCCGCCGCCGGCTGCGGCCTTGCGTGCCGAGGACACGCCGATCGACACTTGCGGAGCGGGGCCGGCTGGCAGCGCCGCGGCCTCGCGGGGCAGCGTGGTGGGCGGGGCCAGCAGCGTGCACCGGCTGCCCCGGCCGGGGGCGCTGTCGATCTCCATCCTCCCGCCCAGCAGATTGAGGCGTTCGCGAACGCTGAACAGGCCGTAGCCTCCGGACCTGCCTCCTTCGGCGCGGAGTTGCGCCGGATCGAATCCCGCCCCCTCGTCGCTGACCGAGAGCTGGATCTGGTCATTGCACCGGGCCAGCCGCACGCGTGCTGATTTCACTCCGGCATGTTTTGCGGTGTTGAACAGCAGTTCCCGCGCAGCCTGAAAGAGGAGCACGGTCACATCCTCGGCGGCAGGTTCCACTTCGCCTTCGGCTTTCAATTCCACGCTCAGCCCGTGCTGTTCATGCATCCAGCGGACCAGCCACTCCAGGGCAGGGACCAGTCCCTCGCGTAGGATCGGCGGACTCAGCTCGGCGGTCAGAGAGCGGGAAGTCTCGATGGAATCGTCGATCAGGTCGCTGACTTCCTTCGCTGCCTGTCGGGAGTCTTTGTCTTTCGCGGCCCGTTCCAGAAGCGCCAGTCGGAACTTGGCACCCACGAGCAGTTGCTGGAGCCCGTCGTGCAGCACTTGCGCCAGACGCTGCCGCTCCCGTTGCTCGGCAAGAGTCAGCTCCGAGGCCAACAGACGGAGTTGCTCCGAGCGCTCCCGGAGGTGCTGTTCCGCGAGGGTGCGCTGTATCACCTCGTCCTGAAGCGTATCGACGGCCCGCGACAGTTCCTCTGTCCGCTCTTTGACCCGCATCTCCATTTCATCGCGCGCCTGCCGAAGCGCTTTCTCCATGTGTTTCCGTGCAATGGCGTAGCGGATCGCATGCGCAATCTGCGGTCCGCCGGCCTGGCTTTTCACGAGGTAGTCCTGAACCCCGTGCTGCACGGCTTCGACGCCCAGCATCTCGTCGTTGGTGCCGCTCAGCACCACCAGAGGGACGTCGGGAACTTCGCGCTGTGCGCGCAGAAACGTATCGTGGCCGGTGCTGTCGGGCAGCGAAAGATCCAGCAACACCACATCGAATGACTCTCCCCGCAGGCGCGCCAGCGCCTCATCCAGGCGTTCCAGATGCGTCACCTCGAACCGCTCCGTATCAATCAGGCTCAGGCGCTCCTGCAGCAACTGGGCGTCGGTGGGGCTGTCTTCGACGAGTAAAACTCTCAAAGGCGACGAGGGCATGGGAATGACTTCCTGCAAAGGCGCCGGGTCCAACGCACTTACTTATACCGACGCCGATTGGGCTCCCTCTTCATGCGGCAGCGTCACAACCGTCAGCCAGAAATCCTCGATGGACCGGACCACAACCAGGAACTGATTGAAGTCCACCGGTTTGGTGATATAGCAGTTGGCACACAGCGTGTATGCCTGCACTACGTCCTGGTCTGCATTCGATGTGGTCAGCACGACCACGGGGATCATTTTCAGCTCGGGATCCGCTTTAAGCTCGGACAACACTTCGCGCCCGTCCTTGCGCGGCAGATTCAGGTCAAGCAGGATCAAGTCCGGCCGGGGAGCCCGGGAGAACTGTCCTTGGCGACGCACGTACTCCATCGCCTGGACACCATCCTCCACTATGCTCAGATGATTGACCACCTTGGCGTCGCGCAGGGCCTCAACCGTCAGTTCGGCATCGCTGGGGCTGTCTTCCACCAGCAGGATTTCGATCGGCCGGCCTCTGGAATAGGGCGTCTTCATAACACGTCCTCCACCCTGAATGGCAGGGTAAAAAAGAAGATCGAACCTTGTCCGGGCTTGGAGTCAGCCCATATGGTCCCGCCATGGCGTTCGACGATCCGCTTGCAGACGGCCAGGCCGACGCCGGTGCCGGGGTATTGGCGGCGCGTGTGCAGCCGCTGAAAAATCAAAAAGATGCGCTCACTGTACTGAGGTTCGAAGCCGATGCCGTTGTCCCGCACCGACAGGAGCCACCGGCCCGGCTCCTTTTTCGCACCGACGTGAATCTCCGGCGGCCGCCCGCTGCGGAACTTGATGGCGTTGCCGATCAGGTTCTGGAAAAGCTGCGAGATCTGCGTGGCATCGACCTGGAGCACGGGGAGCGGATCGCTGGTGATCGTTGCGCCCGCTTCTTCGATGCTGACACGCAGGCCGGTCAGGGCCATGTGCAGCGCCGCGGCCAGGTCCGTGCGCTCGAAGCGCTTCTTCTGGGTGCCGAGCCGGGAGAACGACAGCAGGTCCGTAATCAGCTTCTGCATGCGCGCGGCGCCGTCCGTCGCTCCGGCTATGAACTGCAGAGCCTTTTCGTCGAGCTTGCCCTGGTAACGGTGTTGCAGCAATTCCACATATCCCGCCACGGCGCGTAGCGGTTCCTGCAGGTCGTGTGAGGCGACGTAGGCGAACTGCTCCAGATCGCGGTTGGACCGGGCCAGCTCCTCGGCCGTGTTGCGCAGGCTCTCTTCGGCACGCCGGCGCTCCGTGATTTCAGACTGCAGTTGCTCGTTGGCTGCTTCCAGTTCCCTGGTGCGCTGCCCGACCAGTTCTTCCAGGCGGTCGCGATATCTGCTGAGTTCCGCTTCCGCCCGGAAACGGTGGATGGCTTCGCCGACCAGCGGTGCCAGCGATTCGAGAAACTCGATGGTCGCGGGTGTAAAAAAGGCCGGTCTCCGGTCGGCTATGTGGATGGCACCCGTCACCTGGTCCCGATAACGGATGGGAATGACCGCCAGGGAGGCAAAACCGCAATTCACGCAAGAGAGGCGGTAATGCTCCTGTTGCCCGGGCGGGAGCTGCTGGATGAAATCCGCGACGTTGTCGCACAGGAAGGATCCACCGGCAGTCACGAGTACCTGCTCCTGATCCTCAAAGATCTGGCCAATGGCGCGCGTGCAGAAACACTCATCCATTTTGAGTGAGAGCTTATTTTCGACGGTCAGGAACGCCTCATCGTAACCGCTGCCTGCGGCATACGGTATCTCGTTGTCTTCATCGGCGATCCGGATACCCAGAGCATGGCAGCCTGCCCATCCTTGAAGGGCGCGAACGGCCGAGTCGAGATACTCCTGGCTGGAACTCTTGGTGGCGAACAGCTCCAGAAGCCCGTTGGTGAGATTCCGGCGCCTTTCCGCAGCCCTGAGTTCGGTAATATCGCGCGCCGCGGCAAACACGCCCTGAACCTGGCCGGCCGCGTCCCTGTAAATGGCGGCGTTGTACAGCACGTCCGTGGTCCGGCCGGATACATGTCGGATGGTCAGCGGATAATCCCTGACCAGTCCCTCGGTGAAGACCTTCTGATATCCCTGGTTGGCTTTCTCCGGCTCGGTGAAGTAATCGGAAAAACGCTGTCCGATCAGACGCTCCCGGTTCATCCCGGTGGCCAGTTCCGTGGCCTGGTTGGCGTCCGTGATCCGGCCGTCCGGGCTGATCGTGACCAGCGGGTCGAGGCTCGCTTCGATCAGGCTGCGCGAATACCGCGAAACGGCCCGCAGTTCCTCGGTGCGCTCCTCGACCCGGCGTTCCAGTTTTTCATAAGCCTTCTGCAGCGCCTCCTGCGTGCTCACACGTTCCATGGCGATGGCTACCTGGTCCGCCACCGCTTTCATCAGCGACAGTTCGTCATCATTGAAGCGGGTTCGCGTGCGCGTCCCGAAAGAAAGCGTCCCCAGCACGCGCCCCTGGGAGATCAGCGGGTGACATGCGTACGCCTGGATCCCATACGACCTGACCAGGTCGGTGCGTGTGTCCGGCGTCGATCCGATCTTTTCGCAGACAATGCGGCGGCCGTCGCGGGCGGCGCAGCCGCACACCGCCACACCGTAGTCCAGCCACTCGATCCGGCGGGCCTCCTCTGCGGATATGCCGGCGCAGGCGTTCAGGTGCAGGCAATTCCTCTCGTCATCGACGAGAAAATTGAAGAAGGCATGGCAATCCAGAAAATCCATGACTTTCCGGCAGAGGGAGTCGACCACGTGCTGCGGCGAGTCACTGCTGAGCAGGCGACCGGCGGTCTCCGCCATAAGATCGAGGCGCCGCTCGGCGCGCTTGCGTTCGGTGACATCACGCAGGATGACCTGAATGGCAAACCCGTCCTGATCGACAAACGGTGACGCGGCGCCTTCGACATCCAGAAGCACGCCATCGAGGCGCACGATCCTGTTCTCAAGGAGCGACACTGGCTTGCCCGCCCGCAAATCGGTTGTGCGTGCGCGCATGATCTCATGGAAATCGGAGTGCATTAAATCGAATGGGGACTTGCCCAGGATCTCATCCGGAGTGTTGGCGCCGAACAGCCGCACAGCCGCCGGATTGACAAAAACGATCCGGTCGTTCCGATTGATGAAGATCGCTTCGGGCGACAGATCGACCAGGCGCTGGTACCGCTCTTCGCTCTTGTGCTGCCGCTCCCGGGCGCGCCTGACGTCTTCGCTCTGCAGCAGGCTCCAGCCCTTCTCATTCTTGATCAGAGCGAACTGGTGGTTGCGAATGACATCGAGGATCTCGAGAGCGTCGCACTTTTCGAGGGAATAGGTGCAAAGCGCGATGAGCCGGTTTTTGCCGACAACCGAGTTGACCGCCTCCTCATATTCGGTGAATGCCTGCCAGTCTTTCTTCTCCAGCCACGCCGTGTTTCCCGTAACCCGCAATCCGTCGAAACCCCGGGCAGAGGCCTGTTCCAGCTTCGCAACCCAACCGTTGAGAACCCGCTGCATATCGAAGGTCCCTCCTTTGAGGTACCACTCCGAATGCGGCAGAATTTCGATCTGGCTATTCCTCAGGAAGCGGTCGAATTCCGGGACTGCCCTGCGCAAGGCCGACTCCGCCATTTCGGTGGTCAGCGGGGGCGAGATAACCCACATGCAGCACTCATTGTCCTCCAGGCCTGATTTAAGGTAGGGAACCAGGATGTCGGTCAGATCCTGCGGGGTCTGATAAAACTGGCAGAAATGCGTGCCCCAAGGGCAGTCGCCGATAATGTCGATGCCCGATTTCCTCATTCCTCGCTCCCTACCCAAAGAGCCGCACGCCGGCATCCCTGATGGCCCGGGAAGGCAAGGGCCATCGGTGGTGGCGCCGAACCCCGGCATACTCCCTGCTCGGGCATGCAGCCGGTATCCTGCTGAGAGCTGTCTCTTTTATGATATGCCGAGTTTTTCGCTAATCCAGGGTATTGTGCATCGGGAGCGGAGCAGGCGACGGGGAATGCAGGAGCGCAGAAGGTGAGCACAGACCGCTGGAGGCCGCCATATCATTTTTTCCCGGGTTCTGTATACTGACACCAGAGGAACCCTGCATCCACATGTGCGAACCAGGAAGGATCCTTGAGGCCGAACCGGGCCATCTGGACAGAATGACCGAAATCGAAGGCGCATGCTTTGCGGGCCCCGCGGCTTATTCCCGAAGGAAGCTGCATTATCTTGCCTTCCTGGCGAACAGCACGTGTTACGTGGAAACCGACGGGACTGCGATCAGGGGATTCATCATCGTCATGTTCCGGCGAGGCTGCCGCATCTCCGTTGTCGAGACCATCGATGTTGACCCGAATTTCCAGGGAAAAGGCATCGGACTGAGGCTGCTGAACGCTGCCGAGAAGGACATGCTGAAAAAGCGCTGCCGTATTTCGCGGCTGCAGGTTGCCGTGGGCAATATCCCCGCCATCCGATTGTATGAAAAGGCAGGATACCGGGCGACCAGACTGCTGCTGCAATACTACAGGTTCGCAAGTCACGGGACACGCGACGCATGGAGGATGGAGAAGAACCTGGGCTAAAGGACATCCACGGCTCCCGCCATAGGATGCCACTCGTCGCCATCAAGCGTCCAATAGCCGTTTGTGCAGGCTTCCAGTATGTCGAGAACAGGCCGCCGGAACCGTGCGGGAAGCAGATTGGGATTGCATGCGGGCGGCAGGACATGGATGCCCTCAACATGGGGATGAGGCTTTCCCTCGACAGGAAAGCCATTCTGCGCACAGAGATATGACGCGTGTTGCCGTTCTTCCGGGGCCAGCCGGAGCGCCGCGCCGGCTAATCGTGAAGCGAAGGCAGCAGCATCCGCATCCCTGTAACCCATGACCTTCGGATTGACGCCGTTGGCATTCAGATACATCTGCACCTCAAGGCACTTGGAGCACACACCGCACGGAACAGCCTTTCCCGCCGCGATGCCGCAGGAATGGCACGATCTCTGAAGAGGCGCCAGTCGCGGATACCGTTTCGTCAGGATGCGCTCGACGATCAGTCCCGTCACGGCCCGGACCGCGCTCCATTGACGCATGCCGGGGAGGGAGGAGCAGTACCACTCCTCCATCCTCAGGTCGAATTCCTGCGTCTGATCATAGGTGCCGGAGTGATGATGTATCCCCCTGAAGCACGGCTGAGTGCGGATGTCATGAAACTCGCTGCCCAGAAGCAGATTGCCGACTCCGTGGCGAAGCAGCAGAGGAAGCGCGGCGACGACATAAAAGGGGAAGATGCATGAGCGGATGGGATAGGCGTCGGCCCGTATCCTCCGATGATTCGGCCTGACGATCGCCAGATGATCCAGCATGAAGTTGTAGAAACGATCGACGTTCGTCCACACCCGGCACGTCAAGCGTTCCGATGACACGTGATGCCTGTATGCCGTCATTGCGGTGCGCCAGTGGCCGCCGCTCTCGTTGACATAGACCGGATAGACGTCACCGCCGATTTCGCGCAGCATGGCATAGGTAAGCAGGCTTTCTTTTCCCCCGCTCGACAGGACACCGCAGGCATCTGCCCTGAAAACCCTTCCGAGAGCAGAGTCGGCTTCCACAGCGGCAGGCACGAGTTGCGCTCTGGGTCGCGCATTTTCCTCGGTCACCTCCGCTTCCAGGGGCAGATGTTTCAGGAACAAATGGGGCATGGGATCCACGACAAGCTTGGTAACGAAGATGTCTCGCGCGAAAATCCCGTTGAGATCGTCGAGCAGGCGCGCATCGGCCCGGCGCAGTGGAAAATCCAGGCGTATGGCATCGCAGAAGAGGCTGTAGTTAAGCACGGGAATTGAAAACGCCAGACGGATCAACGGGCGCCACGCTTCCTCAATCGGCAGTTCGTAGGTGAGCATGATCCGGCAGGAACTCTTGCAGCCGTCGATGCCGACGATCCTGACCGTGGCGGCTGCCCTTCTGCCCCTGAGGTCCGGTTCCTCCACCACGAGCGACTTGAGACACCGCAGGTCCATGCTTTAGTCCCCTTCACCTGCCCGTTTGATTCCCGCCCGGCGGCTACGCCCATCCCGGCCTGCCAGCTTTGCCCCTCCCTTCGGCTTTCCCGATGCTCGTTTCGCGATCCTGCCCTGCACCATTACTTTGCCCCCTGTCCGCCACCTTCTGTTGCTCTTGAGATAGGGCAGGAGTGCGGTCACGACGGGGTGAACTCCCATCCACAACGGATCAGTCGCCGGCAGCCCCATGCTTTCTGAGATCCTCCTGCAGACGGCCGCCAATTGGTTCCGCGTCATGCCC
>Ga0316620_10000088_pt1 | contig 37116 bp, 23 predicted proteins | sample OWC_Aug_M1_C1_D5_FD_207651 | JGI IMG/M metagenome (GOLD analysis project Ga0316620, IMG submission 207651) | Wetland soil microbial communities from Old Woman Creek delta, Ohio, United States - OWC_Aug_M1_C1_D5_B | ecosystem: Environmental > Terrestrial > Soil > Wetlands | place: USA: Ohio...
CGAAGCTCACATCTTCTCGATCCCGATCCCGACCCCGATACCGAACGTTTTCATGCGTCACTGGGTGCGCCACAGGGGCATGAGTGGCTGCTCCGAAAATGCCGACCTCCGACCTCCGACCCGAAATCAAGATACTGACTGACCTGGTTTTCATGCGTCACCGTGTGCGGCGCGGCGCACGAAAGGCCGCTGCGAAAATAATGAAATGTCCGTAAACCAACGGAGTCGAGATGTCTGCCGGAATCGAGGCCGAGGCCGACTGCGATTCCAGCTCCGACGATCCGTCATCGGGACACGCGCTCCTTCATAGGTCGCCTAGGAGGCGGTCCGGCTGCGCTCCAACACCTCGCGCAGCGTCGCCACAATCTGTCTCTCGGCCTTTTCAGGACGGCCGAGGATCTCGCGCAAGGCAATGCCGATGTGCGGGATGTACCTCTCGATATAGGATTTCTTCTTTTCCTCTTCCACTGCGCGCCGGTGAGCCCGGATATGAACTGCCAGCCTGCGCCCGCAATCCTGCAGCGCCAGCCGCAGCTCCTTCATGATTTCGGGATAGGCGGCAATGGCTTCCTTGCTTTCCGAAGTGAAGGGCACCCAGACGGAGGCGATGTGAACGAAGAGCGTCACGGGACCCGAGGGCAGGGCGCCCTTGGCCATCGACAGGCCGTAGCTGCGCCAGTCGATGCTCAGGACCGCCTTGGTGATCGAGCAGGCCGACTGCTGGTACTGCAGCGGCACGCGGTTGGCGAAACGCAGCAGGTCGATCAATTCTTCGGGGGGCAGTGCACCGCCGTAGGCCATGCCCACTTCGATCTGAAACGGGTTGCCGCGATAGACGGACGGGGAACGGGTGATCGCCGTGAAAAATGATGCCGGTATCTCTTTCTTCATTCCCGACAGGATCTGCTCCTCACCGATCGGCGACAGGCAATTGGTCGGCGGGCTCATGATCTTGACGCTGTTGATGGCCCGGTAGAGCCGTTCCGCCTCGTGCACGGCTATGGCGTGCGGATTCGCCGTGGGGCGCAACTGGGCCGCCGCGCAGATCTCGTGAGCCACGCGCGAGCTCACCCGCGAGAAATCGCGCTGCAGGGCGGCCGCCAGATTGCGGGCGCGTGTCTCTTTCATCATTTTGATCAGCGCACCGAGTTCCACGCCATAGGGGTGAGGCTTGATCGCGTGCGGCTCCGGCGGCAGCGTCTCGGATGCCCGCGGGCAATGCTGGACGCCATCTGCGCCGGGGAGGGTATAGAAGATCTCACAGTGCGGATTGGCGATGGCGGTCTGGCGGACATAGTCGTCGAGCGAATGGCGGCCTTTCTTGTATGTGCCCACGAGTTCGATTTCAACCCGGGTTCCGTGAGGCGGTTCCCACTCCCATACGGAGTCGGTGATGATCTGCGGGGCGTTCTTGCGGGTGTCGATCTGGATCTCGTAATAGTGCGCGGGCTTGCCGGGCCCCGTGCAGGAAATGACCACCACGGATTTTCCCGTGGTAAGCAGGCCGTACATGCCGGCCGCGGAAATCCCGATCCCCTGCTGGCCACGGGCCTGCTTGAGCGTGTGGAACTTGGAGCCGTAGAGAAGCTTGCCGAAAATCTTGGGCACCTGGGCCTTTACAATCCCCGGACCGTTATCTTCCACCGCGATGCGGAAACGGTCTTCAGCCAGCTGCTGCACATCGATCTTGAGGGTGGGGAGAATGCCCGCCTCCTCGCACGCGTCGAGCGAATTGTCGACGGCTTCTTTGATGGTTGTCAGCAAGGCCTTCTGCGGATTGTCAAATCCGAGCAGGTGCCGGTTTTTGGTGAAGAACTCCGAAACCGAAATCTCACGCTGGCGCGCCGCCATGCTCTCTGCAGTCTCGCGGCGGCCCGCAGCGAGTTTCGACGGCAGGGTTCCGGGTTGCGGCTCCTCGGCTTTCCCGGCAGCTTCGGCGCCGGCAGGCCCTGCGGCCCGGTCTTTGTCCGCTGCGGTTTGCGGGGACCCGGCAATCACGTCGCCAGCGGTTTCGAAGCTGAGTTGACGAGGTTTGTCCCGACCGCGCGACGGGCGGCGGTTTTGCGATCCGCGGGCTGCAGCGGCAGCTTTCGTTTTCTTCTTCCTGCGAATGCTCCTATCCCTCCTTTCAGATCGAGTCAGGAGACGATTGATGATAGATAATCCCTGCCTGCAATGCAACCAGCCTGGGGAGGGCATTGCGGGATTGGTTTCATGTTCTGCGGACGCATTGCAAGCGGGGCGGGCGGACGCGTTTGAACTCCGCGAACGAACGCTGGCAGCCAGACGGCCGCACTCAAATGACAGAACCACGGAATACACGAAAAACGCGCGAGCGAATTTTCGTGTATTCCGTGGCTGCAGATCGACTCAGGGTGCAAATACGGGCATCGCCGTCCAGGCGCCGCGTTTGCTGCTGCTCTTCACACATGTGTCGATAAAAGCTATGCCCGTCCAGCCGTCCTCGATGTTGGCGTACTTGGCTCCGTCGCAGGAGAACTTTTCGCCGGCCTGCCAGCGGCGTATATCGGCTTCAAAGTATCGGTGCAGGCGGGCAAATGCATCGTGGAACCCCTCCGGATGGCCCGAAGGGATGGTTGGCTCGGCCAAGAGGTCGGCGGGCATGTCCTTCGGCAGGAAACCGTCGCCCGGGGTAACAGCTCCCCGCCAGTAGGTGCGGTCGGGCTGGCCGTCGAGGCAGATGGTGACCCCTTCAGGATCCTCCTGCCGCCAGCGCAGCGAGCCCTTGGTTCCGGCTACGACGATCCCCAGATCGTTCTTGAATCCGATGCAGATCTGGGAAGCGCGGACGAGGGCCTTGCCGCCGTTGTTCAGCCTGCAGTAAACGGTGAAGTGATCGTCCAGCCTGCGCCCGGCGACGAAGGTTTCCAACTGTGCGGAAACCTCGGCAACCTCCAGCCCGGTGACGTATCGCAACTGCATCAGCGCGTGCGTGCCGATGTCACCACCGCAACCGGAGCCGCCCGCCTGCTTCGGGTCGACGCGCCAGGAAGCCTGCTGCTGCCCGGTATCTTCGATCTTGGCCGCCAGCCATCCCTGGATGTAATAGGCATCGACCCAGCGCACGGTTCCCAGCAGGCCGCTGCGCACGATGTAGCGGCAGAGCCGGCTGGTCCAGTGGCCGACATAGGTATGGGCGACGCCAAACGGGATGTTGAGCCTGCGGACCTCCTTGACGAGAGCGTTCGCCTCCTCCAGGTTGAGGCACAGCGGCTTCTCGCAGAAGACCGGAATGCCCGCACGGATCGCCTTCATGGCCGGATCATAGTGGACCGAATTCGGCGTAACGATGAGGATGTAGTCCAGCCTCTGGTCCACGGGCAGGTTTTTTTGGTCCCGGATCATGTCGTCGTAGGAACCATAGCCTCGGATCGGATAAGGCCAGTTCGCGGCTTCTTCGAGAGCCACAGCGGGTTCGGGATATAAAGCCCCGGCCGTCACGCGGCGCGTGCCGTCAAGGTGGATCGCTTTCTGATGGGGGTGCACAATGAATGCGCCCTTGCCGCCCCCCACCAATCCGACGTTGAGAGGTCTGTTCGCCATGCTCTTCCCCTTTAATAACAGGAAACCATGTTTCAAAAGCCGGAAACGCCCACACGTTCCCGGAATTTGCGGCATATTACGCCAAATCACCGGCGATCGATATGTTTTTTATTTGCGGAAAGCCAGGGCAATCCGTCCCTGGACATCGTAATACGGTGCGCATGCCGCTTCGGACATGGTTGCGCATTTCAAGATGCAGACCGTGGATCTTGAATGGCCGTCAATAGCTGACGGGCGGCAAAGGCGCCCGCGAGGTCATCCGCGATCAGATCAGGAGTTTCTGACCGGATTGCGGATTAGCAGCTTTACTCTTCTGCGGCCCTGTGGTAATAGTAACGGCCGAGTCGCCCCCCTGCTGGTCCCAACCTCGACTGTTGAGAGTTGTCCAAGGTTTTTCAGTCCGTGCGCAACGATAAAGTCGTGTGCCGTGACTCGCCATTCTTCAGATCGGCGGGCGGGCTCCAGCGATATCCGACGCGGTCTTCGACCGGAACCTATGGGAGCGTAGAATTATGAGTCACAAAAAAAGCCGCACAGCGTCCCCGGTCTCTCTGGCCCTGTTGGTCGCCTTTTTGTGCAGCCCGGTTGCCGGCTACGCACAGCTTCACTCCCCTACGCCGTTTGGCTCGGCCTTTACGCCGCCGAACTATCCCGACATCAAGAACGAGGATCTCTGGCAGGCCTTCAAAGAGGTCGCCGCCGTGGGCAACCACCTCTCCCTGATGATTCACTGGCGTGAAAGCAATCTGCAAGCGTCGGAACTGAAGCAGTTGTTTGATTTGTGCGGCGAAATCGGGCTGAAAACAGTTTTGCAGCTCAATCCCACCAGTGTGGGACAGCCTGCGCCGCCTTCAGGGATGTCTCCCTCATTCGGTGATGACGAGGTCCAGGCCCGTTTCCTTGCCGACGTCAGCAGCCTCGCCGGGCTGCACCCGGATTATCTGATCCTGGCCACTGAAATCGACTTCCTGCATTTTGTGAATCCCCAGGAATTTGACCGGTTTGTACCGCTGTACGGCGCAGCGTATCAAAAAGTGAAAGAGATCTCGCCGCAGACTCGGGTTGGCGTATCTTTTCATTTGGACCTGTTTTTCGCCGCGGAAAATCAGGAGCTTATCCAGCAGATCAATCCACAGGATTTTGTCGGATTCACAACCTATCCTGCCTGGACGGTCTATAAAGGACTCTATGCGCAGGCAGGACAAATCCCGTCTTCGTACTATGATCGGATTCGCGATGTTCTACCGGATGTGCCGGTTATTTTCTCCGAAGTAGGATGGCCTTCGGGTGGTCCTGGTAACCTGCAGGACCAGGCCGACTTTGTGGCATCCTTGCCACGATTGATGCAGAATGTCCGGCCGGAATTAGTAACCTGGACCATGTTGCATGATGTGGATTACTTCGACGTCAGCATGCTCACCCCCGAGCAGGCCGATATCATCCGCAGCTTCGATGTGAGCCCAGAGGAGTTGTTCGGTGAATTGAACAGCATGGGATTGCTTACGTTGGAAGGGCCGCCAAAGCCGGCGTGGTCTCGGGCTCTCGAACTCAGTTTTGCCTTTTCAATCTTCTAGAGTTGTCTCCCGCACTGCGACAGTCCGCGAGGGCAGCGCCTCGGATTCCCCCCACGGGCCACTACAGTCACATTCTGTTTCCTCAATCCATAATTGCCGCTCTGCCATAAAGGCTCAGACATGGCCTGGTAAATGTAATAAATAGTCCGTTGGGTATAAATCGATCCACGCCCCCTGCCGATATGTTTCGCGGACCTTTCCAAACAGTCGAGCAACCCGGAGTTTTCTGGGCCGATGGCTGACTCTTAGCGTCCATGGAGAATGGGTGAGAGCCTATTATTGGAGATGCGCGAGTTTATTGCTTTGTGTTTTCGGACTTGGCGCCAGCGATGCCAGAATCCGCACAGCGACGGTGGATGTCGATGCGGGCGCCATACTGAAGCCAGTAGCGCGCCAGCTCTATGGTGCCAATGTAGAGTGGAATAATAACGGCAATCTCATCTGGGATGCCGCGACGGGTGCCAACAACGGCCTGATTGTTTCTCGCGCCAGGGAACTGGGCGTCGCCAATCTGCGCTTTCCCGGGGGAACTCTGGCGGATTATTACCACTGGCGCGACGGCATTGGTCCCAGAGTGATTCGACCGGCATCGCCCCACGGCATCGATGCCGGATATTCACCCCAGAACTTCGGCTTGCACGAATTCATGGATCTCTGCCGGCAAACGGGCGCGGAAGCACTTCTGCAGGCGAACGTGATTTCAGGGTCCGCCGGCGAAGCCGCCCAATGGGTCGAGTACTGCAACGCTCCCTATCATGCGGAGAGATCGGCCAACGGTTCCCCTCAGCCGTTCGGGGTGCGCTTCTGGGAAATCGGCAACGAACAGTACCTCCAGACCTGGGATGGCAAGGGGAACCCGTCCTTTCTGACTGTGGACGAGTATGTCAACCGCCTTGTGACTTTTGCCACGGCCATGAAGAACGTCGATCCCACGATCAAGATCGGCGCAGTAGGCGGAAAGAACTTCGGGCGGTACGCAGTGGTCGCTAACGACGAATGGAACCGGGTGCTGCTGGAGCGTGCCTCGTCTTACATTGACTTTGTTTCTCTACACAATGGCTACGCACCTGTTGTGCTAGACGCGGACGCGCAGACGTTCTGGGACGTATATGCAGCCCTGCTGGCATTTCCAAAGCTGGTGGAGGACAACCTGAGGACGGTGAACCAGCAGATCCTTGATTATGCGCCCGCTCAGGCCCAGAAAATACAGATTGCCATCACCGAGTGGGGCCCGCTGTTTCACGTTTTGCCGGAACATCCCTATGTGGATCATGCCAAGACCCTGGGATCGGGAGTCTTCACGGCCAGCATGTTGCGCACATTTCTGCTGGCAGACCGTGTCGCCATCGCCGACATCTTCCAGCTCAGCCAGCCCCTGTTTCTTGGCATCATGAACCACGAGGGAGTGGTCAAGCCCAGCTACCTGGCCCTGCAGATGTACTCAAGATATTTCGGCGCAAACCTGATCATGACCGAGGTCGTCAGTGCGTCGTATGACAGCCCGGCGGTCGGACTGGTAAGCGCCGTCTCACGAGTTCCCTATATCGAGGCCGTATCAAGCCTGAGCGCCGATGGCACCAAGATGTATGTGATCGTCATCAACAAGCATTTCCATACCGCCATCAACGTGAATGTGCGATTGCACCACTTCCAGGCAGGTTCTTCCGTGGTCCGGCGACTGATGACCGGACCGGGTGTCGATGCCAACAACGGGAGGGACCTCGTTGATATCCCGGGCGTCATCTGGGCCGAACAGCGCTCCGCGCCGGAGAATCCGATGTTCGAAAAGGGCGCTCCCGGTACAGTGCGCATCCAGGAAGCCATCCTCGAGATGTCGGGATCGCTTACCTACAGTGCCCCTCCGATGTCGGTTACGGCCCTCGAGTTCACCAGACAGTGAGAATGCTCAGCGCAAGCGTTTGAGCGCCTCGAAGGACGGTTTGCGCTTCCCGTCCGTCGTTATCAGGCCGGTCGTCCCCAGGTCCGTGCCGAACACACCCGTCACGTCGTGAAGAAGAGCCCAGGCCACGATTCTGGGGTGCACCGGTCGCAGCAGCCGGGGCAGATCGCCGATGAATTCCAGCTGGGTAGCCTCACTCCCCTTGCCGACCGACGGCCATCCCACTTCCATGAAGATCACCTCGTCGCTTGGCTTGATGTGGCGCGAGATGTTGGCGTAATAGTCCGCCGGGATGTCCGACGGTGTGCGGAACTGCACGGATGGGTAGGTAGTGAAAGCCACCAGATCCAGTTCCGGTCGGAAGATCTCTATCAAGTTCGTGTGGTCCTTGAGCTTTTGGGGCTCCTTCACATCGAGGGCCGAATAGATATCCCACTGGAATGAGACGAAGACCTTGGTGTCCGGCGAGATCTTCTTGATTTCCGGATACAGCCGTTTGCAGACCGCGGCAAAATAGATGTACTCCTTCACGTTCGCGTGCGCGAGCATGTTGATCTCGGTGGCGAGGCAGAGGTAGGGCACTTTCAGCTTTGCAAGTTCGAGCACGGTCGCGATATAGGGCAGGTGAACGTTCCGGTCGGCAAAGGACAGTTTCTTACGGCCCATCTTGGCCCGGACGGACGCGGGCGCGTCGTAGTCCCCCCGCATCCCGGCGAGCACTGTTGGCGAAATCCCGACGATCGGCACCAGCCCGGCGTCCCGGCTCATCTTCACCACCGACCTGGCGACGTCCACCAGATCGGATTGGCTCCACTGGTAGATGAATATCGAGTACTTGCCCACCTCCTTGCCCAGCGTGAACATCTCCCGGATGTCTTCGGGCGAATGCTTGGGAAAATGAGCGGGCGTCAGCGCCACGCCAATTTCGATGGATTGCGGGTTCTCCGTTTGCCGATGCGCCGGCCGGGAAAAGCCCAGAATCCCCAGCGCGAACATTGCAGCGGCCATACTCCACATCCGCATTTGCCTCGACATTCCTGCCCTCCTGAAGACACCGTCACCGGACGGGTGCCGGCGTTACATACAGGCCTTTGGCCCTGAGTTTGACCACTTGGTCCCATGCCGGCTTCGGGGTGCCGTCATACTGGCGCAGGCCCAGATAGTTCAGCGGCACGATTTCGCCCGCAAAATAATCTAGCACGTCATGCGCCAATACCCAGATCACGTTGACCGGCTTCACTTTCTGCATAAGACTCGGCAGGCGGTTCACAAACTGCACCTGGTTTTCGCGTCCATTCGGATAGTACGACGACCAGCCGATTTCGGTAAAGACCACCGGCACGTCGGGGCCGAACAGCAAGCGCACGGGCTCGTAGAAATCTGCCGGCACGTCGGGCACCGCTGGATACTCGGCGTTCGCCTGATCCGAAAAAGCGAAGTGAGTGGTGAGGCCGATGAAGTCCTGTGGGCCCAGGGTTTCGACATACCAGGGATTGTCTTGCTTCAGGTAATTGTTCCTGATGACATGATATTGATACGACACCCCCACCTGCGTGTTCGGCGAAGCCTCCTTGGCACGTGCGTAGGCCTCCTGGTATGCGGATCCGAACCACTTAAATTCCTCAGGACGGTTGCCGAGCAGGAAATTGACCTCCGGCCCGAGGACCAGGTAGTCAGGCTGGAGGGCCGCCAAGCAGGCGACCTCATCAAGATAGCTTTCCCGGATGTCGGCCATTGACATGCTCGGCTCCGCATCTGACGAACCAGGCGGATGGATCGGATTGAGCAGCAGGACGTGCGGCAGGCCTCCTTTGTTCGCGGCATCCTCCACGGCATAGGTATTGAACTGGATGGTCAGATCGAGACCCTGACGCCTGGCTTCCTGGACGTAAGGCGTAATCTCAGCACACCCCCAGGTCTGATGCGTCACCCTGTCCCACCATGTAAACTGCAGGCTCACGTGCCTGCTGACTTGCGATGCGGTCGCGATCGCATCAAAACCGTCCTGTCGGGTGAAAGTGGTCGGAAAGTTTTTCGGCACGGCCGTCAGCGAGAAAGGCATCGGCACGGGGCGAAATACATTGGAAACGACATTCAGCAGGCTGCCTGAATGCTTCATCCGTATTGCCTCATCCCACACGGGCTTGGCGGCTCCGGACACCTGCAACAGGCCGCTCATATTCAGGCTCGCGGCAGGACCGATGAAGTAGTCCACGTCGTGCAGCATGGCCCACGTGACGCTCACCGGATGCACTTCCTCGAGGAGCCTGGGCAACCGGTCCAAAAACTCGACCTGCGCCGCGAGTCCGTTCGGAAACTGGGAAGAATACCCGATTTCTGTAAAGATCACAGGAACTTCCTGACCAAGGCGGGCGCGGATCGGACGATAGTAATCGGCGGGAATATCTGCAACCGTCGGGTAGTTCCGGAACGCGCCTTCGGAAAAGCCAAAGTAGGTCGTGAGTCCCACGAAATCCTGCGGGCCGGCGCCGGGGATGTATTCCCACGCGCTGAAGAGCAGGTCCTGGCGAAGCCCGTCGTACTGCCAGGAGAGGCCGACCTGCGTCCAGGGAGAGATCGACTTCACGATGTTGTACGCCTTCAGGTAGACGGGCTTGAAGTGCTCGAATTCTTCGGGAGCATAGACCGCAACGAAGTTGACCTCTGGTCCCAACACCAGATACTCAGGCTGCAATCCGGCAAGACAGGTGATCTCTTCCAGATATGCCTTCTGCACGTCTTTATCTGCGTAGCTTGCCTGATCCCAGGGTTTCAGCGGCGTGGTCACGCGCACGTAGGGCGCCATGTTTGGCCCCCTGAGCTGCGTGGCGAACGTCTGAAATTGCAGCGTGACATCAAGGCCGAGCCCCCTGGCTTCCTTGACCCAGGGCGTGACCTGTTCGCACCCGACAGTCGCGCCTCCATCGGGGAAGTGCGAGCTTGGCGGCGTTTTCCAAAACCACTGGAAGTTTACGTGATTGGTCAACTCCGCAGCGCGGCGGATAGCATCCAGCATCTCCTGTTGTGTCGAGTCGGGGAAATTAGGCGGCGTTACGACGACCGACAAGGGCAGCGGCGCTGGCCGGACGGCGGCTGCGCCGTCCAACCGCAACTGATAGCTCGGCACAATATGGGCGGGGCCGATGAGCCCGGCCGGAGCGCTGCCGGCCAGTGTGACTTCCGCCTCGAGGTAATTCAGCCCGGAAGTGAGATAATCCCGGATATCCAGGCGGTAAGGCGCGGCTAATAATGTCTCTACCGCCTGACCATTGACCTTGACGGCCGCCGTGTCGAACACGAGGCCGAGATTCAAGATCAGGCGGACGCCCTCGGCTAGGTGAGCCTGAGTGACGTTACAATACACCGAGTAGGTTGCCGAGCCGACGATACCCTGCAGCTCCGGTACCACGGAGAGATCGAGCGGCAGCATGTGCGGATATTCGTACGTGACGGCCTGCCCCCGCGAATTTCTGGCCCGGATCGTGAGATCCCAAATAGGGAGGTCGATGGGCGGCAGGCTGTCCCCGCCGATGTGCACACTTTGGGTTTGCCCGCCGACGGTTATCGTGTATGTTCCCGGATGAAGGACCGAGCCGATGATGGATCCATCCGTGCCGCGCGTGACGAAAGGCACGTCGGTATTGTCCACGTGGCTGCTCGGGGGCGTCACGCCGTCTTCGAATCCGATCAGAACGGCCCCTCCCGGCTCGAGGTGTATCGGCAGCACCGTGCGATCCCCCTCGACGTGGTACACGGGTGGAAACGCCACGCCGCCGGTCGGCAGATCGAAAACCTGTGGCGGCTGTCCGTTACGATTGGAAAACGAGACGACCGTGTCGAATGGGAGATCGCGTGAGCTGGTGATGAAGTAATAGTCGGCCGTCTCCGTTTGCCGATGGACAAACCGGATGTCGTCCCGATCGTCGCTCAGGATCACGTCGGGATCGATATCGAGATCGCCCGCGAGCGCGACGCCGAGTTGCGAGGCGTCGGCGATGAACAGCGCCGAGCCCGAGTGCAGCTTGCTCTCCTGCTTGATCTCGTCCCATGTCTTCCCGAACAGCTGTTCGAAGAACCGTTGGACGACCGCATCATTCCCCTGCCAGTTCAAGTAGCTCGCACTTTGATACGGCACATCTCCCACGAAAATGACCGGCAAGCCATTGGACGCGAGCTCGATGATTTTCCCTGCGACATCAACCGGCAGCCGTTTCACATTGTCGAGGACGAGGGCTCGGTACGAGCGAGCGCCGATCAGCAACTTCCCTTGAGCGACCGAGGCCGCTCCCAGGAGGTCGCCGTTGACGTAATCGTAGTTTTGCCCGCTGCGTTCGATCTGACGGCTCACCGTCGGGTCGACCGCGACGTCATCGGGATAGCCGACGCGATCGGTGAACAGTGCGATTTCCACGACCGGCTTGCCGACGCGGAGCGCCAGTTGGGTTCGCGCCAGCCGGCGATTGACCGCCGGCATCGTCGACCAGAACGGACTGGTCTCATTCAGCCGCGTGCCGAAAGTGCCGATCACCTCTCTGGCGGGCAGGTACGGAGAGCGAAACGGAACCCAGCCCGGGCTCTCGAAACCGGTGTTGTACTGATAGGGAAATCCGTGCATGACCAGGTGATTGACGCCGGCGGCAAACTGCCGGTTGGCCTCGCGAATGATCAGTCCCGGGGTCGCGTCGACATTGCGGAAGGCGAGTATCTCGCTGCTGACCAGCGGGGTATTGTTCCAATGCGCCGCTGACGCGGCAAGTTTCAGGAACTGCGGCTGGCCACCCGCATACAGCCCCTCGGTTTCCGGAACGGCTGCTGTCCGATAGGCATTGAGCAGGTCCGCCGGGCTGCCGTGTGCCTGGATCCGTGTCGCCACGCCGTGATCGGCAGCCCAGGAGGCAATCGGCCTGAAATAGCGTTCCACCATGAGCTCGGAGACGGTGCGGTCGAAATCGTAACGTACACGCGGGCCGGCATCCTGAAACTCGAACTGCGGCGGAGCGTCCCGATAGGCATTCCGGAGATAGGCATCATCGTCATAAGGGATGAACAGGATCGGCAGGAACGGTTCGAGCCGGTAGCCGCGCCGCGCGGCAAACTCCGACAGAATATCACGGGTCCAGAACAGATCCGTGCGCAACTCCACGCTGTCGACAAAGAGCGACCTGACTACGGTGCCGAACCGGCTGCCGAGCCGGTCCGCAAGGTTCTGGCCGAACGACTGGAGGAACGCCGTGATGGCGTCCTGATTGAAATGGTCCACAACCAGGCCCCCGTTGCCGGGGTCGGCGCCATAGAACGGACCCGCTCCCGTCGGCCCCTGATAGAACGCGAACACGACCCAGGATCCTTCGGGAACCGGCCAATGGATACGCCCGGAGCTGACGAAAGGCCCCAGATCGACAATCGACGATTGGTCGAGATACACAGTCGGCAGCAGTTCCGGCAAGTCTGCCGCCGGGGCCGGCACGGCTTGCCCGGCCGTGCTGCCGTCCATGGTTTTCACCGCCATGGCTGCGACCGGGGACATCTTTGACGCATCGAAAGTGTCGGGAAGCGCCAGGAGGTCTTTCGCGACCGTGTACCGGATGGGTTTCTCGGGCATCGGGAAGTCGGCGTCGAGCATGCCGGGTCCCTCGACCGTCGACTTCACCATGATCAGTTGCTGCAGCGACTGGGTATCGCTGACCTGAGAGCCGGCCGTAGGCCACGATGATCCCAGCGTTACATCAAGCCGCATGCCCAGTGATTGGGCGCTTGAGGCCGCGGCGGCAAGATGCTCGAACCAGGTCGGCGTACCGTAGGTCTTCACCTCGGGCGCCGCGTCTTCGGGGAGCCCGACGGCGAACGATTGGACCTCTGCGGCGCTGAAGCCGGCACTTCTCATGGCAGCCAGTTCGCGGGCGAGTTCGACATCGTCGACGTCACCACCGGGCCACCACCAGCGAATCGCCGGACGGGCATCGAGGGGCGGATCGCGGAATGCGCTCCTGTCGATCACTACTTCGGCCAGGTCATGCCCTTCTCCCAGTCCTGCGGGACTCGTGTGACTGTCGGCGGCGCCCGGAACAAGGTCAGTGGCGTCATCCGGTTCCGGTACCTTTGCGGCCGAATCCTGGAAGTCGGGCCGGCTCCAGCCTTCCCTGAAGGCAACCATGCCGCCAGGCTGGTCGCCCGGGTGTGAGGGCTCCCTCCCTCCATTGCCGGGTTGATGCGGCAAGGGCGGCGGCGTCAGGGCTGCTTCGGGGGAATGGAAGGGATGCTGTGCCTCGGAGCGCTGGCATGGCATGCACACAACGAGCAGGGGCAGCAGTGCAGCAAAGGCGATAGCGCATATTTTGCGAAGCATAGTGAATCCTCGGATGCTCGTCCCGGCAAAGCGCAAATCCACAGACCGCAACCTCCGCTTCGGGAGGCAAAAGCTGTGCCTGGAAGGAGCAAGGCCACCCCTCAGGGAACGCCGCAGTGAACCCCGGCTCATCCCGCGGAGAGCATGCTGCGCGCGAGCACTCTTTCAGCGGCCTTTTTGCCGCTGAGGATGGCCTGGTCGCTCCAGAAGTACGCCCAAAGCCCGTAGCGGCCGCCGCTCACGATCCCGACGCTTTTCAGCCAGGCCAGAACAGGCCGAGCCCCCTCCTTTCGCTGCCAGTCGTAGATGCAATAGGCACGGCTTATATTGCACGTAGTCTTTATGACAATCCGTTCCCGCCGGCTGAGCACGCCCACGCGGATCAGGTCTTCAATGACATGGTCCACGATGGTTGTGGTGTCGATGGGACATGATTCGGAGTAGGCCACTTCGGCGGAAACGGATGATGTTCCTTGCGGGACGACGGCGGTGCTGAAGTTGTTTGGAAAACTGATACGGAAGAAACTGATATCCTTTTCCGGAAAATGCACCCAATGCCGGTCCGACAGGTTGGGACGATCGATACCCAGGTTCACTACCAGGATGCTGTTGGCCCGCAGTTTGGCCGCTGCTGCCCGGACATATTCCGGCGCATCCTCGCAAATCCCGATGAGCTCGGGCAGAGGTATCGTGTTTATCAGCGTGTCGTACCGGACGCCGACGCCGTTGCCGAACCAGACCTGTCGCTTACCCGCGTTGAGCAGGCAGGCGCGGTGGCCGGTATGGATCGTTCCGCATCTCCCCGCCAAAGCCTGCGCGATAGCGCCAAAACCGGCCGGACCCGACGGATAGAGAAATTCCGCGTTACTGCCGATCGGAGTGTTCCTGCTCCAGAGTGCGCCGCGAACCACCTGGCTCAAGCTCGGCTGAGGCACCCGGCTGCCAGCCCATTCGAAAGTCATAAGCCGCGGAGCGACGGTCCAGAACTTTTCACTGTAGGGGATCAAGAAGGTGTCGCCAAAGCCCTTGCCGAGATTGCGGTAAATCCACTGTTCATAATTGGCCGGACGCGCGGTGACGTCCCGGCGGCAAAAATCCCGAACGCACCTGGCACGCAAGCCAAAGGGCAGCCCCGCGGTGTTGATCTGAAACGGGTAGGGCGTGTACGTCTTGTGCGAATAGATGAAAGCATTACGCCGGTGCCGCTCGAATTCGACGCCGAGTTTCCCGAGCAGATTCAGAATGAAGGGATTGGTGGTCTGCAGGATGTGAATTCCGCGGTCAAACACGAAGCCGTCCGCCTCATCGGAACAGGCGACTCCCCCCGGCGTTTCTCCGGCTTCGTAAATGGGAGCGCCGCTGAATGCAGAGGCTGCCAGACCGGCCAGGCCGCCTCCCAGGATGATCATGTCCTCAGTCTTCATTTGCCCTGCCGGCTGCGGTTCGCGCGTCATTGGAAGCGGATCAGGGCGGAACTGTTTCCCAGTAGGTAGGTAAATCCGCCGCTGAGTGTCATGGGAATGAGTTGCCTCACGTACTGATCGATCACCTGGTCAAGTCGTGCAATCTTGGACATGGGCACGTAGATGACGTCGAAAGGCTTCAGCGACACATCAGGCTTGCCCTTTTCCAGGACCTCCTTCAAGTTGAGGGTGAAGGCCAGGGGCCGGTCCTGGCCGTCGTTGCGGATCAGGATGACGCTGTCCTTTCTGGCTGTCGGCCGAAATCCCCCTGCCTGGAAGATGGCGCTGACGGCGGTCACCTCACCGGCCAGCGGTATCAGTCCGGGCCGTTCGATTTCACCGCCCACCAGGACCTTGAGATTCGCGAAAGACCGGAGGATCACGTTGACCTTGGGCTCCCGGTAGTACTCGGCGTAGCGGGCGGTGAGCGTCTGCCGCAGTTCCTCCACGGTCATGCCGGCAGCCTCGACCTCGTGCAACAGGAAAACCGAAATCCTGCCGTCCGGTCCGATGATCAGGTTTTCGTTGAGCTCGGGAACGTCGAGGACTTTGATCGCGATCTCATCCCCCCTTTGCAGAAGGTAGTGGCCGTTTCTGGCGGTCTGAATCCTGGCCTGTGTGCTTGCTGCAGCCGCTGCTTGCGGTGCGCCGTCCGGCTGTTGCCGGGCGTGCATGGGTATGCAGGCGAGCCAGCTTCCCGCGCACAATGCCAGCCAAAAGTGCCGCCATAGCGGAACCCCTCCTTGCCGATCGCAGAGCTTTCTTTCCATAATGCACTCCTTGCCTGCGGGTATGGCAGCGGAGGGGGCCGTCCTGCCGATGTCCGCGTTGATGCCTGTCCGTCTAAAACGCGCCATCGCGCGTGATCATGAGCTTGATGGTCCTGCACACAATCCCGAAATCGAGAGCCAGGCTGCGGTTCTTCACGTATTCTACATCGTAGTCGTTCGTCTGGCTGAATCTGAGGCGGCCGCGCCCCCGGGTCTGTGCCAGCCCGGTAATGCCGGGTTTCACAGAAAACTTAATCATCTGCTCGGGGCGGTAATACGGAAGCATCTCCGGAATCTCCGGGCGCGGCCCCACAATCGCGACATCCCCCTTCAGCAGGTTCCACAGATTGGGCAGCTCATCCAGGGTGCTCTTGCGGAGCCAGCATCCCGCCGGCGTAACCCGGGGATCATCCTCGCGTTTAAAATGCAGCTGTTCGATCTCCTCAGAGGTATAACGATAGGTGTACATATCCGGGTACATTGTGGGTGCATCCACCCACAGCGTGCGAAACTTGTAAAAGAAAAAGAGGCGGCCGTTGCGTCCCACTCTGATCTGCCGGAAGAGCGCAGGTCCCGAGGAATCCATGCGAATGATGATCGCCACGAATGCCATGATGGGGCACGTGAGGATCAGTCCCGCTGCCGCTATCAGGATCTCCGCAAGGCGGACGAGCGCCGCGGATATAGAAGAGGCCACGCCGGAACGGGCCGTCTGATCGGGGCGCGCCGCCGACAGCGCTTCCTGTATGCGGCGCGCGAGATCGTCCACAACATAACTATTCCCGTAACACTCGCTCGGAATGGCCAGATTCACTGTATCAGCTCTCCCTTTGGCCGAAGGTAGTGGCGCAGAACAACGCCAGGTATTCTCCGTACTTGTACATGGAGTATACCATAAACAAGTCTCTATATAAAATGGAATGAAGCCTGATGCAAAGGTTCCGCATTACCGGAAATCACGAAGTTCCACTCTACACTTTCAACAGGAATGTTTGTTCATTGAATGAATGATCGACTACAAATCAGATATATATTGCAGGTCGGGTGCGCAATCGGCATCTACACTCGACTGAATGCCTGCCAAATGGTTTGTTGATTTATTCCAGCTTCGATGGTATTATAAACACAGTCCCCTCTCGCCTGCCAGTGCACTGTGCTCAACCAATCTTTGATTGAGCCTGTGCAGGGCAAAAACCATCATGGCCACTGGAAGGCATAATGTCTAAATCCCTCGATGCCATTCGCCGCCGCGATCCGCGGTTTCTTCTGATGTATTCGGCGCTCCAGTTCGCGCCGGAGGAGATGGCGAAGCCCGACGGCTCTCTGAGCCTGCCGTACCTGGCAGGGGCCCTGCGGGAGGCCGGATACGACGTCAAGATCCTGGACGTCGCGGTAGGGGATGAGGACCAGTCTCTCGAAGATGCTTTTTTTTCTACAACCATGCTGCCCAGCGGCCTGATCCGTTGCGGCATGAGCCGGCAGGACATCGCGCGCCGGATCGCCGACTTCGATGTCATCGGGATTCCTTCCATTTTCACGACGCAGACCGCCATGGTGCTTGACCTGATCCGGTTCGTCAAACAGGTCGAGCCGGAGAAGCTGGTGATCGCTGGGGGCGTGAATGCAAGAAACCTGCGGGATCGCTTTTTCGGGGCGGGCGCCGACATCATCGTTCTCTCCGAAGGGGAGCGGATCATCGTGCAGATCGCGGAGGCGCTTCGGGGGCGGCGGCAGCTGACGACGGTTCCGGGGATCGCGTTCCGGGACGAGAACGGGCAGGAGGTTGTCAACCGGTGGGCCGAGGTGATCGTGAATCTCGACGAGCTGCCCATGCCGGCGTGGGATCTTTTGCCCTTGAAGAAATACTGGGACCTCAGCAGACCTCACGGCGGCCAGTTTCCGGAGGGCGTGCGCATCCAGTACGCCTCCCTGCAAACGTCGCGCGGGTGCGCGTTTCGCTGCCTGTACTGCCATATTTCCAAGGAAGAAGATGGTGAGCCGTCGGGGCCGGTCGGGACTTTCCGAATGAAGTCCATCGATCGCGTGCTTCGGGAACTGCAGACGCTCAAGAATCTGGGAGCCCACTACATCTTTTTTGAAGATGACAGTCTCTTCGCCAAGAAGAAGCGCGCCTATGCGCTCTTCGATGAAGTTCGCAGGATGGGTCTGCACCTTTCAGATGTAAACGGCATCAACATCGTTCACCTGCTGAAGAATTATGGCGACCGGCTTGATGTCGACAAGGAGTTCCTCGAGGTCCTGGCCTCGGCCGGTTTCCATATGTTCCATCTCCCGTTCGAATCGGCCAGTCAGAGGCTGATCGACAAGTACTCGACGGCGAAGTGGCGGATAAGCCGGTTGAATTCCAGGAGTCTGATCGAGGAGTGCGGGGCCATGGGCATTAAGACTGCCGGCAATTATATGGTCGGATATCCCGACGAAACGCTGGCAGAGATTCACAGCACCATCCTCATGGCCAAGCAGCACGTGGAGGAAGGCCTCAATCACGCAGCCTTATTCACGGTGGTTCCCTTTCCCGGCACGCTTCTTTACGACATGGTCATAGGAAACGGCCAGCTGGATCCGGATTTTGACACGGACCAGATGAAATGGACGAAGTCGGTACTCAAGAATCTCGCAGTACCTGCAGAAACCCTGGAGCACATGCGGCAGTTGGCGTGGTTGACCGTCAATCGATCCGAGTTCGTCAAGTACAAGATCGGCATGCGGGTCACAAAGCCGGAAGCGGTTGCGGCCGAGGTCGGATAAGGTCCGACGCCGCTGGAGGGATCTTCGTGTCACGTCTCGGCGTGACATGGGAACACTGAAAAATCAGTCCGGCAAACGGGAGGATTCATGATTTTGGTAACAGGGGCTGCAGGAATGACCGGGTGCCATCTCCTCGACGTCTATGGTGAGGATGAGCTGTATCGCACCGATCTTTCGGAATCACCCGGGATCGACCGCATGGACATACGTGTCCTCGACCAGGTGATGCAGATGGTGCGGCGCGTCCGGCCCCACCTGATCCTCCACCTGGCGGCGGAGACGGATGTGGATCGTTGCGAAAAGGAACCCGACCATGCGTTCCTGACGAATTATGTCGGCACCCTGAATGTGACCCTGGCGTGCCAGCGTTACGGTGTCGATCTGGTGTATGTGAGCACGGCCGGGGTATTCAACGGCCATAAGGACGGGCCCTTTACCGAGTTCGACACTCCCGCACCGGTAAACATCTACGCCAGGAGCAAGCTGGAGGGGGAAAAGGTCGTTCAGACGCTGCACCCGCGGCATTACATCGTGCGCGCGGGATGGCTCTTTGGCGGACGGGAACGAGACAAGAAATTTGTGGGCAAGATCGCCTCACTCTGCCTGAACGGCTGCCGCGATGGAGAAATCCGCGCGGTCGACGATAAGTTCGGCAGCCCTACCTATGCCAGGGATTTTCTCCGGATGGTCCGCCACCTTTCGGGTACGGGCTATTACGGACTGTATCATGTGGTCAACCACGGCGTGGGCAGCCGCTACGACATCGCCGTGGAGATTGCGCGCATCCTGCAGGTCGGCACACGGGTTGTGCGTACCTCTTCCGACGCATTTGTGCTCCCGGCGCCCCGGCCGAAGTCCGAATTTGCGCGCAATTACAAGCTCGAGCTGCTGGGTCTGGATCATATGCAGCAGTGGCGGGACGCGCTGAACGATTACCTGGTCAGCTGGACGGTTCCCTCGAAGGTGGCCGCGCTGGCATAACACGCGGCCCGCACACTATCCGGCATGCCGGCTTCCCCGGAGCGCCGACGTGCTGGCTGCGTTCCTCACAGTCGAGCACTGAATGCAAATCCATCCACGGCTTGACGCGGTATCCGGCAGTGAATTTCTGTATCCGCCATGCCATTGGGCTTTGACCGCACATTTCATGAATAATCCTGTGTGTTGCCGCGGCCGATAGATACGAAGACCGGGATGGTGCATGAATCCTTTGCCGCCGGCTGTGGCGCCGACGGCGCAGCGGCCGCGGAGGCGGCCGCGCGGGAGGCAGGCTGGAGAATTGCCGAACTCGAAGGATGATTGGGGCGTGCGGGGCCCGGAGTGCGCGCGGCCATGAGTTCTCGGCTGCCTTGCCGCATCCTCGCAGATCGGCCGGCGCCTGTGCCCCCCCTTGCCTGAGCCGAAGATGAGTTCTGCTCAATCGGGAAAGCACGAATGAAGGTCACCGTGAGGTTCAGGGTCAGAGCTGCCGGACCGCAGCGGCGTGAAGCATACTCGCCGCTTGAGGAGCCGTTTCGCACACTGCGCAGCAACGTTCTGCTGCACATCAAAGGCGCCGGCAAGGATCGCTTCCTCGCGGGGGTGCGGCCCGAAGGGGGGAGAGGTACAGTGGGCGCCGAACCGGCCGCACGGGCGGATGACGGCGGCGACCGTGCGATAGCCGGGGATCACCGGAAGTGCCTGCTGGTAACAAGCGCGCGGCCCGGGGAGGGGAAAAGCACGATCTGCGCCAACCTGGCCTTGCGCCTGGCCGCCGCCGGCAAGAGAATCCTCCTGCTGGACGCCGACCTGAGACGTCCCGCTCTCCACCGGTTTTTTGGCGCTCCGAACAATGCCGGCCTGTCACAGTTGCTGGCCGGCGCAGCCGATCTGCATGATGTCTGCCAGCAGATCGAAGCCGGCCTGGTCTTGCTGCCGGGCGGTCCGCAGCCTCCGGACCCGCAGCAGCTGCTGATGAGTGAGAATGTGGACAAAGCCCTGGCGCTCATGCGCGACTCGTTTGACATGATCGTCGTCGATTCACCGCCGGTGCTGAGCTGCACGGATGCGGCCATCCTGGCCCCGCGGACGGACGGCGTGATTGTCGTCCTGAGCTCCGGAAAGGTCGAAGAGGCCGATGTGAGACTGCTGCGCCAGCGTCTCGAGGAGGTTGGCGCCACCATCCTGGGATCGGTGCTGAACCGCGTGGCGGAGCCGTACAGCCGCCCTTATCATGAGTACGACCTTCTGCCTGTCGGGCCGGCGGGGATGAGGACGGCCGGGACTCGCGGCCTCGTCCGGGGGGATCAGGCGACCACCCCCAGGGCCGCCTGGCTCAGCAGGCCGGTGCCGTTTGTAGCCGCCCTTGCGGGTGCCATCGCCCTGGCATGCGCGGTTACCTATCTGTTGAATAAAATCGGCTTTTAGCACGCGAAGCCTATGAAGGACACGCCGGCAAATACAGCAAGGGAATCCGGGTTGCCCCGGACGGATGCGCTCGTTTCGTTCGTCATCGCCGCACGGAACAACTGGCACTATCTCGATCCCTGCATAGCCTCCATCCCACGCAGCGGTGTGCAGCGCTCTGAGGTCATTGTCGTGGACAACGCTTCGACGGACGGGACCGTCGGATTGCTGCGGGAACGCTACCTGGATGTCCGCATCCTGCAGAACGGCAGCAATGTCGGCCATTGCCGCGCGATCAACCAGGGGATCCGGCAGGCGCAGGGCGAGTACGTCGTGGTGCTGGATGGCGACACCGTGTTGTGGCCGGACGCCATCGCACGCCTGGTGGAGTTTCTCGGTTCTCGTCCCGACGTCGCCATTGCTGCCCCGCGGATGCTCAATGCGGACGGCTCGGTGCAGGAAACGGCCCGCTCTTTCCCGGGACCGGTGAACGGTCTGTTTGGCCGCAACAGCATTCTCACGCGGCTTTTCCCGGGCAACCGTTTCGCGCGTCGCTATCTGCGGCGGGACAGCATCCATGATACCGAGCCCATCGAGGTCGACTGGGTTTCGGCGGCCTGTATGATATTCCGCAGATCGCTCTATGACCGGATTGGACCCTGGGACGAAAAATTCGACGGCTACTGGGTGGATGCCGACTGGTGTCAGGCGGCGCACTCTGCCGGCAAGGTTTATTGCGTCCCTGCGGCTCGTGTGACCCACTTCGAACAAAACCGGCCGGGACGGAAGAAAGGCGCCTGGCGCATCATGATTTTCCACGCCGGGGCATATCGTTTTTACCGGAAAAACCGCACCCGAGGAACGTACGATCCCCGGGCGCTGCTGGCGGCCACCATCCTTGCGGCCCGCTGTACGGCACTGGTCGTCGTCGATTGGTGCCGCCGGCCTGACGGCGGCAAAGACTTGGACGGCAGCGCAGCCGGCCTGCGCGCCGCGTGTGCGCCGCGTGCGTCGCTGCCCGGCGGCATGGAAGGCAAAGAGACATGACGGAAGAGAGGGACGATATCATCCGGCTGCGCCGCTACCTGGCGCCCCTGGCGCGCTACAAATGGCTGCTGATCACCTTTTGCGCCGCGTCGGCGGTCAGTTCCCTGGCCCTGACCTACATCCTCTCGGAGAAGTACCAGGCGAGCGTCACCGTTTTCTACCAGCCGAGAGAAACCGTCTCCTTCCAGGACAAGTCGAGGGACGCGCTCGGCTATCCGCTTCCCCTGGTGCCCCTGGAAACCATTGCCAACACCCTGGAGGATGTCGTACAGAGCGACGCGGTGCTCGAGAAGACCGTCCGCGCCCTGCGACTGGACATCCAGTCAAAAAAACCGGCAGCCAACTGGTTCCTCGCGGCGGTCCGCGATCTGAAGGACTCCGTCAAGGAGTGGCGCACCGACCTGTGGCAAATCCTCAAATACGGACGCATCCTGCCCAAGGATCCGGTACGCAATGCCATGACTTCCCTCCGGGCCAACATTTCTGTGAAGCGCATTAATAAGGCATATACTTTCCGGCTGGTAGCAACCGATTCGGACCCGGCGCGCTCCGCCGAGATCGCCAACACCTTGGGAACCCTGCTCGCCGACTTTGTAGTGGAGGAGCAAGCCCAGACGGCTCGGGACACACGGGCCAATGTCGAACGCCGCCTGCTGCAGGCCTCGGCCGACATGCAGCAGCTGCGCGGGGAGCTGGAAGCCCTGAAGCGGGAAACGGGCATTTCCTCGCTGGACGAAGAACTTACGCTGCGTCTCCGGACCATCAACGGTTTTGAGGAGGAATTCGCCAAAGGCCGCAACGAGCTGCGCTCACTCGATGATCGCCGGGCCGAGCTGGCGGCGCAACTCGGGCGGCAGGACAGCACGGTGAAGTACGATTCCACGATCGCCGACAACCCGGTCTACAATCAGCTGCGACTGGAGCAGGCGCGCCTGGAAGTCGAACGCTCGGGGCTGCTGCAGGAGTTCACCCCGCAGCACGCCAAGGTCAAGGCCGTGGAAGCGGAGCTGGCGAAGGTGATGCAACGGTTGAGCCAGGAAGCGCCGAAGCTGATTAGTTCCGAGTCGACGCGGATCAGCGAAATTCATCAGAAACTGCAGGCCGACCTTCTCGACGTCACATCGCAAATCGAGGCGCTGCGCGCCAAACAGCAGGAATTGTCAACGACGATCGGGAGGGAATCCGCCTTCGCCCGGAAGCTGATCGAGAATGAACCCGGAGTAGGCCAGCTCAAGCTCAAACTGGCGGCCGCGGAAAGATCCTACCAGCTGATCAACGAAGCCTACGAAGAGGCGCGCCTCACGGAGTCGAAGACCCTCAGCCAGGTCAAGCTGCCGAGCCTGGCCCTCGTTCCGACCGAACCGGCCCGGCCCATCAAGGTGATCCACATCCTGGTGACTTTCTTCCTGAGCCTGGCACTCGGGATCGGAGCCGTACTCCTGGGCAGCTATTTCGATTCCAGGATTTACGATATTACGGACGCGGAGAGGAGCCTGGGCATGCCAGTGCTTGCCACCATCCCCGCGGCCACGGACACCGCCGGAGCGCTCCTTGGTACATCAGACCCTGCCTGAGCCGAACTTCGCGCCGCCAAGCCGTACCAAACCACCCGATCAGTCCGGCTCCGCCCATCCGGACGCGATGTCCGGGCTGGTATGGCGGAATACAGCCGCGATCGGTTGTGCCCGGATCGGTTCTGTGGCGCTCGACGGCGTGACGTACGTGCTCACGGCCCGCTATTTCGGCCCGGCGGAATATGGCCACTACCTCTCCTTGCTGGCTTTCCTCAACCTGGTGGATCTGGCGGCCGACCTGACTCTCATGGATATCCTGGTACGCGAAATGTCGAGAGAGCCGGACCGCAACGGCGCGTGGTTGACTGCCGGCACCATCCTGCGCGTGGCCCTGGCCGGGCTTGGACTGGTGGCATTCGCGCTGTACCTCCGCCTAGCAGGCGCTGGCGGCGGGCTGTCGGCAACCGCGTGGATCGCGGCGCTGATTCTGCCGGCCGGCGCCCTGCGCATGCCGCTGGCCCTCTTCCGCGCGCGCATGAAGATGCACTATGAGCTGGGCATCGTTCTGGCCGCACGCCTGGCGAATCTCCTGCTGTTCATCATCCTGATGCAGGTGCACGGTTCCATGGGGCAGTTCTTCCTCGCCATTCTGGCGTCCCGCATCCTGCTGGCGGTGCTGGGCTGGGGAGCCGCGTGCACGCGATTCGGCATACGACTGACGCTGCCGGGGCCCCGGCTGCGGCGGCTGGCCCGCGAGTCCATCCCCATGGGGCTGAGTGGATCGTTTGTAGCCCTGCAGCTCAAGGCGGATATCCTGCTGCTGGCCCCCATGGCCGGCGCCGCCGCCGCGGGGCTCTATGGCGCCGTCGCCCAGCTTCCGGAATACTCGCTGTATATCCCGGTCGTCCTCAGCACTCCCATGCTGCCCGTGCTTTCCAGGCTGTTTGCCGAATCGGCGCGGGATAGGTTTCAGGAGTACTACGGCAAAATGTTTCACTCGATTGTTGCCGCCGTCATTCCGCTTGCCGTCGTGGCCCTGGCCATGCCGAAGGCTGCCGTGACGTTGCTGTTCGGGCCTTCGTACGCGGAGGCCGCCGGAGTGCTGCCCATCCTGGCGCTGGCCATCGTCGCCATGTGGATATCGCACGCGACCGCGATCGCCGCGGTGGCTGCGGGGCTGCAGGCCAATTTCATCTGGATACAGTCGATTTGCATGGCGGCCTATCTGCTGCTCGACTGGCTCCTGATCCCGTATTGGGGCGGTACGGCCGCAGCGCTGGTGCGGCTGATCACCACCGTGATCGCACCGGTCCTGACCGGCTGGGTGCTGTGGCGCCGCCTGCATTGCGTTCTTGAGATCGGCAGGTTCCGGTCCACCGCGATCGCCGGAGCCGGGATGGCACTGACGGTGATTGCCTGCAACGGCCTGCCGGTCCTGGTCGCGGCGGCGATGGGAAGCCTGGTCTATGGAGCAGCTCTCTGGGCAATGAGCCGGTCCGCTTCTCTCAAGGCCGGATAGGGGCAGACACGATGATCCTGTCGGTATTGGTGGCTACGTACAACCGCAGAGAGACCTTAAGGGTCACGCTCGGCAAGCTGGCGGCCCAGACATGCGCTCCCTCGGACTATGAAGTCATAGTCATTGACGACGGTTCCACCGATGGCACCGGCCGGATGGTGGACGCGCTCATTCCCGAGATGCCGTATTCCCTCCGCTATCTGTTCCATGAGAACCGTGGCCCGGGAGCTACCCAGAACCGCGGTATCCAGGAGGCTCGAGGCGGTATTATTCTGTTGATTGCCGACGACATCCATCCCGAACCTGACGTCCTCGAGATGCACCTCCGCTTCCACCGGGAGCACGCCGAGCCTTCTGTTGCCGCCCTCGGCCGGGTTTTGCAGTCGCCGGACTTGCCAGTCACCGTCTTTCAGAAGAACTGGGATCCGTTCAAATACTATGAGCTGAAGGGTCACCAGGAGCTGCCCTACTGGAAATTCTGGGCTTGCCACATCTCGGTCAAAAGGGATTTTCTGTTGCGGGCCGGGCTTTTCCGCGAGCACAAAGGAGCGGCGCACGAGGATGTGGAACTGGGATACCGGCTCTCCCGTCACGGCCTGCGCATCATCTATTGTCCTGAGGCCCTGGCCTATCACCACCATGCGGAGACTATCCAGGCGGCCGTCCGGCGGGCCTATGAACGGGGCGTCCATTGGCGTTTTGTAGAAGAGAACATCCCGGACCCGCAAATCTGGGTCAAGTACCACATCCTGAATTTTCGCACTCTGAAATATCATTATCGGACTTTCAGGAACATCTCCGCGAGTTTGCTGCCTCCCGAAGACCGGTTCCTGCCATGGCTGGTTTTCCGCCAGGCTCTGCGCTGGATGATCTTCAACGGGCTGACTGTCCGACATTTCTGGCTGCGAGTTCTGGCCGGTGCAGAACACAGCAGAGCCCTGGCAGCCTGCATGCACCCCTATTTCTACCGGGGAACGGTCTTCTATCATTTCACCAAGGGGTGCCGGGATCAGGCAGTCGCGCAGGCCAGGAGAGCGCGCCGCCGCCCGACCGGCCAAGTCCATGCTCCCGGGAGCTGATCTCGTGCTGCCAATCCTTTGTCGGTGAGCTTCGATGGAACCATTGTTGCGAGGCCGTTCGGCGGCGTGGTATTTCGGGGCCGCACTGGCGGGCGCGGTTTTTGCCCTGATTGTCGCCCAGGCACTCGCCCTGGAGCCGCGGTATGCCGCCGCCTTCATCGTCGGCGTGCTGCTCCTGTCCCTGTCGATCTCCGTGCCCGGCTACCTGCCGAATGTCCTGCTCTATGTTCTTGCCTTCAATCTGAGCTTCACCAGCATCGAAAAGACATTTTTCGTGACGCAGGAGTCAACCTTCGTGATTTCCGGCCTGCCCGTGGGATTGGCCGACATTTGCATGATCGGATTGTACCTGATCTGGTTCGGCAGGATCTTCATTGCCAGGACCGAACGGATTCCCAGACTCACCGCGCTGGACTGGTGGGTTCTGGCCTTCTGGTGCTGCCATCTCCTCTCGGTGCTGGTAGCAACCAGCCGGGGGCTGGCGCTCCTGGAAGTCGTCCGTCTGGGCAAGTATGCATTGCTGTACTTCTATTTGAAGAACAACCTGCGCCGGCAGCACCTGAAATGGATCATGGCCGGGATTCTGTTCACCGTCCTGGTCCAGAGCTCCCTTGCCCTTGTGCAATATCGCAGTGGTTCTTTTTTAGGAATCGGCAGGACGAAAGGTGCGAGCGACCTGAACTACGAACAGTACACCGTCACCGGTTTTGAAAATGTCAGCCGCGCGGAAGGGACCACGTTTGATTCGCACGCTCTGGGCCTGCTATTCGGCATGACGTTGCCTGTTCCACTGGCGTTGTCTCTGGCCAAGGGTCTGAGGCCCCGTTACCGGCTGGCCGCGGGTGCCGTCTTCATCCTGGGAGTCCCGGGCCTGGTGGTGTGTTTTGCCAGGGCAGGATGGGCGGCATTTGCCGGCGCGGCAGCGGTCCTGCTGTTTTGCCTGGCCCGGGGCCAGTATCGCGGGAAGCTGAAACGGCTGGTACCGACAGCGGTCGTCACGGCGGCGATCGCCGTCATCCTGCTGCTCCCCTTCGCGGCAAAGGTGCGGCAACGCCTTTTCGAGGCCCCGCCCGAACTTGTCACCGGGCGCATCGAGACCGCCCAAATGGCGATGGAGATGTGGCAGGAGCGCGCCTGGTTGGGCATCGGCGCAAACAACTACATGCGCACGATGGAACTCGAGTTCAGCGTCTTCGAAGGCGATCCCTATTTCATTCCCGTTCACAACATGATCCTCTTCGTCATGACAGAACTGGGAGTGATCGGCCTGGCCGTCTTTCTCTGCCTGGGGGGGGCTGTGGTCCTGGCCGACTGGCGGGCCGCCCGCAGCGAGGAACCGGTGCTCCAGGGCATTGGCGCCGCCATGCTCGGCAGCCTCGCCGCACTGATGATTGAAGGCCTGTTTGATCCCATTTACACGACCACTGTAACCTACTTCATGCTCTGGTTTCAGATCGGCCTGGGCGCGGGTGCCTTCGAAATGGCGCGCGCGTCAGCCCGCGCCTGCCCCAAGAAAATGGACATTGCCCCAATTTGAGTTCCGGCTATACATTGTCACCGCGTTTCGTCAAGTTCTGGATTAGGATGGCAACCGCTGGTGTCGAATCACATTCCTGATCATCCCGCACGGATCGGTTCCCTCCGCGGGAAAAATGTCCCGCTCTCCGTTTGCCCTTCCCATCGTGCCGGTCACCTCGGCGATCGGGAATCGGCTTGTGGGGCTGTGGCTGAAGCCGTCAGCACTACCTCGAGGACAGGGACGGCCCAGTGTTCGCACCTTAAGATGGTACGCCATTGTGGAGCGGATTGGGCTGCCCGTCTCCCCACCTTTTGGACCAGCCTCACAGAGAGAACACGGTTGAGCCTGGTCGCCCAGCGTATCGAGGCCGGATGCGAAAGCATGGCGATCGGCCCGTCACCGGCTTCGACCGCGATCCGGTGTCCGTCCAACCGCAAGCGGACAGGATCGCCGGCCTTGACCGATGCAAGCCGGCGATGCACTGGCGACGAGGATGGGTGACGTCCGGCCCAGTCGAGGAACAGGTCGTCAAGCTCAATGCGTTCCACATAGGCGGATGCCTCAGGTTCCGCAGCCTCGATGGCCGCCAGCACGGATTGCGGCTCAATTCGTTTGTGGAACCAGATCACCCGCGCGTGCGCAGGCAGATCGCCGGCGCTGCAATTCAATCCGCGATCGATGCAGAGAATCAGCGGAGTTTGCGGAATTGAGCGGAGCCGCTCGAGCTTTTCGCACAGGTAATCGGGCGTCCAGAAACCGACGATCTCCAGAAGGAACCGTTTGGATGTGTCCCGGCGATGCACGAGGGCGAAGTCAGGGAACATCAGGGCATCGCCGACTTCCACGGGTTCCGGCTCACGTACCAGGTCCCAATCCAGGTTGGCGCGAGCGAATTCGCGGGCAAAACGCTCTTCCAGGCGGCTGTCGTATGGCCTCGGCGGCTCGCCGGTAACAATGGGATTGCCCGGACGCAGGTGCACGGTCAGCAGGCGGCCGCGCAGCATGCAACGTGCGGCAAGATCGAATCGTCCGCTCCACGGGAGCACCGGCAGGATCGAGGCGAGAGCGCGCCCATACATGGTGGTGTGCCGAAAAAGGGAGAACGGGCCCGACAGGCCCAGGCACACTCCCTCCGTCCTGATCCGCCGGATGGTGCAGAGCAGGCGGCGAAGACGCACCTGCCTGACCACGGCACGGGCACCGCCATAAATCTCGATGGTGACCTCGGACGCGAGCCTGAGCAATCCTCGCGCCAGATCCAGGTTGGTCTGCACCGCGAGCGAGCAAGAATCCGGAAGAGACTCGGGCAGCCGGAGGCGGCGCTCTCCCGGCAGGTCGCCGAACAATAATTGCTCGGCTGCTTCCGTGGGGAGGCCCAGACGCCGCGCGCCCGCGGCCATGACGACAGATCTGTCGAAGCACGCCGCGTTGCGCGCCCTTTGCGCCTCGACTGCCAGGGCATCGCGGAACGCACTGCTATCGAGGTGCGGCCGCTCGCGGCTGCACAGGTGCTGGAAAGTCCAAATCGCCATCCGCCGTTTTCCTGCAGGCGACGGAGTCCGCGGTGGTTCTTGCAGGAAGCGGGCCACATCCCGAAACGGACGCCCGTCGAGCCGGCAAAAATCATCAATTAGGGCGCGCAACCAGGGATGGTCCTCCGTGCCCAGCCAGACGGGTGTCGCCTCGCTGCCGCTGATCCGGACCTGGATGCAGTCAGCCGGCAGCAAGCGCCCTCCGATGCCTGGCCGAGCAACGCACCTCGAAAGTGCCGCGGGTGACAAGGTCATAGACCAACGCCTGCTTGCCTGCCGCGGGCCTGAGCACGCGTCCGACCCGCTGCACATACTCGCGCGCACCCTGGCTGCCGCCGACTACGATGGCGACGTCTGCGGCCGGGACGTCGATTCCCTCGTTGAGCACCCGCGCACTCACCAGGATGCGCAATTCGCCCTGTGAGAAACGCTGCAGCGCCCGCGCCCGCTCTGCGGGTCCAATGTCGCAGGTAATAGGTTGGACAAGATGCTCCCGGGCCACGGCGTACGCAGTTTCATTGTCTGCCGCAAATACCAGCAGGCGGGCGTCACGATGCCGGAGCAGCAACTCACTGACAACGGCGCGCTTCTCGCTGCTGTAGCGGACGAGGGCACGGGATCGCTGCCAGGCGGCGAGCGCCCGGCGGCCGGCGTCGCTCCGGCCGGCAGCGGCGACGAAATCGGACCATGAAGCACCGGGTGCTGTCTCGAAAAACGCGCGACATATCGGGCGGAAAATCGAGAGCTCTGCTTCATAGGATCGTCGTTCCGCTGGTGCAAGGTCGAGGGAAATCGTGACCAGCCGGAACGACGCAAGATAGCGACCGGCCAGTTCCTCGACGCTGGCGCGATACACTTCGGGGCCCACGAGCGCTTCAAGACGGGCCAACCGGTGGACTTCCTCCGGCGGCGTTGCGCTCAATCCAAGCCGAGCCGGGGCCGTGCACATCTCGAGGGTTTCGTCACCAGCGCCTGAGCCGAAGTGGTGCACTTCATCGATGACGAGCAGATCAAACCGGTTGCCGAGCACCTCCATGTTGCGGAAGGCACTGGCGAATGTGGCTACGGTGATGGGTTGCTCGATGCGCTGGCCGTCGCCGTACTCGCCGATCGGCCCGGAGGTGGCCTCTGCAAGCATCCTGGCCCACTGCGCCATGAGCACGCGCGTCGGCACGAGACAGAGCGTCCGGAGACCGGTCCGCTGCATGGCGGCAATGGCTGTGTGGGTCTTGCCGGCTCCCGTGGGCAGCACAATGATGCCTCTGCGCGCCGCCTGCTCCCAAGAGGCAACCGCTGCCGCCTGGTATGGCCGAAGCTCGATGTAGCCGATCTGCGGCGCAACCTCGAGTTGCGGCCGGACTTCATCACGGAAATCGGCGTGCCGCAACGCGAGTTCGCGCGCCAGATCCGTGTAATGGCATGCTGAGGCTCGCCAGGCACGGACACGCGGATCCCATAAAATCCCAGGGAGATCTTCGGCCCCGGTAGGATCCCCGCGAATCACCAGCGTGCCACGATCGAAAACGAGTCGCATGAATCCCTGTCGGAACGAAGTATGAACCCGCTTCCAGCACAGCACCCGGTCGCAAGCAGCCGCCCGCGTGAATTGTCCTGCAATTGGTCTAACTGCCGCCCGCACGATTGAGCGAAATACTAGTCTGCTCATAATTATGGGCCCAACCGGCTGACATTCGGGCGAATGACCGATAACACGGATTTCAGCACACAAAACGAAAACGGCTGGAAAGCGTGGACACCCAATGAAAAACCTGGACACCCGCTCTTTTGAGTTTTGTTTCAGTGGGTGTCCATAATCGGCAGAAAACAGAGATTGACACCCACTGTTTTTGTCGTGCGTGTCCATACTCTCCAGTGGGTGTCCATATTCTGGCTCCACATTCTGTTTGGTGTCAGCGGGTGTCCATATTTGCCTGTGCCAGCACGATTGGACTAATTGATACATAAATGAGCGGACTGCGGACAGGCCTTCATGACGTTGAGACACGTGCTTCGGCGTACTTTTGAGGCCTTTGGAACAGGCTTCACGTCGGTGTTTTGCATTGCTGCGGGCCGCCCCGGAGAAAGGACGAGCCCCAGGGGGCGAAGTGCGGTCGATTGAAGTCCTGCGAGTGGTGTACGCGGCGCACCCTATTCTTGCGTCAGCAGGTGCGCCACAGGCATGTGAAGGAGTAGAGAAATGCCTGAGAAATGATTGGAATGCGGCGGCTCTCCGCCGCATTCCAATGGCTTGGACGCTCAGAATCCCGGCGTCCGTAACCCTTGCCGTCTAGGCTATCCAGGGGCGGGTTCTGCCCAGCTTGTCTTTCTCGTTCACGAGCAGCTGCTTGGCGATGTTGGCGTTATCCGCAACCTGAAAATCGTACATTCCCACCGCGATGAAATCGCAGCCGTTCTGGAAGGCATACCTGAAGGCCTCGCGCGGAGCCAGCGCTCCGGCCGCCAGAACCTTGAATCCGATCCACGGCACCTTGACCTTCGCCATGAAGGCGGCGGTTTGCTTGGGTGTCGTATCCCATAAATTGTTGCGGCTGCCCCATGCCCCGAGTTCGGCCTGAGCAAGCTCAGTTTCCGTGGGCTTCCAATTCGGATCCGGTTCCTTGGGCGGACCCGCGCTCCAGTAATTGCCGCTGTTGAACGTCTTGATATAAAAATCCGGTCTAAAGCCGGCTTTTTCCAATGCCATGGGCACATCAATCAGGTGGCAGCAGACTCCGGCGACCAAACCGCCCTTTCGGATGGCCTCGCAGGCCTTGATGATGGCGTCGACCTGCTTGGCTCTGAAGAGAGCATCGGCCGTATTGCCGTGAACATAGCCCGCCTTGGCTCCCATATCCAGAGCCATGGCGAGGTCGCGTGAAACGTCGCCGCCCTCGACGGCGCTGATTCCTGCCATCCACTGTAACTTGCCGCCGTTCTTCATGTACTTTTTGACGGGATCGACCATCTGGGCCGACATGCGCGCCAGAGACATGTTGATTCCCTTCTGTTCGTACAGGGCAAATGTCTGCAGGATCTTCTCCTCGGTGAAGTAGGCTCTGAGAAGCTGGGATGTCCAGAGGAGATCGCGGGAATGCGCCTGGCCGACAACAAGGTTGTGGCCTGCCAACAGGCGGCTGACCTCCAAGTTACCCAATTTGCCCATCGGCATCGGGCCGGGGATGTCGGGAACCGGCTGTGCAGCTCCACGTCCTCCCGGAGGGCCACCCCGCCTCGCGGGATCCTGCCCCTGAGGAGGCCCTTGAGGTGGGCCTTGCTGGTGTGCCAACAGATCGTATTCTTCCCAACTGTACACGGCTGCCGTTGTCGCCGTCAGCGTGGCAGCCTTTCTAAAGAAATTGCGACGACTAACCTTCTCCAGGCCCATGAAAGCCTCCTTGGGTTCAAATGGTGGTTCTCGAAAACATACTGCCGATCCAACCGTCAACTGCTATATCAGAAAGAAACGAAAAATACCATCAATTTCTTTATGTCCTTTGCCTCTGCTACGCTCTGCCAAGCCGCCTCAATGCCCGCCTGGCCTGTCGGAACCGGAAGACACTGATAAACAAGAACTTCCGCCAATACCGGGCTGCCGAGCGTTGCTTCGTTACCTGGCCGCAGTCGGCACGTACTGCACGATGACGTCCTTGACGAGTTCTTCGGCGCCGACCGGCTTGTTGGCATGAAGAACCTCAATCTTCACATCCTGCGCTGATGTGCCCGCATCAACCATGCCGCGATACAGGATATTGTACTTTTCGGTTATGTGCACCTGGAAGCAGAAACGGTAGGTGCCGGGCGCAAGCCCCAGCTGAGCCAGGTCAAAACTCAACGTGCCGCCGCCCACATTCGGCGTGGGCCCGGTTACGGCGTCGACCACGGATTTCTCCGCCTTGGCCCAGGATGCCTGCTTGATCCAGTCGGGACAGGCAAGACCCTGCTTGAATTCGTTTACCGAAAGCTCGGTGCTCACAAACAGCGTCTTCACCATTTTCCCGCCTTTGTCTTCCAGCCATATGGCCGTGTGATACGTGGGCTCGATCTCGGACGGCGGCATGAAGAGAAAGCTGACCACGATACGCCCGGCCGCGGCAGGCGCGGAGACGGGAGCAAGCGGCCCGGCACACGACAAGCTGGAAATGAGAAGGATGGCGACACAACCACAGATGACCATGAACCATTGGTATCTCATAATTGCCTCTTGCTAGTCTTGTTGTTGCCCGATCTGCATCCGCTGCAAGGCCTGCGACACTTCCTGATCCCTCTGATGAGGTCCGGCCCCGGAGATTCTGAATGCCGAAATCTGCTGCGCAGGAACCGCGTGCCCGGATGCGCTCCCTGACGAGCGCTCCGCCCGCGCGCATCCTTGATACAAGGGTAGCATGGCAGGGAAGCCGAAACAACAGAAATATCAGTTTTTGCCTTTCGGCATGCCAGGCCTTCCCCGGCGGGCTGCCGGCACGGTGTGTCTCGAACGCTGTTTGTCCGGACGAGCGGCAAGCATCGTGCTATAGTTGCCGTCGGAGGCAAGCATGAGACCATGCGTAGCAGAGCCGTTCGTGGTGCGCGGGCTGGAATACGGCGGCGCCAGGCCGCTGTTCTGCATCCCCCTGGTGGCCGCCGACAGGCAGCAACTCCTGGATCAGGCCAAGGTTGCGCATGAGCTGGCGGCGGACCTCGTCGAGTGGCGGGCTGACTTTTACAGGGACGTGACTGCAGCAGGCTTCGTCGATTCCCTGGGCAGGCTGCGGACGGCATTGCCAAAGGAAGCGATCATCTTTACTTTGCGGGCCAAGGCAGAAGGCGGAGCGCAGGAGATTTCCCAGGTAGACCGCAGGACCTGCATAGAAGCGGTTGCCGCCTCCGGTCTCGCCGACATCGTCGACATGGAGCTGAGCAACGAACTCCGCGTCCTCGAGTCGGTCGTGCGTGTCGCCCGGGGACACGGCGTGCGCGTCATCCTGTCATTCCACGATTTTCTGAAGACGCCCGCCAACGGGGAGTTGCTGGAAAAGATCGGCTCGATGCATCACCGCGGGGCGGATATTGCGAAGATCGCCGTGATGCCGCAGACGAACGGCGACGTGCTGCGCCTCCTCGAGATGACGCTGCAAGCGCGGCAGCGCTTTCCGCACCTGCCTCTGTGCACGATGTCCATGGGCCGCCTTGGCGTCCTGAGCCGAGTTGCCGGCTTTCTTTTCGGTTCGGACATGGCCTATGCAGTGGGGCAGGAATCGTCGGCACCCGGTCAGATACCGATCGTTGAGGCCCGGGCGCTCGCCGAAAAGCTGCTGGAATACGCCGGCGCCGGTCGAGGAGCATGAAGGAACCATGACACGAGGTGTTTATCTGATTGGCTTCAGTGGTACGGGCAAATCGACCATCGCCCGCCTGGTAGGCGCACGCCTGCGCTGCCCTGCGTATGATCTCGACGAGATCATAGTCGAGCGCAGCGGAATGACCATTCCGATCATCTTCGCCCGCGAGGGGGAACCCGGCTTCCGGGCGCGCGAGGCGGAGGCCCTGCGCGCCGTTTCCAACTCGGGGCCCTTTGTCATAGCCGCAGGCGGCGGTACGCCGATCCGGCCGGAGAACCGTCTCTTTATGGCGGAGAAGGGATGGATCATCTGCCTCGAAGGACGCCCGGAAACGCTGCTGGCCCGGATTCAGCAGCAGCTCAAGGAAGCCGACCCGAACGCGGTCAGGCCCATGCTTGATGCCGTTTATCCGCTGGACCAGGTCCGGGCACTGAAGCACAGCCGGCAGTCCGTCTATGCTCTGGCAGACTGGACGGTGCACACAGACCGCCTGACCCCGCAGCAGGTCGCGGAAGAAGTGGCCCATGCCGTCGAACTCCTGGAAAAAGCTCCGGCCGCTATCATAGATACGCCGGCCATGCCGATGCGCCACTCGCTGAGTCCGAATCTGCCCCCGCCGATTGTTGTGGCGTCCGGCCCCTGGCCGTACCAGGCGGTTGTCGGCTGGAATCATCTGCAGGCGCTTGGGGAGCAGCTCAGTCGTTTGCTTCCCCGCGCCCGTCGGGTCGCCGTCATCACCGATGCCGGCACCTGGGCCCGGCTTGGCGAGACGGTGCGGGATTCCTTGCAGCCCGTGGGCCTGGAGCTCCACGTCCGGGAGGTACCCCATGACGAGCGGGCCAAGACGTCGGAAGAAGTCAACTCGCTCTATGATTGGCTGCTGGACGTCCCGCTCCGGCGCGAAGACATTATTATGGTAGTCGGCGGCGGAGCTGTTGACGACCTGGGCGGATTCGTGGCTTCCACTTACATGCGCGGCGTCCCGCTGGTCAAGGTGCCGACCTCGCTGGAAGGCATGGTCGACAGCGCCATCGGCGGCAAAACCGCGCTGAACCATCCCCGCGCCCGCAACCTGATCGGCACCTTCTTCCATCCCCGGCTCGCCTGGTGCGACGCGCATCTGCTGCAGGATGAGCCGCCGCGGGAGTTGCGTGCCGCCTGGGCTGAGGTGGTGAAATATGCGATGCTTGAAAGCTCTCTGCTGCGCGACCAGGTGATCGGCCCGATATTCTTCGAGCAGCTTGAAAAGCACACGGACGAACTGCTCGGCCTTGAGAAATCGATGCTCCTAAACGTCATTGCGCGCTGTGCGGCTCTGAAGGCCCAGGTGGTGGCCGGCGACGAGCGGGATTCCGGGCAGTACCGCATCTTCCTCAATTACGGGCACACGGTCGGCCACGCGCTGGAAACGGCTACCCGCTATGACCTGGTTCACGGCGAAGCGATCGCCATTGGTATGGCAGTGGAGGCCCGGCTGGCCGTGCGGCTGGGGCTGGCGGACGCCGGGGTAGCAGCCCGCCAGAACAACCTGCTTGCCCGGTTCGGCCTTAGAACCTCGCTGCCGCCGGTATCCCGCAGTGAACTGCTGGAGTTCATCCATCACGACAAGAAGGTGTTCGGCGATGCTCCCCGCTGGATCCTGCCGGTAGCCCTAGGCAGGGCCGTCGTGTCGAGCAATGTTACAGAGGCCGATCTGACCGCGGTTCTGGAGGAATGCGAGGCGCCCTCATCGTAAGAGGAGTCCCTCCCCGGCGGGTCGCCGGGCCAATTCATCGGAAATCTTCGATAGCCGGTCCAGCGGCACGAAAACCGACGAAGACCACGGGGTCAGCCACACGGGGCTTGCCGCAGAGCAATCGCCTTCGATCTTGAGAGCGTGCGTCCCTCTTCGGTTCCTGAACAGCCGCGTAATGGTGTCGCGTGGCAGGATGAACGCAGCTTTCGTCAGCGCGTCCGACTCGGTTGCCGTTCTGGCAACCACGCTGACCTGGCAAACTCCCTCGACAGGCTCGCCGGTCCGGGGGTCAAAAATGTGGCTGTAACGATGGCCGCCCATCTGCACCGATTTTTCCGAAACCCCCGAAGTCGACACTGAATTATCCCGCAGCAGGACGACGGCATAAGGCTGCTCGGCATTCAACGGATTCTTTACCGCGATCCGCCAGAAGTCCTGGCCGGGAGGCCGCCCCACGGCATACAGGGTGCTGCCGCCGGCGCTCACGAGAGCCGATCGGATCTTTCGTTTCTTGAGGACATCCACGGCCCGGTCCACGGCATAGCCCTTGCCAATGCCGCCCGGATCAAGCTCCAGGCCGGCTGCGGCATACTGCACTGTCCTGTCTCCGTCATTCAGCGCCACCTTGTCGAATCCCGACCGCGATCTGGCAGCCGCAATGTCGGCATCCGATGGTTTTGCCGGGTCGGGCGTGAAAAATCCCCAGGCCCGTACCAGCGGTCCGACCGTCGGGTCAAAGGCGCCCGAGGTCAGGTCGTGGAAATCGCGGCATTGCCTGATGAACCGGTACAGTTCCTGCGAGACGGGCACAGGAGCCCGGGCAGCCTCCCGGTTGACTCTGCTCAGCTCGCTGGCGGCGTCGTAGCTGCTGAGGAGCCGGTCCACGCGCTGCATTTCGTCGAGTGCCGCTGCCAGCGCTTTGTCAGCACGCGCGGCATCGGTATCGTAGATCTGGACCTCGCAGAAGGTCCCCATGATCTTGCGGGCCTGCTTGTGGAGTACGGGAGCCGCAGCCGGAGTTGTCCCGAGGCAGAACATGGCATATACCGCGGCGGCCAGATTCAGGACGGGAATAACGGACA
>Ga0316620_10000089_pt1 | contig 37110 bp, 36 predicted proteins | sample OWC_Aug_M1_C1_D5_FD_207651 | JGI IMG/M metagenome (GOLD analysis project Ga0316620, IMG submission 207651) | Wetland soil microbial communities from Old Woman Creek delta, Ohio, United States - OWC_Aug_M1_C1_D5_B | ecosystem: Environmental > Terrestrial > Soil > Wetlands | place: USA: Ohio...
CATGCCGATCCGGAAATGTACTGCGCTGCCGTGCATGCTTGTAGCCGCTTTGTGGAGCCTGTCTGGCCTGGGCTGCAGCGCGCGGAGCAGGCTGATCACGGCGATCCTCGATGCTCCCGCCCTGCGCGGCAATACGATCGGACTCAGCAGCCGGCAGACGGTGCGACTCTACTTGCCGCCCTCCTACCGTGTTTCCCAGCAGCGCTACCCGGTCCTGTATTTCCTGCCAGGCTATGACGATCCTCTGTATATTTTCACGGCCGGCCAGCTCCAGGGCTTCCGGCTGCGCGACGCCATGGACCGGCTGCTCGCCCAGGGCCGGATTGAAGAGATGATCGTGGTGCTGCCGAGCAGCACCACGCCGCTCGGCGGCACGTTTTACAGCGACTCACCCGTCCTGGGGAACTGGGAGGAGTATGTCTCCCGGGAACTGGTGGCATTCGTGGATGGGAACTTTCGCACACTGGCTCGTCCGGGAGCTCGCGCCATCGCCGGAACAACAGCAGGGGGGTCCGGCGCTCTGCTTCTGGCCATGCGCCATCCGGATGTTTTCGGCGCCGTCTATGCGCTGGACCCCGTGCTGTTGTATCCGGGCGCGCTCGCGGAGCGCGGACTGTGCAGCAAAGAGGAGGCGGGACAATTCCTCACGCTCCAGGAGGCCTGGAGTGCGCTGCCGGAGCCGCAGGCGCGGCTGCAACGCACCCTGTATCTGCAAGCCAGCCTTGGCAGCTCTTCCGAGGCTGAGCACTTGCGGGCGTTTTTCATTGCCATGGGAGCCGCCTTTTCCCCTGACCCCGGGCGTCCGGGCATGCCCATCCGGCTGCCGTACCGTCGCACGCCGGCGGGGCTGACACCGGATCCGTCCGCACAGGCCGCTTTTGATGCGGGACTGGGCGGCTGGGAAGAAAAAGTCGCCCGCTACGGCGCCAATCTCCGGCAGCTGAAACTGCTCGCGCTGGACTACGGCACGGATACCGGCATCCGATGGCTGCCGGAGGGCAGCGCCCGCGCGGCAGCGATATTTTCGGCAGCAGGTATTCCTCATCGGTTGCTGGCTCATGCCGGTGATCAGGAGAATCAATTCAGGGAGCGGATGGAACGTTTCCTGTTGCCAATCGTGTCCGAGGTCCTGCATGCTCAGTAGCAGCCCCGCGGGCGTACCCGGTGACGCATGAAAACGTTCGGGATCGGGATCGAGGTGATGTGAGCTTCGATCCCGACCCCGACATTCCAGGCTTTGGCTCTATTTTCGAAGCGGAATCCGGATGAGATGATGCAGCCGGGTTCGGGATTGGAGCTTTCGTGATCGGCAATGGCCAGCACGTTCAGGGGGAAAAGTGGCGCCTGGCGCTGCTCCTGTTTGCCATCTGTACGCTGGTCGGCCTATACAACTTCAGCACGTTTCTCGCACAGTACCGGATGGAGGACGAGAACGAGCCGGTGCGCAAGATCCTGCTGAACGAGATGACGGCCGCCTACAGCTTTTTCCTGCTTCTGCCGCTGGTGCTCACGATCTTGAAGCGCTTTCCTCTGCGCAAGGCAAACTGGCTTTGGACAGTGCCGCTCCACATCGGCGCCAGCGCTGCCTACGGCCTTGCCCACACGACCCTCATGACCCTTACCAGGACATGGCTGTTTCCGGTATTCAACCTTGGCCGCTACAATCCCGGGCACCTCTTCTATCGCTACCTCATGGAGTACCACAAGCAGTTCCTGATTTACGCCGCGGTGGGTGTGATCGTGTATGCCGTGGAGCGTGCGCGCGCGGCCCGGACGCGCGAGCGGGAAGCCGCCGCCTTGACTCTGCGGGCATCGAATCTCCAGGCGCAACTGGCCGATGCCCGGCTGCAATCCCTCCAGGGGCAGCTGCGGCCGCACTTTCTCTTCAACACGCTGAACATGATTTCTTCTTTGATGTATGAGGATGCGCGCAAAGCCGACCGGATGATGTCGCGGCTCAGCACCCTCCTGCGCATGTCCCTGGATACTTCGAAGCAGCCGTGCGTGCCGCTGAAGCAGGAGATGAACATTCTGGATGTATACCTCGAAATCATGGAAGCCCGATTCGGCTCGCGGCTGCGCGTTACCCGGGAACTGGATGCCGCGCTGGCGGACGTGCCGGTGCCGGCTCTGCTTCTCCAGCCGCTGGTGGAAAACGCGATTCGTCACGGCGAACCGGATCCGGACCGCCCGATTGAGATCTCCGTGCGGGCTCAGCGGCGCGGCGATCAGGTTCGGCTGGAGGTTGCCGACAACGGACCCGGCCTCACGGATGACGCATCCGGATCCAACGGAGTCGGCCTGAAGAGCGTGCGGGATCGCCTGGCGCAGTTGTACGGCGCGGATGCGCATCTGAGGCTGGAGAACCGCTCGCCACGCGGGCTGCTGGTGATTATCGAATTGCCGATGCCTGAGGGCGGCGCCGCTCCAGGCATGCCGGCGGCTGCGGAGTTGGTGCCATGACCCTGCAGGTTCTCATCGTGGATGACGAACCGCCTGCCCGGCAAAAAATCCGTGCCTTGCTTCAGGGCGACACCCGCTTCAGAATAGCCGGCGAGGCCGGGGATGGGCTGGAGGCCGTGCACCGGATCGAAACGGAACAGCCCGACCTGATTTTCCTCGATATCCAGATGCCCGGGCTTTCGGGTTTCGAGGTTCTGGAAGCGCTCGAAGGGGCGCGCCCGCAGGTGATTTTCACCACCGCATATGATGAATACGCCGTGCGCGCATTTGAAGTGCGCGCGCTGGATTACCTGCTCAAACCTTTCGACCCGGACCGCTTCCGGCAGGCGCTCGATCGGGCGCTCGAAGACCGCCGGCGCCGGGAGTTGCCGGATGCCCGGGTGGACGGCCTGGTGGGCGACTGGCGCGCACAACAGGGCCCGCTCCAGCGGATACTTATCCGCGACCGGGAACGCATGAGAATCGTGCGCACCGATGAGATCGAGTGGATCGAGGCGGAGGAAAAGTATGTCCGGCTGCACCTGCCGCGCGAGACGGTGCTGCATCGCGAGACCATGAATAACCTCGAGCGGCGGCTCGATGCCCGGAAGTTCGTGCGTGTCCATCGCGGCCGGATCGTGAACCTGAATTTCGTCAAGGAACTCGCCCCCTGGACCCACGGCGATTACGTCCTGATCCTGGCAAACGGCCACCGCCTTCCCCTCGGCCGTGCCTACCGCCGCCGGTTTCTGGAACTGTTTACTTGAGTGTCCTGAGAGGACTACAATCCAGCTACACGCATTGCGGTCACACCATAAAATCGTGTAACTGCGGTGTAATGCCATCGAACACAATGGTGACACATGGGTTCATCCAGGTATCACCGAACACAGGTGCTGCTTGATCGCGAGCAGCACCAGGCTCTGGAAGAGATTGCCCGTAAGGAACGTCGGAGCCTGTCCGATGTTGTGCGAGAAATGCTGGATGCACAACTGGCTGAGCGCAGGCGCAGGGATATGTCCATCGCGGCTCAGGCGTTGCTCGCCGACTATGCAAGCGACAAGGAGCTTACGGCCTTTACCGCTCCGAACGCCGAGGACTTAAGATGAAACGGTGTGAGATCTGGCTCATCGACCGCGATCCCGCTATCGGAGCCGAGATCATAAAGACCCGCTCAGGATCAGGCTCATCGTTACGCATGTCGGTTTCATTCCATCGCCCGGATGCGCTCGTGCGCCCGACAGGAGGTAATCATGGTGCCTGAAAAAGAGCACTCTGACCTTTCATCTTCGCGCAGGGATTTTCTCAAAACCACCGCGCTGGCAGCCGCTGCGGCCGGCGCGGGCAGCGTCGCCCCGGGTCAGGCGGCTGGAGAGAAGAAATCCTCCTCAGCCGGAACTCCAAAGGATCCCTATGCAATTGCCGCGCGCTTCAACAGGTTTCTTCGAGTCACTGATGTCACCGACGGCCTGGATGCTGTCGGGCGGGCGGACCTGACTCTCATGGACCCTGCCATCCGGCCGTTGTGGATGGGGATGCGGTTTTTCGGTCCCGCGGTCACCATGCAAGTCGTTCCGACCAACCGCCGCATGCCGATGGTCTCAAAGGAGGACGCTCTCAAGCAGCACGGGATCTGGCGCGAGATGGGAGGCTGGCATGTGGAGGTAGAACCGCGCCTGAAGCCGGGCTGTGTCATTGTCATGTCGACCGGCGGCGCCAAGGAGTGCGGCTACTGGGGTTCGAACAACAGTCTCGACATGATGAGCCGCGGAGTGGCCGGGATTGTCACCGAGGGTAACTGCCGCGATACGGATGAAGTCATTATGCAGAAGTGCAACGTCGCCTGTCGTGGCATCGGCAGGACAATCATCCCCGGAAGAGTGGAACTGGTCGCGGTTGAAACCCCGGTCGGCTGCGGCGGCGTGATGGTCCGGCCGGGCGACATAGTCGGCTGCGACTGGGACGGCTGCATCGTGGTGCCGATCGAGGTGGCCGAGGAGGTCCTGACGATTTCCGCCCGCATTGCGGTCGACGACAAAAAGGCCCGGCGCCGGCTCTACGACCGGCTGGGCCGCAAGCCCGACGAGAGTGTGGATTGGGAGGCCGCAGCAGCCTACTTCAAGGACCTGCTGTAATCCTCCGACAGGACAGGACGGATCTGGCACTACTTGTCCTTCTACGACTTTCTCGAGGGCCCAGGGCTGCATGCCATGTCGAGCGGCTCACATCGCGGGCATTACAGCTCCCTCAAAGCGACCAGAGGATCCAAACGCGAAGCCCGACGTGACGGGATTTAACAGGCCGGCAGATACCGGGGGACAGGCTACACATCTCCCGAATTTGCCTTGCCGGCCATTCCGGAGTCGCGGAGCCTGTTCCCCGAATTGCGTTAGGGCCGTTCAGCGGGTGGAGGCTGGTCGGCGCTGCGCGACGCGCCGGCGTAATAGAAGACGAGGTAGGCCAGGCCGACAGCCAGCGGAATGAGGCCGAACAAGGCGACAGTTGACGGCATGCCCTGTTCGCGTGCTTTCCGGTCCTGCTCGACGATCTGTTTCGCCTCATCGAGCGAGATCCTGGCACTCTGGGCTAGGCTTTGGGCACGATACAGCGTACTCTCAGCGGTGAGTGGCCGGCGTGTGGATGCGGCGATACCGAGCAGGGCGATGACCAGCGCACCACCGGCAAAACTCCACAACAAGCCGCGCAAGAGATATACGCGCGGCGACCAGGGCGCAAGAGTATGCCAAACCGGGATGGCAGTCCCCTTCTCGAGCGCCGCCATTCGTTCCTGGTGGAACATCTGCAGGTTGCGGTGACGCAGGTACAATGCCAGGACGATCACCGCGAGGATGGTGATTAATAGGAAAAGAAAAACAAAGACCGCCTCGGATCTCATAACCATAAGGTTTCGTTCCTCCTGATCATTGAGACCAGCGAAAGAAGGCAAATGTTTCGAAACTTTGGCCCGGCGGGCTGAGGTCAAAATAACCATGGCGGAGCAATTCGACCGGATCGTCCAGGAATACCAGGACCGGATTTTCCGCCTTGCCTTTGCGATGTTGGGAGAAAGGGGCGCCGCAGAAGAGACAGCCCAGGACGTGCTTGTGAGGGTGTGGAAGGGATTGCCGGCATTCCGCGCCGAGTCGTCCCTATCCACCTGGATTTATGCCATCACGCGGAACGCCTGCCTGACGGCCCTGAGAAGGCGCAGCCTCCGGGAGGTCTCTCTGGAGGAGCCGGCGCCGCGCCGGGAAGCGGAGCGGCGGGCGGTTGCCGGATGGACGGCTGCTGAGTTCCCGGAGGCGGCGGAGTTGCTGAACCGTCTGCCGGCAAAATACCGCCAGGTTGTAGCGCTGTTCTATATGCAGGAGAAGTCCTATGATGAGGTGGCGCACATGCTCGATCTGCCGCTCGGGACGGTGAAGACCTACCTGTTCCGTGCAAAGAAGAGTCTGGCGGAAGATCTTGCCTGCGAGCGCGTCCGGAAAGGGGAAGCATAATGGCTTGCCCGGAGTTTGCAGATCTGCTCAACGACCGCAACCGCGATCACATCCGACAGTGTGAGGCGTGCCGCGCGTTGCTGGATGAGCTTTCCCACCTTGAGGCGAGCTTCGAGACGGCCTTCGCCGGCATTTCCGCGCCGCCGGGTCTGGAAACGGCCGTGCGCGCGCGCATCGCACGGGAAGTCCCGGAGCGCGCACCTTCTCTGATCCCGGAATTCCTGGACTTCCTCGGATGGGCAGCCGTCCTGGCCGTGGTGGCCTTCGTAGTGCCTCGGCTTTTCCCCTTCATCAGCGCCGTCCTGGCCGGCCTCGGCTGAGACGAAACTCCTATTAGCACCAAATACACGAAATCAGGTCTTCGTTTCTTTGATGATCCGGCGATCTTGTTGCGGCCGTCAGTCCGGGTCGCGTTTCCAGGGCGTTCGCTCTCTTCCTTCAACGGTTAATAATCCTGACCTTGGTGACGTTGCCGTACTGAAGGCGCGCGGGAGTGCGGCGGTCGAACTGGATTCGTCCGTCGAACACGATGGTGAACTGCTCGGAAGCGCCCGGCTGAAGCTCCTTCTTGAGCGATGCGGCCGACTGTCCTTCCACGGGGACGGCCCGGTATGTGGTGCCCCTGGCGTTGTCGATGGCGAACTGGGTGCCGTTGAAAAGCTCCGGCTTACCCCCCTTGTTCACCACCGTCAGCGTCATGCGGCATTTCTTGCCGATGATGGCCTCGCAGTCGAACGAATCGATGGTCATCACCATCTGGTATTCGCGAAACTCAATCCCCTTGAGGTCCTTGTAGCTGACCACGTCCTGGGCAAAGAGCGCGGCGGCCGCAGATGCCAGCGCCGCAAAAAACAACGCACATTGCCATTTCGACTTCATTGCCTATTCCTCCCTTCATCGTGCGCCATCACGCGCCCGACGGATGCGACGGCGGACTCTGAATGTTCGAGCTGATCAGGCCCAGAGTGTCCAGGGTGGCAAAAACCACCAGGAGATCCCCGGCGTGAATGATTTCATCGTGCTGCGGGTGCAGATGCAGGTGCTCGCCGGCATGGTGCATGACAATGGTCATGTTGTATTTCAGCTCGGCAGCCTCCATCGTGAGGCCCACCAATGGGGATTTGGCAGCGACGCTCACCTGGCTGACGTGCAGCAGCGTGCCGCCGACGTAGAACGAATAATCGATGTGGGCGCGCGTGGCGGCCGCAGCAAAGGCGGGGGCCGACAGGCCCGACGTGCTGAAGGCGGTGCGGATGCCGAAACCTTTGGCCACCTTTCCCGCCAGATCGTCGTCGAACATACGCAGGACCACTTTGATGTTCGAATTGGCTTGCTGCGCTTCGAGAGCGATGTCGAGGTTGGCGAGATCGTCCTGAGTGCAGCAGACGACCGCCGCCGCCCGCTCGATACCGGCTTTGCTCAGAACGTCAGGCAATCGCGAATCGCCGATAATGACCGGCACCCCGAGGTCACGCACCTGCCCGATGAATGTCTTGGCTGCGTCCCGCTCGATCGCCACGACCTGCTGGCCGAATTCCAGCAGCTGCAGGGTCACCCGATAGCCCAGCTTGCCCAAACCGCAGACGACGACGTGATCGGAAATCAAGCTTGCCAAGGCGACCTCCCATTCCTGCCCGCGTGCCGATCGATTGAACAATTTCACACCCAGGTTCGCTGCGCCGGCGCTGAACCATGCCAGGCCGGCGACGGGCATGACAAAGAAAAACACCTGCAGGTACCACTGGTCGGGGAAAGACACGTTGGCCTGGAGGAAAATCATCGACAGAACCCAGAACATCGATTCCACCGGTGAATTGGGCTCCTGCTGGCCGGCCAGCCGCGACAGCGCAAAGTATGCGCCGCCGGCCACGACGATCATCGCAAAGAACACCAGCAGGGGGCGGCTGAAAGCGCGCGACAGGACGCGCAAGTCGCGCCAGTTGCGCCTGAAAACCTGCCGCATCGGGCTTCGCCTGGATTGGGAGCGGGCCGGCGTTTCCATATGCGGGCGTCATTCCTCGAAATACCGTTCCATCCTGTTCTCCTACCCGGCATGACCATCATACATCAATTTGCCGCGGCCGCTCACCGGGATGCAGCGGCGCCGATAGCATTTGCCGGAGGATATTGGGATCACATGATGGTACACTCAATTTTTCTTCGAGTCCTTGAGTCTTGGCATCCTGACGGTTTCCACAGATGTAGCCGCCAAAACGCAAGGACGCGAAGGCGCAAAGAATGGGGGGATCCGTAATGCAAAGGAGATGGACAGCTCTTGGATTGCTGGTGATCTGGATGACGGTCATGCACGGCGTGGGACGCCCGGCAGCGTTCCAGGCACAGGCGGGTGCTGTGGCACAGGCCGGCGCCGCCGCTCAGGATGACCAGGTGCGGCCGCTGGTCGGCCGCCTGGACCTCGAAAAATACAAGGCAACCATCAAGGGCTTGACCCAGTTCGGCGACCGGCGCCAGGGAACGGACCGGAACCGGGCTGCGAACGACTGGATCGAAGCGCAACTGAAAAGCTACGGCTGCTCCGACATCGGCAGGATCAAATATGAATACGCGACCCCCGCGCGGAGCGGCGCCGCCGGGGGCGGGGCAGCGGGAGCAACAGGCGGCGGCAGGGCCAATGCCGCAGGCGCGGCAGGAACCACCGGCCGGGGCGGCACAGGGACGGCCGGCGGCCAGGCGGCGGCCGGTCAAGGGCGTGGGCGCGGGAGCGGTAGTCCCATCAAGGGGAACCGCGGGCCCACGGGCGTGAACAACGATCCGCTCAAGCAGCCCGATGTGAAGCTCCGCGAGCTTGACATGCAGCCGATAAGCGAGGGGCCGCGGGAAGAAGTCTATTGTACGAAGATCGGTTCGACCCACCCGGAAGAGATGTACATCGTCAGCGGCCACATGGACGGCATCGGCTACAGCGAAGGCGCCAACGACAACGCCTCGGGCACGGCTCTGGTGATGGAGCTGGCGCGCATCCTGAACGCCCCCGAAGTCCGGACAGACCGGTCGATCCGCTTCGTTCTCTGGAACAACGAGGAGACTGGCCTCAATGGGGCGCGGGCCTACGTCACGCAGCGCAGCCCGCTCCAAGGCAAGGAGGATCCGCCCAATTCCGGCAAGTATCCGGAACCGAAATGGCTAGGCGTCATTGCCCACGACATGATGATGTTCGACCATGGCATGCCCGGGCTGGACGGCAAGCTCCCGGCGGAACAGCGTCCCGAGGCTGACGTGAACATCGAGTTTGCAGCCAATTCGAAGTTCGCAGCCCAAGCCCAGGAATTGGCCTGGCTGTTCAAGGCTGCGAACGATCGTTATGCAACCGACTACCCGGCGGTCGTCGGCAACCGCATGAGCAGCACCGATTCGGCAGCGTTCCAGGACGTCGTTGCCTCCATCAGCCTGCGTGAAGCCGAGCGCCAGAGCCAGGTAGGAACGGGTTGGGACCCTCACTGGCACCAGCCGACGGACGTGTTCACAACTTTTTCCGACAAGGATTTCCGTCTGGGCCTGAACGCCGCGCAAACGACGCTGGCGGCAATCGCCCAACTCACAGGTGCCAAGCTGAAGTAGCGCGGTTTGGCCGCAGACCTGCCTGGTTTCCTCCGGCGCTGCCGGCTGTTCGAAAAACAGGACTTTGTGACTTCGCGTCTTGGCGTCTTTGCGGTTTGATGAGAAGAAACCGCAAAGGCGCCAAGATGCAAAGGCTCGAAGTCTCAAGAGATGGGGTTTTTCAGTCGGTGTGGAAGACCTCTTCCGTCCGGCTCCACCATTCCTTCTCGCCGTGCAGGGGAATCGGCTTCTGGCAGGGATCGGTCTCGCGCCACCATCTCTGCGTTTCCGGATCGGCGGCCATTCTGGCCATGTCGGCTGCAAAATCGGTGCCCGTGTACTCGAAGTACGAGAAGAGGTAGAACCTGTCCGGTTCCATTTCCTTGAGGTAGATCGAGTAATTCCTGATGTGGCACTCCTTGATCTTTTTCAGCACGCCGGGCCAGACGGCGGCATGAAGTTCCTTGTAGTAGGCCACTTTATCGGGACGAAGCATGATAACCATGCCATGGCGCTGCATTTCATTCCTCCCTAAAATCCGGATTCCGTGATAGCGACCCCGCGCGCATCCAGCCGCTGGTGTTGTGGAAGTTGGCGACTGCGCCGCCGGGCGGCACGATTGCATCCAGGGCGGTCGCGACCGCCGGTTCGAGTTTCATTTCCATCACCGGCAGGGCATCATCCAGGTGCTCCTCTTTTCTCGGGCCGAGAATCGGCGCGGTGACTGCAGGTTGGTCCTTGACCCACAGGATCGCCAGCTGCGAGGGGGTTATGCCGCATTCACGGGCGAGCGCGGCGACCTTGCCGGCGGCGGCGATACCGCGCTCGGTCACCCGTTCCGTGAGATAGCCGCCGATGCGCGCGGCGCGCGAATCCTCGGGGGCGCTGCCGGTGTGCAGGTATCTGCCGGCCAGGACGCCGCTCGCCAGCGGCGACCACGGCAGCAGCCCCAGGTTGTAGCGCAATGCCAGAGGAATCAGCTCGTTTTCGATGCGGCGGTCCAGGAGGTTGTAGGGTGGCTGTTCGGTGACGTAGCGCACCAGTCGGTATCGGTCGCTGATTGCGAGCGCCTCCATCACCAACCAGGCAGGGAAAGTGGAACTGCCGATGTACCGGACCTTACCCTGGTGCACCAGGTCGTCCAGAGCGCGCAACGTCTCATCTTGCGGCACGTCGAAGACGGGACGATGGATCTGGTACAGGTCGATCCAATCCGTCTGCAGGCGGTAGAGCGAGTTTTCGACGGCGTTCAGGATGTGCAGCCGCGAGTTACCCCGGTCGTTGGGATTGTCCGACGTGGGGAAATGTCCCTTGGTGGCCAGCAGGACCCGCTGCCGCCGCGGCCCGGCGATTGCCTTGCCCAAGACGCGCTCGCTCTCACCGTGGCCGTACTCGTCGGCGGTGTCGATCAGGTTGATGCCGGCGTCGAGCGCCTTGTGAATCATGCGGATGGATTCGTCCTCCGGCGTGAACTCGCCGAAGTTCCATGCACCCAGGCAGAGCGGCGCGACTCTGACCCCGGTGCGTCCCAACATGCGGTACTCCATGAATTTCTCCCATTTGAAGCTATATGCCTTGGCGTCCTGGCGGTTTCATCAGAAATAACCGCAAAGGCGCGAGGACGCGAAGGCGCAAAGTCCTATCTTCACATCACAATCCCTGCAATGAATGCTGTTACAGCGGCGCACCGGGTTCGTCCCTTCCCGCCTGCTCGAACAGGCGATTCCATGCCCGCGGACTGGAGCAGCAGAGCAGGGAATTCAGCATCAGGCTGCGCACTTCGCCGCGGCTGACTTTGACCCGTCGGCTGCTGTCGAGCACATTGGCAGTGCGCAGCCGCGCCAGGGTTTTCATGCCGATCAGCGCCGGCCAGGCGCAAGCCAGTCGGATACGCAGCTGGCTGCGGGGCAGGGCGTTGGCATAAGCCCAGCCGGCGGCGAGCAGTTCCTCGGCCTGCTTGAGGTAGGCCGCGTACAGCGGCCGGAAACGTCCCATGGAGCCGGCGTCCAGAAGGACGGCCGGCTCGAGACCGTGGGCCGCCAATCGTGCGCGGGGCACATAGCAGCGTCCCTGCCGCAAGTCTTCCGGGAGGTCGCGCAAAATGTTGACCAGCTGCAGCCCCTTTCCGAAACGGATGCCGTTCGACAGCAAAAGCGTGTCGTCGAGATCGGCCTTGGGAAAAAGATGCGCGCGGCATATCCCGGTCCAGAACTCCCCGACGCAGCCGGCCACGCAGTAGGTGTATTCCTCCAGCTCGTCATCGGCATCAAGCGCGACGATCTGTTCCCGGCATGCGCGGCCGAAGCGGGCAAGGTCCGTCAGCTGGCCGCGGGTAATAATCTCCAGCAGGACGCTGATGCGCCTGCGATCTTCGGCGGTCAGGGCGCCCAGGGAGTCGAGCAGCTGGCCGGCGTTTTCCAGCAGGCGGCGCTCTGTCGTTGTTCCACGGCTTCCAGATTCCCGGGCCGCGGCAAGCTCGCCGAAGTCCGGCGCCTGAGGGCTGCGCCCCTCGGCAACTGTCTGGATTGCCGCGCGCATCTCACGCAGGGCAGCACGGCGTTTTTCTGCGGAAATCAGGCTGGTATCCGCGATGGTGTCGGTGGCGCGCGCCAGCAGGTAGGCCAGCCCGACCTGGGGGCGTATCTCGCCCGGCAACACGCGGAGCGTGAGGTAGAAGGACCGCGACACCTGCCTGAGCAGATTTGTTCCGGGCGTGCTCATAGTCGAGTCGACAGCTTAAGCTCCTGCTCGCATGAATCCTATTTTACCTTGCGTTTGAGTTCATCCTGGATGATGCGGGCGATTTCTTCATAGGGCTGGGCCCCGGTGATCGGGCGGCCGTTGATGAAAAGGGCCGGTGTGCCTGTGACACCCGCACGGGTTCCGTCGAGCGTGTCCTGGCGGATCTGCTCCGCGTATTTCCCCGAGGCCAGGCAAGCGCCGAAGGCATCGGCATCCAGTTTCAATTCGGCGGCTTTGGCCTTGAGGTCCTCAGCCTTGAGGCGATCCTGCTGCTGAAACAACAGGTCGTGCATCTCCCAGAAGCGTCCCTGCTCGCCTGCGCAGAGTGAGGCTTCCGCGGCTTTTTGCGCTTCCGGATGAATGTTGGCAATTGGGAATTGACGGAACGTGAGACGGACCTGCGAGGCAAAATCCTTTTGCACCCGGACGAGTGTTGCGGTCAGTGCTTTGCAGAAGGAGCATTGAAAATCCGAAAACTCCACCAGGGACACGGGGGCATCGGCTGGGCCGCGTACGGGGCGTCCCGCTGTTTCCACCGGGATGCGCAGGGGCTCGAGCCACGACTCCGTGCTGTACATGCGCTTCAGCTGCTGGACAAACGCGGCCCGTGCCTTGTTCTGATTCTGCTGCCTCAGGAACTGCCGAATCTGGTCAGCGACCTGCTCCTTGGGAGCGCCGATGTTTTGCTTGTAGGCCTCATAATAAGCGTCGACGTCCGCGGCAGTGGGTTCCTTGACCTTGATGCTGACTTCGGCGACGAGCAGTTCCTGCACTTTGATGCCGCGCTTTGCCGCCTCCAACTGCAGTAGCCGGTCCTCGATCAGGCGATCCAGGCTCTGTTCCAGCACCTGCTGCTTGCCGCGCTCGTACCGGGCCTCGAACTGCAGCTTCTGCAGCTCGAGCTTTTCCAGATCGGCGGCGGCAGCCTTCTGCAGCTCTCCTTCGGTGATCGGCGCGCCTTGGACCGTTGCCACGACCTTGGATCCGCTCTGAGTTTTCTCCTGGGCAGCTGCAATCGCAGGCAAGAGCGCACAGGCAGCCGGAGCAACGACAACAAGCAACCACTTAAAAACCGGTTGGCGCATTCAGGATCCCCCGTATAGATCTCTTCATCGCTGCATGATGCATATTGATCGGTGTGGTTTCGGATTGAAGCGGAAGCCAGGCTTCGGCCAGGGTGGAAGCCGGGTCCGGCACGCCCACTAAGCGTACTGTCGGCCCGCAACGAATTCTTCTGTCGCGGGCACATTTGTCTCCCTAGATCGAGTTCCCGGGCGGGAACCACAGCCCGTTTACCAACCCCCGGCGATTAATAGCGAATGGCGGCGCCCAGGCTTTTGGCCTGGTCAATCCATTTGGCTACGGCGGAAGCCCCGGGTGTTACGCGGCAAAGGCGTTTCTCGCCGTTGACCTCGGCCAATTTCGCGGCGAGGTTGGCCGGCTGGCGGTGCTTGAGTTCCTTGACGGTATCGACGCCGGACGCTTCCAGCAGTTCGGCGAACTGGCGGCCGATGCCGGCAATGCGCATCAAGTCGGCCATGTTGCTCCACTTCAGGAGCATCTGATGGCTGATCGCCGTTTTCTCACTCATCATTTCCCGGCCCTTCGGGTCGCCGCAGGATTTCAGCAGAGAGCCGGTTGTCTTGATCCCGGCCTCGATGAGTTTCGCGGCATACACGGGACCGATTCCCTCGATGTCCTTTATCTTGTAACCCATCGGATCTTCCTCCCAGATGAGCAGACCGCATCGGTGAAGGCGACAAATCCACTGCGGATACAATATCACAAAAGGACGGAGTCGATCAAAAGGCAGCGCGCGGTTCGGGCCGGGAACCGGCAGGCGCGGAACGGCCCTCGTCAAGCAGGAGAGGCCGCCGGTACACTCGGCCCGTGAGCCCACCGCGTGGAATCATTTGACCGGATCCTGACGATTGCTGTATCCTCGATCCCCGGTCAGATACGCCATTGCTGCGAGTGCCCTTCCACTGACTGAGACAGCATATGCAAAAACCTACCGTGTCTGGCGCGCTGCTGTTGACGGTCTGGGAGCCATTTCTCTGCTCCGAAAATACCGACCTCCGACCCCAGACCTCCGACCTCCGACCTGGAATGTCGGGGTCGGGGTCGGGGTCGGGGTCGGGATCGGGATCGCAGTCACCGTCGCGATCGCAATCGGTTTGGCTGCCGTAAGGATTCAAAAAGCCGACAGCGATTGCGATCCCGACCCCGAACGTTTACATGCGTCACCGGGTGCACCACGAGGCGCGTGAGGGACTGCTTCAGGAACACATGTCGCCCATCCGGCTGTGCCTGCCGGGCGCGCGATATACAGAGGACACGCACGATAGCCTGATGGAGCCAATATGCAAAATCTACTGCCTTTGATCATCCAGTTGATCTGCGGTGCCGTCGGAGGGAACCTCGCCGGCTCCGCGATGAAGAAGTACAATCTCGGCACGCTGGGCAACTCAATCGCCGGCATTCTGGGCGGCGGCATCGGCGGCCAGTTGCTTGGCCTGCTGGGAGCATACGCCACCGGCGGCAGTCTTGACCTGGCCGGCATCATAAGCAGCATCGCAGGAGGCGGCGTAGGCGGCGCCGTGCTGATGTTGATCGTCGGGCTGATCAAGAAAGCGATCAGCAAATAAACAGGCGCTCCTCGCTATACCGGAGCATGCGCCCGCAGCCGGTGTTTCCTCGAAATTCCGGAACGGCGCACCCAGCCTCGAATGCCGTTTCGCGACCGAGTCCGATCTTCAGTTTCTGCTCCAAGGTTGATGGCCTGGGTTTGGCTGCCGGTGTCGAGGTCTGTCCGGCCGACGGCCACGATTTCCAGGAACCAACGGTATCGCTGAACTGCATGCGGGCGGTCTATCAGGGGCGAAGCTCCTGCGGCGCTAAGAGCAAAGAGCTTATTCTGAAGGGCTTGCAGTATCATCGAGACATGCAATAATAACTGGTTGCATTCGGGCCAAGGCGAGTGGCCTATGCCGGTTGCGATGCGGTGCCGGAGCGTGCATTCGTGCCGCAGGGAACCCGGCTTGTAGGGACGAGGTGATCATGGCTGAGGTCGTTTTGCTGGGTGACGAAGCCGTCGCCCTGGGAGCAGTACACGCCGGCCTGACGTCCGCCTACGCGTATCCCGGGACGCCGTCGACTGAAATCCTGGAGTATCTGATCCGTTATCAGGGCCAGCACGGCCGGCCCCACGCAAGCTGGTGCGCCAATGAGAAAACGGCCTATGAAAGCGCCCTGGGAGTGTCCTATGCGGGCTGCCGGGCGCTGGTGGCCATGAAGCATGTCGGCCTGAATGTCGCGGCCGATCCTTTTGTGAACTCCGCGTTGGTTGCCATCCAGGGCGGGCTTGTCCTGGCGGTCGCCGACGACCCCGGCATGCACAGCTCGCAGAACGAGCAGGACAGCCGGTTCTACGCGGATTTCGCGCGAGTGATCTGCCTGGAACCGGCCAACCAGCAGGAAGCCTATGAGATGACCCGGGAGGCGTTCGATCTTTCCGAGCGGTTCGAGATCCCGGTGATGATCCGGCTGGTGACGCGCCTGGCGCACAGCCGCACGGTGGTGCGGACGGCGGAGCCGCGGGCGGAGAAATCGCCGGTCAAGTTCCGTGACGACACCGATTCATGGATCCTGATGCCGCACATCGCACGCCGCCGCTGGCACGCGCTGCTGCTGCGCCAGCGGGAGATCCTGGGCTACTCCGAAGCCTCACCGCACAACACGCTCCACCTCAACGACAAAAGGCACGATCTCGGAGTGATCACCACCGGCATCGCCCGGAATTATTTCATCGAGAATGCGGCGGACCTTGGTGAGCTGCCTTCGCATCTGCATGTGGGCGCCTATCCTTTTCCGGCCGCCAAAATTCGCCGGCTGGCGAGCCAGGTAAAGCGGCTGCTTGTATTTGAGGAAGGCTATCCCTATCTGGAACGGCAGTTGCGCGGCATCCTGCCTCTGGCGGTGGAAATCCAGGGAAAGGAATCCGGGCACGTGCCCGCCGACGGGGAGTTGAATCCAGACGTCGTGGGCGCTGCACTCAGTCTGCCGGAACGAAAAGGACTGGAATTCCATGTGCCTGAGCTTGCCGGCCGCCCCCCGCAATTCTGCGCCGGTTGCCCGCACGCGGACACGCTGGGCGCGCTCAAGGCGGCATTGTCGGGATATCCGGAGTCGGTGGTGACTTCCGACATCGGCTGCTACACGTTGGGCGCGCTGCCGCCCCACAGGGCTGTCGAAACCTGCGTGTGCATGGGAGCGTCGGTCGGGATGGCCAAGGGAGCCGCCGAGGCCGGCCTCCATCCGGTGGTGGCGGTGATCGGCGACAGCACATTCCTGCACTCGGGCGTCACACCGCTGATGGATGCGGTGGCGGCGCGGGCCAATATGACCCTCATCATCGCCGACAACGCGACCGTGGCGATGACCGGGACGCAGCCGACGATCCTCCCCGAATCCCAGCTGGAACATATCATTCTCGGGCTTGGCGTGGATCCGGAGCATTTTCACGTCCTGACCGCGCACCCGAAACACGCAGCCGGCAACGTGGAGGTGCTCAAGAAAGAAATCGAGCACCGCGGGTTGTCGGTGATCATCGCGCGGCGCGAATGCCTGGAAGCGGCCAAGGATGCCAAGAAAGGGGGCGCGGCGTGAAATACGATATCGTGCTCGCAGGCGTCGGCGGTCAGGGCGTGTTGTCGCTGGCTGCCGCCATAGCAACCGGCGCCATGGTCGAAAAGCTGTTTGTCAAGCAGGCCGAGGTTCACGGAATGGCCCAGAGGGGCGGGGCCGTGATGGCGACTTTGCGAATGGCAGACCATGAGATTGCCAGCGACCTGATCCCGAAAGGGACCGCCTTGCTGATCCTCAGTCTGGAACCGCTTGAGAGCCTGCGCTACATTCCCTATCTGTCACCCCGGGGAACGCTCGTAACCTCGGCTAATCCGGTGCGCAACATACCCGATTACCCCGTTCTGGAAGAATTGCTCAGCAGTATCCGCACGCTGCCGGGCGCTATCGTGGTGGACGCCGAGAAACTGGCGCGCCAGGCCGGTTCCGCCAGGGCCGCGAACATGGTGATGGTGGGAGCGGCGATGCACCTCCTGCCCGTAAAGCCCGAGACTATCGAAGCCGCCGTGCGGACCATCTTTGCGCGCAAGGGTGAGGATGTCCTCCATATCAACCTTGCAGCGCTCCGGGCCGGCCGCGAAGCCGCCGGAGCACATTGAAAGGCGTGAACAAGTGATTCCTTCGGAAGTCCGCGCCCCGGCGGTAACTTCAGAAGCAACCGCAAAGACGCCAGGGCGCTAGGTTCTGTTTTTGGAGCAGAGAAAGCCATGCCGGAAGAAAAGAAGATTTCAGACACCCTTCTCCGACAGCTCAGCCAGTTGACGGATGAACTGGAAAACTTCGAAGAGATCGCCCTACGTCTGAAGCCGGAGCCGGGTGAAATCCCGAAGCTGGCAGGCATAGACATTTCCGGCACCATCATCCCTCTCGCCGGCCCGATCGGCGGGGACCACATCATCTACATTGATTTCGATCAACGGTACGATCTCAATGCGCGCATTCAGAAGGCGCAGCAGAAAGGCCAGTCCCAGATCGCCGCCAAGCTGGAAGAGATGAAGCAGACTGCGGGAGTTCTGCTGGCAGACGTCTCCGGTCACAGGATAACGGACGCGGTCCTGGCGGCCATGCTGCACCAGGCGTTCCTTCTGGGCGCCCTCTACGAGTTGGACATGTTCGGCACAATTACGACGCGGCTTTTCGAAAACATCAACAACCGCTTCTACCGTTCCTCCAGCGTCCGCAAATTCCTGACGATGATCTACGGCGAGATCGACGTGGAAGGCAGATTCCGTTTCATCTCCGCGGGGCATCACCCGCCGCTGATTTTTTCGAATGAGTTCGACTGCTTTGTGGACATCCACCCCGACCTGCTGATCACCTACCCGCCGATCGGCACGATGCCCACGAAGACGGATCCGGATCGGTCCCGCCGTCCCTCAGTCCTCGGCTACAAGGACAAATACACGATCAACGAGCTTAAGCTGATGAGTCCCGGAGACATCCTCCTGCTTTACACTGACGGTCTCAAGGAACATGAGGGTGCGGGCGGTGACTATTTCCCCGACAGGCTGGAGAACAAAATCAGGGAATTCAAGGCTCAGCCCGCCCGGCAGATCCTGAGCGAGATCAGCCGCGACCTGCTGGAGTTCGCCCCGCCCGCGGACGACGTCAGCATCGTCCTTATCAAGAAGAGCTGAGCGGCGCCGGCAAACGGGATACCCGCGGAATGCCGGGCGTGGCGCCCTCTTGAACCATCAGTGCCTGTCTTTTCTTCCTCTTAGGTCGAGGTTCACTATTGAAATATTCCTTCTACAGTTGCTATCCTCGTGCGCCGAAAGAAAGGTACAGGTTTGCAGGGATTGATTCATGGCCAGACGACTTGACGGGCTGTTCATTCTCGTTTTCCTCGTGGCAGGCGGAAACGTCGCCTACGGGCAGACATTTGCTCCGGCCGTGCCTCAACTACGAGATCCGCTGGGTCAGATCGCGCTGCCGGCCTGGCAATCGGCCGTGAAAGACCGGCTTTTTGACGGGCCAACCCCCTTTTCCTCAGCCGCCCCCGTTGGTTTCAATGCGAATTTCGATTTGCCGCCGGCAACCCTGAACGATTGGCGTAACAATACCTACTTCGGAAGCGCGCCGGATTGGCATGTTCCGCAGGGAGGGCTGCAGTCCTCAGGTTCGATTGCTCCGTCTAATCCGCCTCCCCCTGCCTTGAAAAGCACCAAGTCGCAAGGGATTCGCTGGGGAAAAGTATTATTGCAATCGTTCGAGTTCATAAGCATCGAACATGGCCTGCGTATGGCTTTTGATCCGCCCAGCCGGCGAGCAATGGCCAAGGCCATAGAAAACCACGAGTTTTGGCAGGCCTATGTGCGGTCTCTGAAGACTCTCCGCGGCTGGTCGGATGGAAATCACTTCTTCGTGAATTACGTCGGGCATCCTTTTCAGGGCATGGTAAGCGGATATATTCTGATCCACAATGATCCCAAAGGAAAGGATCTCCGATTCGGGCGCCAGAAGGCCTACTGGATAAGCCGGGCAAAAGCCATGGCTTTTGCTGCCGCCTACAGCACCTACTGGGAACTGGGATTCCCTCTGAGCGAAGCTGCCATCGGAAATCTGGGACCCGAGGGCCGGCCAGGGCTGGGTGCGGTCGATCTAGTGATCACCCCCACCGTGGGGACGGCATACCTTGTTACGGAAGATGTTATAGATCAATATGTAATCCGCGCGATTGAAAGAAAGTGGTGTCGTCCGGGAGTTAGCGCGGTCGCGCGCAGCGTCCTGACCATCAACCACGCCTTCTCCAATCTCCTTCGTTGGAAATCCCCCTGGTATCGTGATTCACGCGGGGGGCTAAGAAGCTGCGGCAACTAGAAATCCCCCCGCTCTGGTATTCGGATCTCATTTAATTGCAATTGGTTAGTGGAGAGGAAGGCGGCTGGAAGCTGCTCAGGAATGCTCGTTCTGGCGAGCAGGAAGCGCAACTCGTGCGGGGCAGTCTCGCATCGGAATAGCGCGCAGAGGGCAAGAAAAAATCTCGGGGTTGCCAAAAGGGATCAGATCATATAACATTACAATGGTTAGCGGTATAAGCTTGCTTATACCACAAGATATAGTTCGAATGCTCGCGAGTTTGCCTGGAGGCTTGTTTGTCGTGCTGATTCAGAGAAACATTCACGGTCATCGGAGTGAGGATTCCGCTCTGAGCCATTGCACTGACAGCACTGCCTTCTCCGTCTTTCTTCTTTCGGCAAGCAGCACCCCCGCCATTGGCGAGTGGGTAATTTCAAATCGGCCCTCTGGCGTGCGCCCCGACCCCCCCCCGTCACCCATCGGAGCGATCCGATTGTTGCCGTTCAAGGCGCGCGTCCCGGAAGTTTTGTGGCGAGATGTAATTACCGGTTATAGCTCCGCGCACGTCCAAGCGCGCTAGACTGTATCCGCGCTGCGCAATCTCCAGGAAATGAAACCCATGAAGGATTCGAACACAAAACTATATCTTTGGCGGCCCCGCAGCTTTTGGCACAAGTCCTCCGGCACCTATGAATTGACCTGCGGAAAAAAGAAATCTGGAGTGGTAAGACTATACAGTGCAATAACATCAGGTGCGCTGGCCGATTCTCTGGCTATGCGCATCCAGGCGCCTTCCCACAGGCGGCCACGGCGGCGATACCGGGCGGCGATCGGGGTGTTCGTCTGTCTCCTGGCGGCAGTGGCGTCCTATTCCTATGTCGGCATCGGAGGTCTCGAGGTCGGGCGGGGAGGAATTGAGGGACAGCTCCTCAAGATGGAATCCTGGCGCGCGGCTGGATTAGAGGGATTTCTGAATGTCCATGCGCTGGCGGATCGGCTGCTGGGCTATCTTTCACGTACCGGCAGGCAGGATAAGCAAGATCTCCTGAAAGGAGAGGTGCTTGACAAGCAGGACCATTTCATCAAACAGGAGATTGTTGCCCTGCTGAAGGAGTTCGGCGCCGAGGAATACAATGTCCCACCCGAATTCCTGGCCGGTGTAGAACGTTTCACAAGGCAATTTCAGGAAAGAGACCGTGAACACCTGGCTCGCGCACTGGGGGCGGGCCGGGCGGACCTTGAGCGTATTCGGGACATCCTGGCTCAGCACAACCTGCCTCAGGACCTGGCCTACATGGTGCTGGTGGAGAGCGGCTTCCTGCACTCCTCAGAGAGCCAGGAGGGGGCTGCCGGATTGTGGCAGTTCACCGAGGTGACTGCGCGCAACTACGGCATGAAGGTGAACGAGACGGTGGACGAACGGCTGGATCTCTCCAAGTCCACCGTGGCTGCAAGCCGGTATCTCAGAGACCTGATCCTCGATTTCGGCACCGGGAGTTCCGTAATGCTCGCCATCGCAGCTTACAACGGCGGAGCGGAGCGCGTGCGCCGGGCTGTGAGAAGTGTGAAAGATCCGATCAAGCAGCGGAATTTCTGGCACCTGTATCGGGCAGGCTTGCTCCCTGTAGAAACGCGGGAGTACGTGCCTAAAGTTATTGCAGCAACCATTATCGGGCGGAATCCCGAACGCTTTGGGTTTTCGCGGCCGGCGATGGAAAGGGAAGTCCACTGATTCGAACATTTTTGCGAGGTCGGGCCTGGATCCCCTGCGGCCTTTGCAGTTATAGTAGTCTCCGGACAGTTGGGGGCTGATGGCCTATGGGCGTGCCGATTTCGCAAATGTGGACCGTGGCGACCTACGTGATCCGCCAGAGGCTGGCGGGCCGGAAGCGGTTTCCGCTGCTGCTGATGCTCGAGCCCCTGTTTCGCTGCAACCTCGCCTGCTCCGGATGCGGCAAGATCCAGTATCCCAGCGACGTCCTGAAACGCCAACTTACTCCGGAAGAGTGCTTTAGGGCTGTCGATGAGTGTGGCGCCCCCATGGTCAGCATCCCGGGAGGCGAGCCCTTGCTGCACCCTCAGATCACGGAGATCGTGCAGGGGTTGGTCCGGCGGAAAAAATACGTCTATCTTTGCACCAACGCCCTCCTGCTTCAGGAAAAGGTCCACTCCTTCCAGCCCAGCAAATACCTGACCATAAATGTTCATCTCGACGGCCCGAAGGAGCTCCACGACCTTTCGGTATGCCGGCAGGGAGGATACGAACGGGCGGTGGAAGGGATTCGCGAGGCGGTCCGGCGAGGATTCCGGGTGACGACCAATACGACCTTGTTTGACAATGCGCATCCGGATTATGTGCGCGCCTTTTTCGACGAGATGATGAATCTGGGTGTGGAGGGGATGACCCTCTCTCCAGGGTACTGCTATGCCAACGCTCCCGACCAGGATCACTTTTTGGGGAAAGCGGCCACGCGAAATCTGTTTCACAGCATCCTCGGCAACCGCGACAAGCGATGGCGTTTCAACCAAAGTGCTCTGTTTCTTGAGTTTTTGATGGGCTTGCGCGAATACGAGTGCACGCCCTGGGGCATGCCGGCCTACAACCTCTTCGGATGGCAGAAGCCGTGCTACCTGCTGCAGGACGGATATGCCCGAACCTTTACCGAACTGCTCGAAGAGACCGAATGGCATCGGTACGGCGCCGCGTCAGGCAATCCGGAATGCGCCAATTGCATGGTGCACAGCGGTTATGAGGCCAGTGCCGTTTTGGACACCTTCGGGTCGTTCCGCGGTCTGTGGGCTACATTCCGGGCGACATTCTTCTCAGGAGGTTATCGAAGCAAGGACGCTTAGGGGGATGAACGTGACAGCGAACCAATCGGGAAGCCGGCCTGAGAGCCGGGCTTTCTCGGCATTACGCGAAGTCATTCAAGGGGGCCGCCCCCTGATCTATATAAGCACATCCGAGGAATTGCGGGCACGTCAGCTCCTGCTGGAGGCCTCTGAGCGGCTCTTCCCTGTTCCTGTGCCGGTCTGGACCTGGTCTTCAACCCGGGGACTGATTGCGCCAGACGGCAGCGCGTCTCCCGGAGAACCATTGGGTGCCGCCGCAGTCCTCGATTTCATTTCCCACCACAGAGGATCTGCTATCTTCCAGTTGCGCGATTTCCACGATTCCATGCAAGGGGATTCTGAAATCCGCAGGCGGCTGCGGGACCTGTACGAAACTTGCCTGGACTCGGGCAAGTTTACGGTGATCACCTCTCCCCTGCGTGTCATTCCGGAAGAACTCAGCCGCCAGATTGCGTTTATCGAATTATTGCCACCCGGCCTGGAAGAGATGATCGACTTCCTGAAGGCGGAGGCAAAGGCGCTTGCGGCGCAGGGGCGTACAGTGGACAGGAGTGAAGAAACCATATTCAAGCTTGGCCGGGCATTGCAGGGCTTGACGCTCGACGACGCGCGCCATGCGCTGCGGCGGACGCTGGCGATCGGCGGCAAGCTGGATGCGGATTCGACAGAGCTGCTGCTTGAGGAGAAGAAGCTGATCGTGAACCAGACCGGCCTCATCAACTACGTCGCGGACGGAACGCAGATCGAACATGTTGGGGGCCTGGAATACCTGAAGACCTGGCTGCTGGCGCGGCGGCGGCTTTTCATGGAGCGCGACAGTCTCGATGCGGAGATCGTTCCCAAAGGTGTGCTGGTGATGGGAGTGTCAGGCTGCGGCAAGAGCCTGTCTGTGAAAGCCATCGCCTCCTGCTTCGGGCTGCCGCTGTACCGCATCGACATGATCGAGGTGTTCTCGGGACGGCACGGCAGCGCCGATGCGGCCTTCGCCGCGGCCTGCCGCACGGTCGAATCGCTGACGCCGGCAGTCGTCTGGTTCGATGAAATCGAAATGGGGCTTACGGGTCAAGGAGCCGAAGCCGGCACCAACCTCGGGCGCATTTTCGCCTTCTTCCTCACCTGGATGCAGGAAAAAGCGCGTGGCTTGTTTGTGGCTGCGACTGCGAACCGCATCGACCTGCTGCCCGCTGAAATGATACGCAAAGGCCGGTTCGACGAGGTTTTTTTCATTGACCTTCCCGCTGAAGACGAACGTCTCGAGATCTTCCGAATCCATTTGAAGAAGCGGGGCGTGGATCCGGAAGCGCTGGAGGTGGGACGGTTGCGCCGAATCACTCAGGGATGGACCGGCGCCGAGATCGAACAGTGTGTGGTTTCCGCGCTGACCACTGTACGGCTGGAAAACAAGACAATGAACTTTGAGGAGCTGCACAGGGCCGCAACTCAGGTCATTCCACTGTCGAAAACCATGCGCGAGCAGGTGGAACACATCCGCTCATGGGCCTATGACCGCGCAGTGCGCGCCTCGCCGCGTGAAGCCGCCCACTAAATGTGAGAAAAGAGGGACACTCCTTTTTCCCCGCCCGGCTCTCAAATTCCAATGGCAGACGGGAACTGCTGAATGTTACCGTCCGGCCCTTTAACGAGCCGTTTCGGCCCACGTTTCGGCCAGGGCGACAAGCGAGTCTGTCCCGTACAGCGCATCCTCGAGTTCGAGCCCTACAGTAAACTCAGAGCCTTCGGCATTGCAGTAAATGATCTCGCCCAGCAGCATGGTGTTGCCCCACTCAACCTTGACCATGGTGCCGGGATCCAGCTTGCGATAAAGAATGAGGCGGATCCCGTTGGCGGAGAAGTTCTCCAGACGCCCCTGCAGGGGAACGCCTCTATGTTCAAGATTTGAAACAGTTACGGGCTGATCGGCCTCGAATCGGATCTCTCGTCGACGATATTCCATATTCAATCTATCGGCGCAATCGCCCGTGACTTTAGGCTGAAAATCAGCACTTATGCCGGGATGACATGGTCAGCTTCCATCAGCAGAGCCGAAATCTCCGCCATACCCCGTACCTCGCCGACAGCTACCTTGTCGAGCAGGCCATAGTAGTCGAGGCACGTGCGGCAGATGAGGATCTGCACTCCCATTCCCTGCAGCATCCGAAGCCCGAACACGGCCTTGGATCCTTCGCACGCGAGTTTCACCCCTTCGGTATAGAAGCAGACGGCATGCGGTTTGACCTTCTGCCCTTCCAGGGAGTGGATGAAACGATCGAACATGTCCAGGCCAAATTGCCTGTCTGCCTGGCTGACGCTGCCCAGCCCTTCCTGCCTTACCAGTACGACAACCTTATTCACGGTCACACTCCAGAAAATCAATCGGGAACCCGGTGGAACCGGGAGATTCTGCCACAAATCTTTCTAGAAACCACGAAATACACGAAACACACGAAATCCATAAGTCGGGGCATCTCCGGTAGTAACCTCAGGCTTGTTGTGTATTTCGTGTATTTCGTGGTTCTTATCTTCGCTTTGCCCGCCTTCCGGGGTGATGTTGTGGTATGGTAAGCGTTTCGCAAAAGCGAAACCGGTCCATGCGGCAATGCCGGATTGTATCCCGACCGTATTCTTATCCAGGTGAATCGGCGAATGTCGCTCGAACGCATACGCAACATTGGGATTATCGCGCACATCGATGCGGGCAAGACCACGGTCACCGAGAGGTTTCTTTACTACGCCGGTCTGACCCACCGGATCGGCGAGGTCCACGACGGCGCCGCGACCATGGACTTTCGCAGCGACGAGCGTGAACGCGGAATCACGATTTCGGCGGCTGCCGGCACCTTCACCTGGAACAACCACCAGATCAACCTGATTGATACTCCGGGGCACGTGGATTTCACGGCGGAAGTCGAGCGCAGCCTGCGCGTGCTCGATGGCGCCGTGGTCATTTTCTCGGGAGTGGAGGGTGTCGAGCCGCAGAGCGAAACGGTGTGGTTGCAGGCAGACCGCTACGGCATGCCCAGGCTGGCATTCATCAACAAGCTCGATCGGGCCGGCGCGGATCACAGCCGGGTATTTGAGCAGATCGAGAGCAGGCTGGGGGCTCGGGCCGCGTTTGTCAATCTGCCGCACAGAACCGATGACAAACTGGACGGCATTCTGGATCTCCTGGATCTGCGCTGGCTGGTGTTCGATGCAGCCTCGCGGGGCAGCGAGGTCGAGGCGCGGGAGATACCGCCTGAATCCGTCGATGCCGTGCAGAAGGCGCGGGAGCGGCTTGTAGTGAAGACGGCCGAATGTGTGGACTGGCTCGCGGACCTTTACCTTGCAGGCGAAACCATACCCACCGGGGAGCTGAGGCGGGCGGTGCGCGAGGCAACGGTGGCGTGCAAGCTGGTCCCCGTTCTTTGCGGGGCTGCGCTCCGCGACCTGGGGGTCGGGCCGGTTCTGGATGCCGTTTGCGACTATCTGCCGTCGCCGCTCGACCGCCCGCCCATGAAGGGGATCAATCCTGAAAGCGGGGCTCCCGCGGAACGCGCTCTGCGGCTGGACGCGCCGTTTTCCGCCCTGGTTTTCAAGGTGGTCGCCACCGCCAGCACCGATTTTTTCTGGCTTAGGATTTACTCGGGCTCGCTCACGCCGGAGGAGTACTGTTTCCATCCCCGCTCGAGGCAGCGCATGCGCCTGCGGCGTCTCCTGCGGCTGCAGGCCGACCAGACGGAGTCGATCGAGCGTGCCGCCTGCGGCGATATTGTCGCCGTTCCCGGTCTGAAGGATGTCGTCACGGGCGACACCCTGTGCGCCCCAAACCACCCGATCACCTTCGAGCCGATCCATTTTCCCCAGACGGTGGTATCGATGGCTGTAGAGGCTCGAACACCGGCGGATCGCGACCGCCTCTCCGGAATCATCGGCCGGCTGACGCGCGAAGATCCCACGCTCAACGTCCTCAGCGACAGCGAAACCGGTCAATTGATACTGTCGGGCATGGGGGAACTGCATCTCGAGATCACGAAGGACCGAATGCTGCGGGAGTTCAACGTAGCGGCCCGTTTTGGCCGGCCGCGGGTGTCCTATCGCGAGACGGCGACCGGTTCCGGGACCGGCGAGGGCAACTTTGCCAAGCGCATCGGCGATACCCTCGTTTCAGGACGCGCTATGGTCGAGGTTATGCCGCGGCCCAGGCCCGCAGGGGATCGCAGCATGCCCCCGGTGGAAATCGATATGAAACCCGTGGCCGCCCAGTTGCCGGTTGCGCTCCAGAAGGAGGCGCGTTCCATCCTGCTGAACAGCTGTACTTCCGGAGGCCCCTCCGGATACCCGATCGTCGATGTGAAAATCCGCGTCCTGAAGATCAGTCACAACGATCCGCCCGATCCGTCGGTACCGCTGGTGGCTTCCCTGACGCTGGCCGTGCGCCATGCCTTTGCCGCCGCCCGCACCGTGGTGCTCGAGCCGATCATGAAGCTGGAGGTCCGGATTCCGGCTGATTGCCTTGGCGCCGTCATGAGGGATCTGGGCGCCAGGAACGCGGAAATCCGGGAAACCGATCTCCCCGGGGAGCTGGCCCTGATTCACGCGTTCGTACCGCTGGCCAACATGTTCGGCTATTCGACTCAGGTCCGCTCGCTGACCCAGGGGCGGGGGAGCTTCTCGCTGGAACCCTACGATTATCAACCCGCGCGCTCTTTGCCCTGACGCTGTTGAAGAAATCCCGTGCTTGTATTTCCCTTCTCATAATGTCAGAAACGGCCAAAACGGAAGCCATTTGCGGCAGAGGCGCGGCTCGAAAAAAGTAAGGCCTTGTCGATGCGCAAGTTGCAGCTTGAATTGTCGACCGGATGCCGCTGCGTGCAGGTTCTCCACATCGGCCCCTGCGACAGGGAGTCTGAAACAGTCGAACAGATAAAAAGGTTGGAGGATAAGGACCTGTGCTTTGTGGCCGATACCACATTGCGCTCCACACGCAACCGGGATCACAAGAACGGCGGAGATGAGTAACGCCCCGCGGGCCGCGCTCGAGCGCCTGATCCGCATCGCCTAGGGCGACAGCGGCCAGTGCCGCGTTGTGGCCGACTTCCTGCTGGCCTGGTGAAACGCGGCGGAATACGGCGGTTTCGATCTGACGGAACTGTGGGCCGTCGACACGGCGATCGCGCAGGACATGCTCACCGTATTCGCCCAACTGCTCCGTTCGGTATCATCGTGCACAGGTGGCGATCCAGCCCAAGTCACACCCGCCGAGTGTTCCATGAGATTGAAGTTGCTCCCCATACGTTCCATGTCGTTTCAACAGGCTCCCCACAACGAAAATCAACCTCACCGTCTCATTCCTAAGCTGCTGAAATAGCCGCGAGCGGCTAAAGGAAAGAACATGCGCGGGAGAAGGTAGCAGGCACATGCCGACCATACTTCTGATCCAGGGCTGGCGGTTCTTTTTCTACAGAAACGAAGGCAACGGATCCATGCACATCCACGGCCGCAAAGGGGACGCGGAATGCAAATATTGGATCAACGCCGATCTGTACGAGATCGAGGAAGCCTGGTCGTTCAATCTGACTCCGCGGCTGCGGCGCGAAGCGCGGAAGATCATTTTTGACCACTTCGATTTGATCGTGGGAGAATGGGGGAAGAGTTTTGGAGGCAAAGGAGATGCAAACCACTGAGCCGATCACGGCGACGGCCATCGAAGCAACAGCGGAGGGGCTCGTGTTGATCCTGGGCGAGCGCAGGGTGTGCATTGCCTGGGATCAATGTTCTCCGATGCTGGCATCGGCCACAGAGGCGGAGCGGATAAATGCGGAGCTATCCCCTGGCGGGTACGGGATCCACTGGCCCCTGCTTGATGAAGACCTGTCGGTCAACGGTCTGTTACGGGACCTCGACTGATCCCCCTCGCTGCCGATGCAAAAAGCACCTGTTGATATTGACAATGTTCCGGAGCACGTGTCTCGCTGCCTAAGTGGATGGAAGGCTCATTACGAGATCAGTCGACGTATGAACCCGTTTTACCTTCGAGCTGACTTCGATGGAGCTGGGCGCACAGATTACGTGGTCCTAATCACGGAAATTACATCCCGTAAGGAAGGTTTCGCATTCTGCTTCGGAAACGGGCGCAAACCGCAGATTGTAGGCGCGGGCGTGGAGATCGCAGTTGAAGGTGGAGTACGGGGAGATGACTTCGCCGTTTTCAACGTTTGGGGCATTGCGGGAGGATGTGGGGCCGCAAAGCACGAGTGTCTGTTTATTGAACAGGCCGAGGCCGGAAGTGGTTTCCTGATCTGGAATGGTCAACGGTGCGTCTGGAAACAGGGAGCCCTATAACCAATATGCCCTGCCCTACGCCGCAGCCAACCGGTTTCGGGTACCCGGGTGAGTGAAGTTTCTGTCCGGCTTTGTTCGGTTCTCGACCCGCATTTTGCCTGCCGATGTCCGGCATCCGACCGGAGATTGTCCGGTTGCTGTTCGGCATTTGTTTGGTATCTGTCCAGTCTTTGTTCGGCGCCCCGCCGGCGGTCTTCTCCCACCTCCGACGGAACTCATGAGTAGGATGATGCGCACCTGGTTATCGTGTCCCCGGCCGGGAATGATTCCTCAATCAGGAAGCCCGAACAACCGTGCGCGCAATCTCCATACAAGGGAACCAGGGCGCCAGATGTCTGTGAGGGAGCGCTGATATATGCTGACCATCGAATCCCTTGAGTCCCGGCACATCAGCGCGTTGCAGGAAATCATCGCCGACCGGGAGATGGCCGAAACCTCCGACATCCCTTCGGATCCGGAGCCTGATGCCGCGAGCGGCTGGGTCGCCAGGATGCGGTTGATGGAGGAGGAGGGAACGGGGCGGACATTCGCAGTCGTGGCGGATGGCGTCGTCGTGGGCGCCTGCGGCCTCCATCACATGGATCGTGAACACGGGACCGCCGAGCTGGGCTTTTTCGTCGGGAAGCGATACTGGAGGCGAGGATATGCCGTTTCGGCCTGTCGTTTGCTGCTGGCGCGCGCGTTCGCCGGCCTGGGCCTTCAATCGGTGCACGCCGGCTGTCTTGCGTGGAATGAAGGTGCAAATGCTGTCCTCAGAAAACTCGACTTCCAGCCTTCGCACGATTGCCCGCCCCCTCCAGAAAGCAAGTTTCCGGCGACGGAGACATATCGTTACTGGTGTCTGGCCAGGGAGCAATGGATAAGCCGGGAAGCATCCGCCGCGAATGCCGGATCCACAGCCTCGGTGGAACATCCCGGGATCTGATCGACATCAGGGCATCCGCCGCAAAACTCATGGAACATGAGACCATAGGCATTTCGGAACGGTGAGACGTGGGAAATAAGATTCTGGAAAAAAGATGCTGAAAGATTCCGGAGATTCTGGACACCCACTATCTTCCCACTATCTTAAGGTTCCGGGAAATCCCTGGATGCTGATTTTTCATGTGTTTATCCGGATCTCACTCTTAATTCGGGGGATAGCGACTGCAAATCGAGAGAGTCAAGTCGATCATCGAGTGTGGGTAATCCACTGCAGTCAAGACGGCGGGGCAGACTTCAACATTATGAAGATAAGCCGGCGGCGATCATGTACCACTCAACAAAATGTTTTAGCCGGCTGATGGCATGCCGTCATTTTCCGTCCGGATCAGGGCTTGATGGTTTCGGAATACGCCGTGTTGTTGCCCTCGCCCCGCTCGTGAATGACGTGCGTTGCGTCGGCCACAACCATGAACCTGAGGCTGCGGACATCCGAATATGTAATATCCTTGTAGTAATGGAAACTCTTCCCCCGATCGAGGGTGGCGCGCGTAAACCGCGCCAGCTCGGCAAAGCTGCCGCCGTTCCTGGAAACCTTGAGCACGGTCACGAAGGACCCAACTGCCTTCCCGTCCCCTATGTTCTCCACGTCCCAGTCAATCCTGGCGTGTGCGCTGGAGGATGTGACGCTGACGAACCGGGCGGTGAGGTTGGCAACGGACAAGTCCGGGATCCCGCCTTGAAAGGTCTTGGTCAAGGTCTTGGTGTTGTTAGCCTCCGCGGTTTCCGCGATCTGATTGTCGGCGTCGACCTCGGCCTTGAAGTAATAGGTGCCTCCCTCCTGAAAATCGAAGGTCTTCTGCCAGCGATCCCCGCCGTTTGTGGATCTCGCCCCGGACTGGAATTCCTGCAGGGGAGCGAAAGGATCGCTGATTTTCCTTTTCAGGTACAACCGGGTCTTGAAACCGCCCCCTGTGCTCGCGCCGAAATTCTTGATGGCCAGGGTTACCCGCAGGCGAAGGGGCACAGTATCGGTCGTGACCTTCTCCGCCAGAAGCTCCGTAACCCTGAGGTCCGGTTTTGCCTGAGCGCCGGGCGCGCCGGATGTAGTGCCGTTCCCGGCCATGGTCAGAAGCGTGGCCAGCAATGCCAGCTGATATCTCATGATGACTCCTTTCCAGCGATTGATTTCGCGTCAAGATCCCGCATCTTCGGCTCCGCGGGCGGGCACACCTCGGGGGCGAGTTCAAACTCTTTGGATATCAGCGATATCTCGCGGGCGGTGAGGTGGGCGCGCAGGCCCATGGATAGTTCGTAAGAGCGGCGTATATAGGCGCACCTGTCTCCGTTGTTGGCGCCGGCAATATCGCCGGTTTCCTCATGATGCAGCGCAAGGCAGCCGCCGCCGCAGAGGTAGCGCGCCCAGCACGAGCGGCAAGTGTCGCGGGCGCCCGCGTGCAATTCGGAAACCCTGCGCAGCAAGTCGGAGCGGATGCCCCCATGGACGTCGCCGAGACGGAAAGCGGGGATGCCCACCAGACCGTGACACAGGTACATGCTGCCGTCCGTGTGCGCACACAGGTAGTGCCGGCCGGCGCCGCACGACCAGTGCTTGAGCTGATCCGGCGCATAGGTGAGGCTGACTCCGGACAGGGGAGGGAAATAGAAAAAGTTCCCGGCCTGAATCGCCCCGAGATAGAAGCGCGCCGTCTCCTCAAGGCTTTCTCCCAACAACCGCCACTGTTCCGACTGAAGCGACCACTCCCCCGTCCCGCAAACAGGGGCAGCCAGAATGGAGCGAAAACCGATATCGAGGAAATGGCGCACAACCCGCAGGATGTCGGTCGAATACCGGTGCAGGGTCGCGCGCGCCGAAATGCTAACCGGGAACGGACGCGGCAGATCGGCCAGATTCGCGAGGATTCGCCCGTAGCTCGGCCGGTTGCCTGCCAGCAGGCGGTAACGGTCGTGAATTTCCGGAGGGCCGTCCAGGCTCACCTGGAAATCCATGGCATAGTCGCGGGCAAGCGCCAGCATTTCCCGGTCGACAAGCACGCCGTTGGTGGACAGCGAGAAACGCGCCGCCTTTCCCGCAGCCGTCGCCCGCTCCGTTGCGTATTCCAGGACGGTGCGGATGAGCGGGAAATTCAGGAGCGGCTCGCCCCCGAAGAAGATGATCTGCACCTTCGGCGCCGGTCCCGAGGCGGCCAGCAGGAAATCGACGGCGCGCCGCGCCGTCGCGCCGTCCATCAGCGGCGGTCCGCAATCGTAAACCGGCTGTTGTGCCCAACTGCGCTGATCGCTCTCGAAGGCGATGTAGCAGTAGCGGCACCGCAGGTTGCACGCACGGCTCACGTTCAGGTCGATGGTGGCGATATTGGGCTGCGGCCGCGAAGGATGCGGCGGGGCCGGAGGGTCGCCCGCCTCGACAAGAAAGCCGAAGAGGTCAAGCCTGCGGAGCAATTCATCAGCCGAGGCCGGACTCATGTTCCTGGCCAAGGCATCTTTCAGGGCCTGCCGATCCAGCGGATTCCGTTCGAGAAGATCGAGCGCGTATGCGGCACGGTCATCGCAGGCAAAAAAATGAAGAGTCGAGGCCTGGACAATGATCTGCTTGCCCAGAGCTGCAAACCGGTGAGATTCGGCCAGCGTCACCTTTTCCCGCGAAGAGGCGGCATCCGGACGCGCGCTCACATCCCCTCCTCCCCCCGCCATGGCTCGAGGATCTGCAGGCCGTTATTGGTGCCCAGCCAGACTTGCGGGCCGATCCGGCTGATGCAGGCTATCGAGTCTGCTCCGTAGACAGTCGGGTCTTCCCCCATCTCGAGAAAGACGGCGCCGCGCCCCGTGCCGAGCCAAAGGTTTGCCCCATCTGGGCGGACGCACCATACGTTGTTGTTGATCAGGAATCCGTTCTCCAGGCTCAGGCTGCCGACCTCGCCGTCTTTGCTGAAAAAGGCTCCGCCGCGATAGGTCCCCCACCAAAGGGATCCGTCATCGCGGACAGCCACTCCGCGCACGCGATGCGCGCTACTTCCCGCTATTGCCTGCCATGCGCCGCCGGACCATTGCCATAAACCCGCATCCGTGCCTACGAACAGGTGACCGCCGGCTGTCGCCAGGCCGGTCACACGCTGGTCAGGGCAGCTTTCGGGCAACGGCACGTGATGGACGCCCTGGGCATCCAGCAGCGACAGCGCCCCGGCCTCGGTACCGACCCAGAGCCCTTCGGGCCGCGGCAGAATGGCGGTGATGAAATCATCACGCAGGGCGGAGTTGCCTTTGTGATGCAAGCGCCAGGTCCAGGAGTCTTCCCGGCGTTCCAGGCATGCCAGCCCTCGGCCGTGAGTCCCCACCCAAAGTCGTCCCGAGCCGTCTTCAGCCACCGCGGAAATGTAATCGTCGGCCAGACTGTTGCGGCGGTCAAAACGCGTCCACAGTCCCGCGCTGCAGCAATACAGGCCGCTGCCCAGCGTTCCCAGCCAGGCGGCGCCTTTGGCGTCAGCATAAATGCAGGTTACAGCTCGCCGGCTCAAATCCTCCGGCGCTTCCGGATCCGTACCGGCCCGCGTCCAGCGCCGGCGCAGACGGATGTCCGTTCTCTCGCCGGGTTGCAGAAGAACGATCCTGGAAAGCGGCGCCTCCGGCGCCTCCACCAGGGCGCTGACCATTACAGGCTCGGGCGCCATGCCGTCGAGTGTGAAGGGAACTCGTACGCCCGTGGGGAAAAAGCCAAGGCCTACTTCGGATCGCGGGTCGTTGGATTCTACTCTCAGAGAGGCTGCCTGATTCAGGGGAGCCAGATGGTAGCCGGACAATACGAGTTCCAATCCCGCAGAGTGCATCGTCTTCCTTGCCATTCCGATTCCTGGCGCGAACCAGATCTGTTCAAGAAGCTGCGCGTCCAGATTGTAGGCATCCACGCGCCAGCTCGGACACGTTTTCCCGGCTACTTCCAGATCCTCCATGCCGGCCAATTGCATCAGGCGTTTCTGCCCCTGGGTGAGCCAGGTCTCCCCCACTCGCCGCCCCGCCTCGAAATAAACAACGTCCGCTGAGTGATCCCGGTTGAGAAGCGCCTCCCTGGGGCAGAAAACCAGCCGCTCGGGAGAAACCTGGTAGTAGACGGTTTCGTTGTCGCTGCCGTCAAATTGCACATAAACCTTGCCGTCTGCGACGATCCTGCCGCGGCAAACCTGGCGTACCGTCGCCGTGCCGACGCGGTAATCCCACCAGCTTCCCGGTGTGATTGGGAATAGAGTCCGGGCCGGGTCGTCGGTCATGAGAGCCGGAGAGACAGCTGATCCGCGTTTGCGCCCGGACATCGGGAGTTTCCAAGGAGCCATTGCTTATCTTCCAGATAGGAAGAGGGTGCCGGGCTGGCCGGCACCCTCAAGAATGGATACGGTGGACAGAAGAAGAAACATGCTATTTGATGGTAAAGCCCTGTTTTCTAAGCAGAGCCAGGTTCTTTGTGACCACCGGCTGCATTTGCGCCGCCGTCTTGGGCGGCGTCAAGCCGAACGTTCTGGCGGTAAGGGTAGTCGGGGAAGGTTTCAACAGACCCTTTTCCCTCAACGCCGCAATCACTTTCTCGATATGGATTGTACAGCTGGTGTGGTTTCCCTCGCACTGGCAGGCTTCGATCTGACCGTTGCAGACCAGGTACACTACGCCTGATCCCTGGCAGCTCGCCCCCTGGCAGTTGCCGCTCTGGCAGTTGGCGCCCTGGCAGACGCTGTTCTGGCAATTGCCGGCACCCTGGCAATCTCCGGCTCCCTGACAGTTGCCCGAACCCTGACAGTTCGAGACCTGGCAGTTGCCGCCTTCGCAGACGGCGGAGCAGAAGCCGGCATACTGGGCGTAGCAAGTGCTGGCGGCAGCCTCCTCGGGAAGAGCGAGGCTATTGATCGCCTCCAGCGGGCTGCCTCCCTCGCCTGTGGTGCGCGAGAAACGCCTTAAGTTGGGAAATCCGGAGAACAGGCCCGTCACACCTACCGCTCCAGCTCCCAGCCAGCGCAGCAGACTGCGGCGTGACGGCTTTGCGGCATCGGTTTCTCTCTTTTCAGCTCTATCAACAGCCACTCAGCTCACCTCCTCTCGTGCTTGATTAGCAACCGGAAGCCGGCTCCGGCACTCCGGCCAGGCGGGCCGGCCGCGGAAACCTACGACCAGCGGCAGGGATCCACGACCTCACCCGACGCAGCCAGTTTTGCCATGAGCTGGTCTCCGTACATTGTGCGCTGGGCAACGGCGCCCAAACGCTTCAACTCCGAATTGATATAAAGCCCCATTTCCGCTTCGATGCGCCTCAGGTTGCAGTAGACATCCTCATAGGCCAAGAACGGGCTGCCCGTGCCCTCCAGATGAATCTTGAGGCAGCCACCGCCACAGAGGTAGCGCATCCAGCAGGTGCGGCAACCGTTCATGAGCTGGACGTTTTGCCGCGAAATGATCTCGTGCGTCAGGCGCTTGGAAACGCCGCCGAACACGTCTCCCAGGCGCCAGTCCTGCATGCCGGTGAAACGGTGGCAGACGTAGATGCCTCCGTCCGGTGCGAGGCAGGCGAAGCCGCGTCCAGCCCCGCAGCCCCACGACACCTTCTTGTCCTCCACCAGCCGGAGGGATGCCACGTAACGTGTGATGTTGCTGAAGTCGAAGCTCCGTCCCTGTTCGGCGCAGCGCAAGATCTCGGCAGCTGCCTCCTCATAGAGCTCGCGAAGCCTGGGAACATCCTCCGGCAGAAAAGAGCCGGCGGCGCCCCGCTCGCTGATGCAGTCGAGCCAGGCATTGTTGAATCCCAGATCCAGCAGGTAGCGCACGATGTCGACGAGGTGCCGGCCCTCCAGCATGTTCCAGCGGGCGAATGTGCCCCTCGCGGTCAGCGCGCCGGGACGCCTCTCCAGCAGTCGGCGCACGTTGCGGACGACGTCCGCCGCGCTGCCGCCGCCGTTCACGTGCGGCCGGTTGCGGTCGTGAACCTCCGGCGGGCCGTCGATGCTGACGATCACTCCGATGCCGTTCGCTACGATAAAGTCCAGCACTTCTTCGTCCAACAGGACGGCGTTGGTGAAAATCGAGAGTTTGAGTTTGCGGCCAAATCGCTCGCCGGCTTCGTCAAGCCAATCCTTCATGCTGCGGATCAAGCGGAAGTTGGCAAGCGGCTCGCCGCCGAAACAGCCGAAGCCGAATTCCTCGCCGTCGGCTCCCATTTCCCGGAGCGCCCAGACGATGCTGCGCCGGGCCGTGCCGTCGTCCATGGAGAGCAATTGGCCGGAGGCCGCCGTGCGAGCCGGGTGGGAGCCGTGGGCGCCGTAACAGTAACGGCATGCCAGGTTGCAGGCATGGGTGACGTTGAAATTCACCGATGCGATCGCAGACCGCGTGTCGACCTTTTCCCTGAGATTGGAGACAGGCTGCGCTTTGCGCGCCAGAATGAATTGGCCGGCCGCCAGCGCCTGCAGCGATTGATTCACCTTCTTTCTGCCGAAGCGGGCGACGAGGGACTGGATTCCCTGCGGATTGCGGCCGGCAACCGCCCGCAGCAGCGCGGCTGCACATTCCTCCGCCTCGTAGCTCAGCAGGGTTTCGACATTGAAGAGAAGGTCGCGGCCTCCTGCCCGGAACAGGTGGAACTCCGCAGCCCGACATTCCGGGAGCGAGTCCAGGGAAAACACCTGTTGCTGACAGCCTTGCTCGGGCTGGGTGCCGCTGCCATCGGGCCCAACTGCGGTGCGGCTATGCATCGTGTCGCTGACTCCGGACCGGGCAGTGCCTCGTGAGAACGGGAAAAGCCGCGAAGCATGTCAAACCACTTCCAGCAATCTGATCCTGAGAGAATTGCCGGGCAGCACGATACAATTACCTATGACAGTCTGATTGTGAGCGAAATACGCTGTTGAACGACTTTTGCATCGCACCGATCCTAGCTTCCGGGCTTGTGTGAATCAGGCCGACTCGCCCTCCCGATACACTGCATACAATATCAGATATCGGCGGGAGCGATGCCGTCAAAAAGCAAAATAATCAGCAGTTCCAGATCCATGCGTTACATTCCGTTGCCGAGTTTATGTCAAAACTCCTGCGCAGCAGCCCCGCTGCCTCAGCCCATCGCCGGCCCACCCGAACAACTTGGACACCCACCTTTTTTCTTGGCGAAGACATTCTTGGCGAAGACATGGACACCCACTTTTTTCGCATTTTTTCTTGGCAGACAATAGACAATATGGACATCCACTTTTTTCGAATTTTTTCTTGGCACTTTCCATGAGTCGACAGTTAGAAGCAGTGAAAGGGGTGACTCATGGCACTGCCACGCAGCAAGTACGTC
>Ga0316620_10000090_pt1 | contig 35964 bp, 26 predicted proteins | sample OWC_Aug_M1_C1_D5_FD_207651 | JGI IMG/M metagenome (GOLD analysis project Ga0316620, IMG submission 207651) | Wetland soil microbial communities from Old Woman Creek delta, Ohio, United States - OWC_Aug_M1_C1_D5_B | ecosystem: Environmental > Terrestrial > Soil > Wetlands | place: USA: Ohio...
TGTGCCGCCATCCAGATTGTTCTGCTGAGCCTCGCGCTCGGCTGGTCTGTGATAGGGCGGGATCTCACGGAGCGCCGTTTGAGCTTTTACTTCACGAAGCCGATTTCGTCGGGTGCCATCTGGACCGGCAAGTTTCTTGGGGCGGTTCTGACGGTAATTGCCGCGGCAATCCTGATCCTCATTCCCGCGGCGGTCCTGGGAGGGAGGACGATGCGCGGCGTCCTGACGCTGCCGTCGCGGTGGTGGTGGGCCTGGTTGCTGCCTTTGGTTGCGTTCGCAGTTTGCCTGTTTCTGATCGGCCTGGCGCACACCCTGGGCATTATCTTGCGCAGCCGATCGACCTGGGCGGTTTTGCACTTCCCGTTGCTCGCCGGTGCCATCCTCTATGGTGCATCATCAGCCAAAAGGCTCGCGGCGGATCACGCGCCTGAGGCTCTTCTCCACTCCGGAGTCGGGATGGCCTGCCTGGTGCTGATTGCGCTTTGGGCGGCGTCAGGCACGCAAGTCTGCGTGGGCCGGACCGACCTGGTTCGCGGGCACCGGGTTCTGTCCTGGGTCCTCTGGCCGATACTGAGCGTCGGGCTGGTCGGCTTCGATTTCTATTCACGCTGGGTCGTCGACGTCACCGCCGCAGACCTTGATGAAGTATCCATTGTCGGCGATACGAACCGTGGAACCTGGATTTGTGTGCAGGGCAGGGCAAGAAAGCGTGGGAACTACCATCCCCTCCTGCTGTTTGATACCGCCACCGGACGGTCCGTGAAAACCGCCATCGAGGAGCCGAACCTTGCGCGCGGTGGTCCAGTGATCTGCAGGAACGGAAATCGGGCGGCTTGGCTGCAACGGGTATCCAACGATGGTCGGCTGGCGGTCTTCGTGGCGAATCTGAATGACGCGTTCCCCGCGCCGATCAAAACTCCCATCTCTGCGCTGGGGCCGACTGAACTCGCGCTCTCCGGCGACGGGACAAGAATCACCCTGTTCCAGTCAAATCTCGTCCATATTTATCAACTGCCGGAAGGAGAGTTTCTGGGCGGCACGTCCCTGCGTGCTCCTGATCGACTCGACGGCATGGTGCAGTTTCTAACCGCGGACCGGGTACGGGCCTATGTACTGTGCCACGGCGCAGAGCTATCGGGGAGGCTGCACCTCGAAATCCTCGAGTTCGACACGGCGGCAAAAGTGCTGGAAAAAACCGGGGGAATCAGCGGCGTGACTCGTGCCTGGCTGCCGTCGGATCCCTCGCCGCGCAAAATCGTTATTTGCAGATCCAGGCAGCGAGGAGAGCGCCTTGAGCTCTGTGACGCCAGGACCGGGGAAATGGAGAAAGTTCTTGTACCCGAGGGAATGGAAGGCATCCAGAATGTGTATTTTCTCGCGGACGGCAGAATCGTCGTGCTGAGCTGGCGGGAACGGGATTCCGCGCGGTTGCTCGTATTCACTTCAACGGGCGAGGAAGAACGCATCATCGACCTGGCCGGTGAGAAAGCCTGGCTTGGGGCGGAGTATGCGCCGGGCCGCTTGATTGTGCGCGTGTCTGAAGACCAGCGCAATTCACTAAATCTTGTCGACCTCGCGAGCGGCGAAATACACCCCGGCGAAGCAAGCATGCTTCCTGTCCCCGTCCCGTGGTGGCGGTCCCGGAATATAAGGATATCAGGGTCCATCGCCCCTGGAGACCTGCAGAGCCGCCTCTATTGGACGGGCACTGCCCTTGTCCAGTATGACCCGCTCAGCGGGACAGGGCGAGCTCTCATAGGTCCGGCCCGACCCACAGGGATGCGGGGCAACCGATGAGGAAGGGACGCCCGTCCTCTTGTTTCAGGGCCAATCCAGCCTCCCCCAATTCTCCCCGTGATACAATCGATCCATTCATGGAGAGTCTCGAATTCAAAGCGCAAAGGAGGAACGCGATGATCCGCTGGCTAGGTCTGTATTCAGCGCATGTGAGCGCATTGCTGTTGGTATCGGCTTTGCTGATGTTCGCAGGTCAGGAAAGGAGCGCGCCGGCCAGACGCCCGAGCATGCCGGCGCAACCTTACGTGGTCGCGACGGCGCCGTCGATCGAAGGGATCGTCCAGGAACTGCGTGCCGCAAACAGGCAGCAGGATCTGATCAACGGCGAGAGTATCGGTTGCCGCGTTTTCATCCAGCACGAAGCGGACGTTTCCACGAACCAGGCGGAGGTACATGATGCCGCCGACGACGTCTTTATCCTGCTTGCAGGCTCCGCCGTTTTTATACTCGGCGGACAGCTGGACACCCCCAAGGAAACTCAGCCCGGTGAATGGCGCGCCCCCGGCATCCTGGGGGGGAGGGAATTCAAGGTAAACAAGGGTGATGTCCTCATGGTTCCCCGAGGCACGCCTCACAGGCGGATCACCTCGGGCCAGGATGTTACCTTCATGCTGGTGAAATCATCCGCGCCGGTCAAAAAATAGTGCATGCCACAAAGCGGCTGCGTACCTCCGTGCGGAAGCTAGCTAGCTGAATTGCACCGACCGTTTGGTGAAAGCCCCGTTCATCCACCAGCCCGTAATGGGGAAGGTCACGTGCGGTTGTCCATCGGCCGCCGCGCCGGCGGCCACAAGGACGGGCGCGTAGTGTTCCCAGGTCGGAAGTGCCATCCGTGCCGACGGCGCTCGAGTCTGGAAGTCGACAAGTGCGTCCACGTCAAAGCGTGACAGGGCGCCCTCTGCCCAACTTTCGAACTCACGAGCCCACTCGGGAGTCCCGGGGCGAAACGCGTACCGCATGTTGTGCGTGAGGAAACCGCTCCCGAAGATCAGCACCTCTTCCTCGCGGAGAGGGGCCAGAGCCCGCCCCAGAGCGAAGAGCTCCCTTGCGTCGAGACCGGGCATTGAGACCTGAAGCACGGGCACGTCGGCCTCGCGGAACATCGGCACAAGAGGCACATACGCCCCATGATCCAAACCACGTTCCGGATCTTCAGCGGTTGCCATCTCTCCCGCGCGCAGGAGATCGCGGACGCGACCGGCCAGGTCGGGTGCGCCGGGGGCCGGGTATCTGGTTTGGTAATATCGCTCAGGGAACCAGTAGAAGTCGTAGACCAGCGGCACGGTCCGGGTAGCGCCGAGCGTTGTCGGCCGTTCCTCCCAATGAGCCGAGATCATGAGAATGCTTTTCGGCTTCGGCATGGCCTTCGCCCATGAAGCGAGCTCGCCCATCCAATCGGCGTCGTCCAGCAGGATCGGTGCGCCATGTGCTGCGAAGATGACAGGCATCTTTTCCTTCGATTGCCTCCGTTTGGTCTCCATCTGCGTCTTCACGATCCCTTCCCTCAGCCGGGAACGCAAAAGCCCTGCATGTGGCAGCGTTCCAAGCGTTCGAAACCCGTAGCGCTGGTTCGTCCTGTGGTTTTCCCGGCTTCTGAATCCTGAAAGGTCAGCCCGGCCGGGCGAAAGCATCGCCCACAGGAAGTAAGTGCTTTCTTTCTATCCGTTCGCTATCAACGATTTTGCCGTCCGTGGCAACGGTGATCTCCACCTGTTTGCCGCCTTTTTCGATTTTGGCAAAGGTCTTCTGCCACGCGGGCGTGCTCTCCCCTTTCTGGGAAAATCTCACCGTAAACGAGCTCCCGGATACGTCGATGACCGCGAATCCGTCTGTCTGCCGGCAGTAATCGCTCCGGCGAGTACGCTGCGCCCCGCTTTCGTGTCCCCCCCAACCCACAAACCTGAATCCGGACCCGGTGCCGCTGACGCCATTCATGGCGAAGGCGACGGCGATGAGGCAGAAGGGCAGAAGAAGCGTTGTGCGCCTGATCATCGTCGTACACTCCCTGAAAATGACAGCGTCGCGGGAGGGCGAGGCGCGCCGTGAATGTGCCGCCGGTCAGATCAGTATTGATGCCGCTGCCCAACGCAGTGGCAGAGCGTTGAACCGGCGCCGGACGCAGTTCGCAGCGGACGCGGCTCTTTCGGCCGGCCCTGAGGTCATTCCTGGCTGAGCCACAGAAATGGACAGATGCCGTGCTCTATTTCAAACTCCACCTCCAGGCCGCAGCAGGGCATGATGCCCGGCTCGCCCAGCCAGCAGGACTTATGATTCAGATCGACGCAGTCCATATCGAAGCTGGGACATATTTGTTCGATCTTCCGCTCGTCGCGCGGCAACTGTTCGTTGAGCATCTTCAGAATATCCATGACGGATCACGCCCAAAGCAACTGACGACCAGGCCGTCAGATCTTCTCCATCGTCAACCCTCCGGTGATTTCCTCAAGCGGGCTGTGAGGATGTGAGGCGTCTCCCTTTATGACACGGAACCGGAATCCCGGCAACCGTGAATGCGCAGGGATGAATATCAGAAATCTCCAAAGCAGTTCGTCATACGCCGTGGCACACCCGGTGACACATGAGAACAGGCCTCGGCAGCACGCTCGGTCGCACGGTGCGATTCGTGGCGGTGCGCTTCAGCCCCTCCTCTCCGAGATTGACTATGTAATGAGACGCGCAAGCCCTTGGCCACGAGATTTATGTCACTGATCGTTCCATTTTCAGAAGAGGCGGAGCTGTCGGCTTGACCTACTTTTGCGCGAGCGCGACGGCGAGCAGCAAGGCGCGCTGCGAGCCTTGCCACGAGTTCGACGTGTCGAAGGACTCTCCCAGCGAGTGCGCACCACTGCCGGCGCCGCCCCCGCCGATGGTGATCGCAGGTATGCCCAGGCTCATGGGGAAGTTGGCGTCCGTCGATCCTTCGCCCAGCCTCGCCGTGAAGCCGAGAGCCCTGGTTGCGGCGAGGGCCGTCTGCACGATCACGGAGTTTTCGGGAGTGCTCCCCGCAGGGCGGTCGCCGACCTTTTCCTTCCGGACGCTGAGTTTTCCTCTGTCGCCCCAGCGCGCGTTCTCTTCGGCAAGAGCCTGGTCGACGCTTTTCAGGAAGCCGGACTCTACGTTTCTGATAGCCTGCATGTCCGCCGAACGCATGTCCATCTCCATCCAGGCCTCGCCCGCGATGGAGTTGATCGAGGTTCCGCCGCCGATCCGGCCCACGTTAAAGGTCGTTTTTGGATTTGCCGGAACCCTGAATTCGGCGATGAGAGCAATTGCCCGTCCCAGAGCGTGGATCGGGTTGGCCAGCCCAAAGGCGCCGTAGCTGTGCCCTCCCGGCCCCAGGTACGTGACGCGATAGCGGTAACTGCCCACACCCACGTTGGTGACGCCCAATCCCGTTCCATCCACAGACACGAAGCGGTCGATCCGATCCTTGAGGGTTTCCTGAAAAAGCTGTTTCATGCCGCGCAGGTCGCCCAGGCCTTCTTCGCCCACATCGGCGACAAAGGTTATCGTGCCGGGCGTGCGGACCTTCGCCTGATGGAGCGCTCTCGCGACAGCGAGCAAAACAGCCAGCCCGCGGGCATCGTCGCCGATGCCGGGACCTTTCAGGAGGTTCCCCTGTCTGGTTACTTTCACGTTGGTTCCGTCCGGGAACACGGTATCGAGATGCCCGGCGAGGACAAGATTGGGACGCGGCGCCAGGCCCGGCCGCATGCCGATCACATTCCCGGCTTTGTCGATGCGCACATCCTGGAGCCCGGATTCCGCGAAGAGCCGCATCACGGAGGCCGCCCTTGCATTCTCTTTGAACAAGGGTGCTGGAATCTCGCTCAGCCGGACCTGCTCTTCGATGATGGATGGCTCATTGGCAATCACTGCCTCGAGGGCGGTCTTAATGGTCGGATCCTGCATGAGACGTGCAACCGTGCCCGGCTCCTGCCGTCCCCACGTCGGAAACAACATCCCGAGAACAGCGATCGTGAAAAGTAGTCTGCGCACGTTTTCCTCCTAATTAATTCCGGGGACAGGCTACGCGACTCCCGAACTGCCAATGCAACGATGGCCGATGCGCTCGCGAGCTCGGGAGTCGCGTAGCCTGTCCCTGAATTCTACCAGCGTTCACTGACGCGGCTGCCGCTTGACCGGGTACGGGGGCGGCGGCGGCACGGGAATCGGTCTGGTTCGGATCAGCTCCTGCAGATGTTTGACGGCGGCATCAAGCTGGTCGTCCTGGCCGTTGAAGGCCGCATGCGGCAGGTTATCGACGACGATGTCCGGATCGACCCCGTGGCCCTCGATGAGCCACTGTCCCTCGGGGCCATACACGCCCGTTTCGGCGGCAGTCGCGATGCCGCGATCGACGAGGAAATTATTCGAGCTGAGCCAGATCTCGCCGCCCCAGGTGCGCGTGCCCAACACCCTGCCGAGCCCGAGCCGGCGGAAGCCTTCGGCGAAAGCCTCGCCGTCGGACGCCGTCCGCTCATTCACGAGCACCACGACATGGCCGCGGAAGGCATACTGCATGTTCCAGTAGGGCTGTCCCACGCGCGGCTGCCAATAGAACCACGCCCTGCGCAGCAGGCGTCCGAGGATCCAGCTGTCGATATTGCCGCCGCTGTTGTGCCGGACGTCGATGATGAGCCCGGCGCGGTTGAATACGGGATAAAACTCACGCATCCACTCGGCCATATTGCCGCTGCCCATGGCGCGCAGGTGCACGTAGCCGATCTGGTTTTTACTCGCCTTATCGACGGCCAGCCTGCGGGTGTATTCCCACTCGTCGTACCGGAGGCTTTCCTCGGCCTGCGCCGCGATGGGCACCGCGATGACGTCGCGGCCTGCCGCACCGTCCTTCGGCTTTACCCGCAGCCGCACCTGCTTGCCCGCCTGGCCGCGCAGCAGAGCCGCGATATCCGGCGCCGACAGGGCAGCCACACCATTGACGCTCTCGATGACGTCGCCCTCGACAACCTCCACGCCGGGCGCCGACAGCGGCACGCGCCGGTCGGGGCGGTCGGGATCGGTCTGGATGACATGCGCCACGCGGTAGCCTCCCGCAGCCTGGTCGCGCACAAAGGCAGCTCCCAACGACGCAGGCCACGCATCGTCTCCCACGTCCCGCACGTCGCCACCGCGCACGAAGATGTGCAGCGCGGACAGTTCGCCGACCATCTGTGCCAGGATGTCGCTCAGCTCGGCGCGGTCGGTCACGCGATCGACGAGCGGCTGGTACTTGGCCCGCATGGCAGGCCAGCCCACGCCGTGCATGCCCCGGTCGTAGAAGTAGTCGCGCTCGAGACGCCAGGCCTCGACGAACATCTGGCGCCACTCGAGGCGCGGATCAAGGTGGAATGTCCAGTCCCCGAGCGGGACGATCTGCTTCGATACATCACTCGGCGCTTTAGCTCCCGCATCCACCACGTAGTAGTCACGGCCCTTGCGAATCAGGATCTTCTTGGAGTCAAGCGACAGTTCGTAGCTTGCGGGCTCCTCGATGAACGTCTCGACCTCGGGCCGCTTGTTGTCGAGCGCGAGCGTCTTCAGCGCCGGCTTCCCGTCCCGTCCGGTCGGCCGCGACATGAAGTAGAGGCGCTTCCCGTCTGTGGACAGGCTGCCGTAGTTGCCTGCGGGGACGGGCACTTCGAGCAGGCGCGTCTCGAGGCCCTCGACATCGACGACAACAGCCGGCACCTCAGGCTTGCCGGCCGGCTTTTCCGCAGCCCCAGCCTGCTTGTCGGCGGCCGGCTTGTCCGCCGGCTTCACAGGCTGGAGCTCATCGTCCGGCTGGAACGGCGATCGCTCGCCGCGCTTCAGCGACACATGGTAGATCTTTGTCTGCCGGTCCCAATAGGGTTCGGGCTGCCTTGATCCCCAGGGGCTGAATACCAGCGACTCGAAATTTCGGTCCGAGAGCAGGTAAAGCCACTTGCCGTCGGGGCTCCACGCGGGGCTGACGCTGTCGTAGCGGTCCGACGTGACCGGCACAATGCGCCCCGTGCCGGTCTCATAGAGGCAAATGCGGTTGAACAGATTGGGCCCCGGCGCGCTGTATGCCAGCCATTTGCTGTCCGGCGACCAGCTCAGGTCATCGAAGTCACCTTCTGCGGAGTCGGCGACTTTCTTCTGGATTTTGCCGGCGACATCAAAGACCCACAATTGGCGGTCCTTGTCGTGGTGGGCGATGAAACGGCCGTCAGGCGAGGGGAGCCCATCCCAGCGCAGGACTTTGCCGTCCGTGGTCAGCTGCTCTGCGGTGCCGATGCCGTTTGCCGGCATCCGCCAGAACTCGACTTCATCGCTCTCATCCGACAAAGTCAGGATCGTCTCGCCATCCGGCATGAACCGCCCATTGCGGTGCCGTGCCAGCTTGTTGCGCGTGACCTCGACGATGCGGCCCTGGCGGGCGGGAACGGCAAATACCTGGCCGCGAGCGGTCAGGACAAGACGATCCCCGGAAGGCGAGAGGTGCGCCGAGGTGATCCAGTCGGTAGCGTTCTTGACCCACCGCTCGCGCAACTGATCGAAGTCGGACACCAGCGTGATCGGCACCACCTTGTCGGATCCGGAGGCGATGTCGAACAGGCGGATATCGGCGCCGTGCTGGTACGCAATCCGGCCGTTGGACAGCGACGGCGACTGGATATCGTAATCCGCGTGTTTCGTGTGCTGCCGTACATCGCCGCCGCGCTCGTTCATCGACCAGAGGTTCATTACGCCGTCACGGTCGCTGGCGAAATAGATCCGGCCCTTCCAGGACATCGGCGTTTTGCTCGTGCCGGCATAGTCCGCCGTGAGACGTGCGGCCTCCGAACCCGGCCCGGCGAACTTCCAGATGTTCTGCGCCGTGCCTCCCTGGTAGCGGCGTGTATGGCTCCCCTGGAATGGGAGTCGGGTGAAGAACAGCGTCTTGCCCGTCGGCTCGTAGCTGCCGTCTGCGGCCTGGGAGAGCGGCACCAGGGCACGGGCGCCTGTCTTCATATCGAGACGGACAAGCTGGACGTTGGGCAAGGTCGAGGACTGCCGTGTGGCAAACAGGATCTCCCCCTGCGGGGTCCAGGAGATCCAGGCGGGCCGGCTGGCGTCCCAGGTCTGCCGCGTCGGGACGCCGCCGTCGAGCGGCAGTGTGTACACTTCGCCCGGACCCTCGTAGCCGGCCACGAACGCCACTGTCTTACCGTCAGGCGAGATCGCGGGACGGCTCTCTTCCTCCGGGTGCGTCGTCAGGCGTTGCGCAATGCCGCCCGCCACCCCGACGCGCCAGAGGTCTCCCTCTGCGGTGAAAACAATCGTGTCGGCCCATATCGCAGGGAAACGATAGTAGCCGAGCTGAGGCTTTTGGGCGCTCAGGGGAACAGTCGAGGATAGAACGACGGCGAACACAACAAGGCGCGCGCGCAGCATGGAAACCTCCTTAGCCTGTTCTGCTCATGAACAAAGGATCGCCGCCTTCTGATCCGCCGGCGACCGCAAGCGGGCCTGTGGGATGTTTCCGGAAAGGCCTCAGTGCCCATTCGGGCCCGCAAATCCGCTATTTTAGGTCAGTGGCGCAGAGTAAGGAACAGATTCCATTCGAAGCAGTCCCCCACGCGCCTCGTGGCGCACCCGGTGACGCGTGAAGTCGTTCGGGGTCGGGATTGGAATCGAGGTGATGTGAGCTTCGATCCCGACCCCGACCCCGATATTCCCGGTTGTTGTTTTGTTTTCGAGGTCGGAGGTCTGATGTCGGAGATCTGAGGTCTGAATTTTCGGAACAGGCATGCAGGAGGGGGCTGCCGCCGGCCGCCGGAATAGACAATGATCCGCCGTGGCGCACTCGGCAACGTCTTTTGGCGGGCATCGCCGCTGCGATTATTTCTTTTTCAGTTCGAGGAAAAACCAACCGTCTTCCGTGCGGCGCGATACGACAATGAAACCGGTTTTTGCGGCGAGGCCGGCGAAATGGCTCGCGTCCTGACCCTCGGCAATGCGCACGCCGTATCCGGTGTTGATTTCCTTGTCCGGAAGTCTGATGTGAAGCGGGTAATGCACGTAGAGCTGGCGTTCGTCGGTCCTTTTCGGAAAAACCGCATCCCAGATCAGGAGCCGGCCTTCAGGCTGCAGCACCCGATGAATCTCCTGGAACACCTTCTCGTGTTCGGCGGGGCTGATGTACATGAAGGTAAAAAACACGGTCGTCGTCGCAAAGGCGCCGTCGAGAAACTTGAGATCGCGGGCATCCATCACGATTTTGACCAGCGGATTTCCCGGGGCTTCTTCAAGCTCGCGCTTGCTCAAATCGACGGCGACCACCTGTTTCCCTTTGAGCTGGCCGATTACCCCTTCGCCGCCGCCGCCGATATCCAGGATCAATCCCTGCGCCGGGAAGTCCGGGACCACGACTTCGAGCTTCTGGTGTTCCAGGATCTGCTCGGGCTTGGGCCGTTCCTGAGCGGCAGCGGGGAACGTGAGCAGAGAAAGCACAAGTGTCAATGGAACGGATTCTTTCACGTGGCGGCTCCTTTGTCGGATACGGCAATCATGCGCCTGAAGGATACGAAGCTCCACCCCGAAAAGTTGCCTTGCGGCCGGACCAGACGCCCGGTGCAGGCCCGTGAAATAACGGGAATGAGCTTTGCTGCAGGCGCCCAACCAGCTGCTCGGCGCACATCGGCGGTCCGTTTCACCCCAAGGTCCCACTCTGGATTCGGGGGACAGGCCGTGCGACTCCCGAACTCCGCATGCGACGAGGGACGCGACTCTCGTGAATTCTCGATCGGATGGCCCCGGAAATTCTCCATCTCAGTATAAACATCAACATCCCCTGGCAACAGGTCGTTGCAGCTGGTCACAAACAAAGCCTTGGCAACTATCCGGGCCGGGGGATCATACTCCTCTCTGGCGGAAAAGAAGAAGGCCCACGGCCCCGCAAGCAGCTGTCAGACGGGCCGTTCAAAAACAAAGTGGCGGACAGCAAGACCCGCGGCGAACTATATTGTGAAGTAGCCGTGCGCAGACGGTTCGCGGCCTACCTGCAACGTATCAGAGGGGAATAAGATCGTGGAGAACTGTCGGATCTACGGATCAGCGCCGTACAGCGTCGCTGTCATCCACGGCGGGCCAGGCGCAACCGGTGAAATGGCTCCTGTCGCGCGTGAGCTGGCGCGCCGCCGGGGCATCCTGGAGCCCCTCCAGACCGCGACTTCTCTGGAAGGGCAGGTCGATGAGTTGCGGTCGACCCTGGAGTTGCGCGCCGTTGTTCCTGTGGTGCTGATAGGTTTCTCCTGGGGCGCCTGGCTCAGCTATATCATTGCGGCCCGGTATCCTGAACTGGCGCGGAAGCTTCTCCTGGTGTCCAGCGGTCCCTTTGAGGAGCGGTATGCGGCACAACTCGAAGAAACCCGATGGAAGCGGCTCAATGTTGAACAACGGGAGGAATGGCAGGCGATCGGCCAGGCTCTGTGCGACCCGATCACCCGCGATAAAGATGCATTGCTGGCTCGGCTTGGCATCCTGGCTGCCTCTACCGACACTTATGACCGAATACCAGCCGCATCCGAACCATCGGATGCGTTTGTAGCACAAGGCGATGTCTTCCAAAGCGTCTGGGAGATTGCGGCAGAGTGGCGCAGAAGCGGCAGGCTGCTGGAACTCGGCCGGCACATCCGTTGTCCCGTTATTGCCTTTCATGGCGACTATGATCCGCACCCCGCAGAGGGCGTCCGGAAGCCGCTGTCGGCGCTGCTCAAGGACTTTCGCTTTGTTCTGCTGAAGAACTGCGGGCATACGCCCTGGTTGGAGCGGCAGGCGAAAGACAGCTTTTACGAGGCCATTCAGCGAGAACTGGCTTGAGGGGATTCGAGAAGCGGCATTGATGCCTTTGGGGAAGTGAGATTACTGTTATGGCTCGGGCGGCTTCTTGGACGGACTACCGGGTTCGCGTGCCTGTTTGAAAGCTGCGCAAATCGCCTTGATCTCGAACTCAGCCGCCGGCACGACGGCGTCCCGGTCGAATGACGTGCCTTCGAACAGCGTGCGGCTGGAATCGCCGGGGAGCGTGACCAACAGCGATCGCGCCATCCAGTGATCGCGATCGGCCTTGGCGGTACGTTGTACCACGAGAGTCCTGGCCCGTCGGCCGTCTCGCTCCACGCGTTCCACCCGCAGGGGGAGCGCCATACGCGGACAGATCCAGCTCCGCACCACAAGGTAGGAGGATCCCTCTTCCGCGGCCGGCCGCGATTCGAGGATGCGGCACAGGCAGCCGAGAACACTCTCATTGCCGACAATCTCCTGACCGGGCCAGCGCAGAAAGTCGTCCGTCAGGTCCTCGATCCTCAAATCTGATCCGAAGAGCGGCCGTCCCATCGCGCGGGAAGCGAGGGTCGTGATTTTGTCAGGGCTCTCGATCAACAGTCCCCGGGCCGGATGTCCGGCGTCCGACTCAATCAGAACCGCCTGTCCGGCTTCGCGGGCCGGCGAGACGACCTGGTAGAGTATCCTGGAAGTGTCGGCGTCCCGCCGCGCCTTGACGATGAGCCGCTTGGTTTCCTCGTTGCCGGTTCTGCCATCATGGCGCACAAGCCGCGCGCGCCCGCGAAAACCCGACAGGCGATTTGCCAGAATTCCGGCGATCAATTGGCCGGCTGTCTCAGACTGGGCGACGCTTTCTTCGCAGACGGCCATGCCGATGGCGACGCACAGCACCAGACACAAACGAACCTCCCAGCGGTGATCCACCATCATGTCTGCGTCACTCCACCTGGCCGGTTACCCTTCCCTCTCATTCCTGCAATATGGCAAGCCGTTGCAAGGCAGCCCGGCATGCGTCGGTGGGCCCCGGCTCCCCACATGATTTCAGAACATGGACAACCTGTTTTTACTCCGTTTTTACCTTTTCTGCACGTTTCTTGATGTACTAAGCATGGTGGGGATTTATCATGGAAGGGCTCGACAGTGTCCGGAATTAGCGAACTGCGGTCGATAGGGACGAACCACCGGAGGGCACGGAAGAAAGCCATGCCGGGCAAAGGGAAGTTTCTGTCAGGACAGAGTATTGTCTGGATAGCGATTGTACTGTCCTTGGTCACGATTCTCGTGCTGTTGGCCGTGCTGCAGTTTCATTGGACTGGTCAGGTAAGCCAGGCGGAACGGGAACGGATGCAGGCCAGCCTGGCGACGGCTATTTTTCAATTCCGCCAGGAATTCAGCACGGAACTGCAGCAGCTGGCTTTCTTATATCAACCCGACATAGCGGTGCTGGCGAGCGGCGACTGGCAGAGCTATGCCGCAAGCTGTGCCGCGTTGCCGCAAGGTGAGGACCGGCACCTGGTAACAGGCCTCTATCTCTGGCTGGCAGGCAATCCGGGGCGGTCGCAACTTCTGAGGCTGAACCTGAGCAAGCGGGCGTTTGAGCCCGTGCAGTGGCCCGACCGGCTCGGATCCGTGCGCGACCGCTTTGAATGGACGTTCGCGAATCCGGATCGTGCGCAAGCTCCGGGCCGCCCGTTTTCCTTGACCATGATTCCCCGGATTCCGCTGTTGCTACGCCCGCTCTCCATGCTTCCCTCGTATCCCGGCGCCCCGAGGACCGGTGTGCCGTTCATCGGATACCTCATGATGGAGCTGAGCTTGGACATCATGCAGCGTGAGCTGTTGCCGGAGTTGGCCGAACGGCACTTCGCGGGGCCGGACGGCTTCATCTATCAGGTCGCTATTGTCAGCAGCGACGATCACGGCGCAATCGTGTACCGGTCCGATCCGGAGCTGGGATTGGCCGACCTCTCGGAAGCCGACGCAAGGATCAGTCTGCTGGAAGGCCCGCGCGGGCCCGACAGCCGCCGCGGCCCCGGCGGACCGGGCCAATTCCGGCCGCCGCCCGGGGAAGACCGGCCTCCTCCCACGGGCCCGCCCCCGCCCGAAGGGCCGGCGCAGAGGGGGCTGCGAGGCGGCGGCTTCATCCGGCTGGCCGCAAGCGATGGGGGCGGCTGGGAACTGATCGTGCGCCACCGGGGCGGTACGCTCGACGCGGTGGTGGCAACCATGCGCCGGCGCAACCTCGCCGTCGGTTTCGGCATCCTGCTGCTCCTGGCAGGCAGCATGGGCTTGATCATTGCTTTTACGCAGCGGATGCAAAGGCTTGCACGCCTGCAGATGGACTTTGTCGCCGGGATTTCCCACGAATTGAGGACACCGCTGGCAGTCATCTGCTCGGCTGGGGACAATCTGGCCGACACCGCAATCGCCGAATCGGGCCCGCAAGTCAGGAAATACGGAGAGCTGATCCGCGGCGAAGGGTGGAAGCTCAGCAACATGGTGGAGCAGATCCTCGATGTCGCCAGCGTGCAAAGCGGCCGCCGGCGGTTCACACTGCGGCCGGCCCGCATGGAAGAGATAACCGAGGCCGCCCTGGAGCGGTTGCAGCCAGCGATCCAGGCTGCCGGATTCGCGGTCGAAAAGAGCATCGAACCGGACCTGCCCCGCGTCAGCGCGGATGCCGGCGTGCTGTCGCAGTGCATCCAGAATCTGGTTCAAAACGCTCTCAAATATTCCGGCAGCAGCCGCTGGCTGGCAGTCCGGCTGTCCACGGTCCGGGGGGCTCACGGCAGTACGGTCCGGCTGGTGGTCGAAGACCGGGGAATTGGGATCGAGCGGGCGGACCTGCCGCACATTTTTGATCCATTCTATCGGGGCAAAGCCGCCGCCGACGCACAGATCCACGGCACCGGACTGGGCCTGTTCATCGTACGCAAGTCCCTGGCTGCCATGGGTGGTACCGTCAGCGTGCAGAGCACGCCGGGCAAGGGGAGCGCATTCACAATTCATCTTCCCGCCCTTCCTCCTGAAGATGCCGGCGGCGGTTCCGAAACCGACACCTCCTCCCGCGCGGATGGCGGGCCGGAGTGATACCTGAAGAAGGCGCATTCACCATGGAATATCGCATCCTGCTCGTGGAGGATGAACCGGGCCTTCGCCTCACGCTCAGCGACCGGCTGCGCAGCGAGGGCTACGTCGTGGAAACGGCGGCAGACGGCGAGAGCGGCTTCAGCCGGGCCTGCAATGAAGGCTTCGATCTGATCCTTCTCGACATCATGCTTCCGAAAAAAAGCGGATTTGATGTCTGTCGCGACCTGCGGCAGACGGGTTTCGCGACCCCGATCCTGATGTTGACTGCCCGCGATCAGGTCGTAGACAAGGTCCTGGGCCTGAAAATCGGCGCCGACGATTACCTGACCAAGCCCTTCGAGATGCTGGAATTGTTGGCCCGCATTGAAGCCCTGTTGCGCCGGGCGACCCGGCAGTTCACAGCAGCACCGGCCGGCTACCAATTCGGCTCGGTCCGCGTCGATTTTCGCAAAACGGAAGTGGTACGTGATGGCAAGGTGGTGACTGTGTCCGCCAAAGAGTTCCAGCTGCTCCGCTACCTGATCGAGAATCGCGGAGAAACGCTTTCCCGGGAAAGGCTCCTGCAGGAAGTGTGGGGCTACACCTCCATGCCCTTTACGCGGACGGTGGATGTTCACATAGCCTGGCTCCGGCAGAAGCTCGAAGACGACCCCAAGCAGCCGCACTGGATTGTGACGATCCACGGGCTTGGGTACCGGTTCGAAGGCTGAAATATTGCTTCCACACAACCCTCGAACCAGCCCCAGGAACTGCAGTGGGATATCCGGATCTGCCCCCTGAAGCACAACGTCCTGCAATAAAGGCCGGGAGCGCTCGATCAGGCCGCCGCCGGATCTGCATCATTCATTCCGGTCGCGAAGTCAGAGCGGCAGATCGGGCTTTGATCTCGCTCAGCATGGCCAGGAGGTTTCCGGTTGTCACCCCGGGAGGCATGCCGCCCGCACAGGACAGGATCAGGCGGGACCGGTCGGGTGTCAGATCCAGCAGGTCCCGTACGGCCGATCGCACATCCTCGGATGTGCCCCGCGCCAGCACCTCGAGGGGCGGGATCGTCCCCAGGATCGTCAATCGATTGCCGGAGAGCTGTCGCAGCTGCGGCAACGGCGTTTGCGTGCCCGGATTGAAGAGATTGATGCCGATCTCCGGATAGTATTGGATTGACCTGGCGCAGGGAGCGTCATTGTGAAAGAACTTGACCGTGACGTCGATGGCGAAGAGTTCGCGCAGATAAGGCATGGCGAACTCCACGAAGTCCTCCTCGCCGACAAACCCGACGATATCGTCGAGGATCAGGATGCCGTCGATATCGGGACACGTCGATCGTTGAAGGTCGTGCCATTGCTTGAGAAAGTCGGTGATGACCCGCAGCAGCCTGTGGATCGGCGCGGGATTGGTTTTGAGCGCCATGAGGAATTCCGTCATTCCCATGAGGAAGGACGCGATGTTGAAAGGTCCGCGCGAAACGGAAAAGCGGATCCTGTGCCCCATACCTTCGATGCGCGGACGCGCCCATTTCAGACGGTTGAACATCAGAGGCAGGAGGCCGTCGGTAGCCGGATGGGGTGGCTTCATATCCGCGATTTCGTCGACCCTGCGGATCACCTTTTCCGCGAAAGGGAATTCGTTTTTGGGAAAAACGCAGCGGGCACCAAAGGCCGAGGGTTCCGTGCACATGCCGAATTCCGACCAGAATCCGGGCAAAAACCACACTTCGGGGAAGGTCTCAATCACCTTTCGGTTTGCGTCAAACCAGATCGTCTCGCTGGCAAGGTATTCGGCGATCTCGACTCCATACCATCCGGGAAGCCACGGTGAGTCGATAATGAAGCCGCAGGGAGCCGGATGCGGAGTCCGGCCCTCAAGTACCAGCAGCAGCTGCTTCCATTGTTCGTCAGTCATAAAGTCCTACCCGGAGGTTCGCCTGGCTGTCCGCCGGAACGGCAGTCTCCACATATAGTAGTGTATTTTTATGTTGTGACGGCAGAATAATCGGTTCACCGCTTTTAATCCCGCTGGCTGCCGGATGCAGCGGGGAAATCCACCCTGCACCCGGCCGTTCGCTTCGGGTTCTGTGAAGCCTTTCTCCCGTCAAATAAGAATCCGCTGGAGTGCGTTTCCAGCTCCTGCCCGTCCTATGCGTGATTGACTATCCCGCCGGCACCGATATATGATCCGATCGCTACGTCAATGAGGAAGATAGATCTCAACAACCTGAGGTCGGCATCCAGCGAGACCGCGCGGGATATCAATCGCCGGATCGTATTGAATCTCATCCGCAGCCGCCAGCCGATCAGCCGGGCCGACCTGGCGCGCTCCACAGGACTGCAGCGCAGCACGGTTTCCGCCATCGCGGATCAACTGATCCGGGAAGGCTGGGTCGTGGAGGGGCTGATGGGCCGGCTGCCGCGCGGACGACGCCCCATATACCTGAAGCTCAACGCCCGGCGGGCGATTATCGGCATCGATATCCGGCCCATCCGGACGATCATCGCCACCGCCGACATCAATGCCCACTTCGACTATCAGGAAATCCTGTCAACTCCGTCCGATCCCAGGAAAGCCGTCGCACAATTGACTGCCCGGTTGCAGGACCTGATCCGCCTGCGGCCGGGAACGTCATTTGACGGCATCGGCATCAGCCTGCCGGGACGCATCGATCCGAAATCTCAAAAGCTGTGCTTCGCCCCCAATCTTCGCTGGCGCAGCTACGACATCAAGACGCCCCTGGCGCGCGCCACCGGACTGGAGGTGGAGCAGGAGAACGCGGCGAATGCTTGTGCGCTTGCCGAAGCGTGGTTCGGTCCCAATGACAGCACGCGCGACATGGTGGTGATCACCGTGTCTGAAGGGATCGGCGCCGGCCTGTTCATGAATGGCCAACTGGTGCGCGGGCCGTTCGGCATGGCGGGCGAATTCGGGCACATGACCCTCGAGACGAACGGTCCGTTGTGCGGTTGCGGCAACCGGGGCTGTTGGGAAATGCTGGCCTCCAACCGCGCCGCCATCCGCTACTACAGCCAATCGGGGGATGCCGCCGACGGCCCCAGTTTTCCCGAGCTGCTGGCTCTGGCGGACCAAGGGGATGTCAAGGCGGTCAAGGCGCTGGAAACACAGGCTCTCTACCTGGGCCGCGGCCTGCGCATGCTGGCTACCGGCATTGCGCCGGCGGCGATCGTCATCGTCGGGGAAGTAACGCGCGCCTGGGACCGCTTCGGTCCCGCCATCGAAAAGGAAGTGTCTGCATATCCCTTGCCGGGAAACATGCCGCGCATCCAGCCGGCCCACGACGGCGAGACCGCACGCCTGCGGGGCACGGTCGCCCTGGTCCTGCAGAAGCACTTTGCAGCCTCTTCTTTCCTGTGAAGCAGCGCGCGGGTGACGGCTGCAGCCCGGATCCTTGCGACCACCCCGCGCCGGCCAGGCCTCCCGGCAGGCCGCTGCGGCGGCAAGACAGTTTGCTTTCCATTTGTCGCATATTGTTGTAGCATGCAACTAAATAAACAGTGTACGAAATAGATCTGACCGACAGGAGGCTCGATGCTGGCAAGGCTTTCCGCCCTTTGCGGCCTGCTTGCGGTTGTCGACCTGCAGGCGGAGACCGGATTCAATGCCTGGCTGAGATATGCCGCGCCGGTTGAGGCGGCTGCCGGAGAATACCGCCTGGCCCTGCACGCGGCGATCACCGATCTCAGCGGCTCCGTCCTCGCCCAAAGCGCGCGGCCATCGACATCACGCCTAGGGAAACGGCATCCGGAGGCCGGGCGGCGGAGTGCCGCGCCGCGCAATGCGAAGCGGTCCACCTATTTGACGGGCCAGCCGGTTGGTTCACGATCCGGATGCAGTATTTCGATCAGAACAACGGCGCGTCCCGTTTCCGGCTCCGGATCGGAGATCAGCTCATCGACGAGTGGATTGCCGGCATGCGCTTGCCCACCCAGAAACTCGACGGCACATCGTCGAGGCGCCGAACGGCTGCCGGCATCGCCCTGCGGCCGGGAGACGGGATTTGCCTTGAAGCACTGCCCGACGGTGGCGAAACGGCCGCCATCGACTGCATCGAAATACTGCCTGAAGGCAAATGAGCCTATGAAGGACAGACCGATGGGCATAACGTTGAGGCGGCTGACGGCTTTGCCGTGCACTGCCGTGGCCGGTTTCCTGCGGGCAATCGCTGCGGGAAGCCGGCCGCTCCCGCGAACAGCTGCATCGACGGCCTGATATCGCTCGTGACTCCGCAAGCGAAGACCTTGCGGCTCATAAACGACTCTTCGGATGGGCCTGACGAAAGGAGTCCTGCATGCAAGCAAAAACCCAAAGACTCACTGCAGGGGAAAAGATCGGCTACAGCCTGGGTGACGCGGCAGCGAATTTTGTCTTCCAGACGATGATCCTCTTCCAACTGAGCTTTTACACGGACACATTGGTCATCACGGCTGCAGTGGCAGGCTCGCTCCTGCTGGTGGGCAGGCTTTGGGATGCCTTCTTCGACCCGATGATGGGAGTTCTGGCCGATCGTACGAATACCCGCTGGGGGAAATTCCGCCCATGGGTGCTCTGGACGGCTTTTCCGTGGGGCGTGTGCATGGTCCTGGCCTACTCAGCCCCCCACCTGGGCACGACCGGAAAGATCGTTTACGCGTGCGCGACCAACATCCTGCTGATGACGCTGTACTCGGCCAATAACACACCCTATTCGGCTCTGACCGGCGTGATGACCGGCGACGTCAACGAGCGCACCAGCATCTCTTCCTATCGCTTTGTGGCGGCGATGATCGCCCAGTTGATCGTCGGCGGCTTCACGCTGCCGCTGGTCGCCAAGTTCGGACAGGGCGACCGCGCACGCGGCTGGCAGATGACGATAGCCTTGTGGGCGACGGTGTGCGTCGTACTTTTTCTCATCACCTTTTTGACCACGCGGGAACGGATTCAGCCCGACCCGCGGCAGAAATCCTCGGTCAGGCAGGATTTCGCAGACCTGCTCAGGAACGGGCCCTGGATCGCCATGTTTGTTCTCACGCTCTCCCACTTCATCGTCCTCGCGATGAGGGGCGGCACGATGTTCTATTTTTTCGAGTACTACCTGGACAAGGACCGCCTCTTCGACGTACTGAGTAGTTTGGGCCTGACCAGCGCCGCCCAAGGCGCCGGCGGCGGAGGATTGTGGCACTACCTGTTAAACACCTTCGGATTGGTCGTGGACCCGCAGAAGAATAATGTCTCTTCCGTCGGATTCAGCCTGTTCAACATGTCCAGCCAGTTCGTCACCGTTGTGGGGGTGCTGTTCTCGACCATCCTGGCCATGCGCTTCGGCAAGAAAGCCGTCGCCATCGCTGGTTTTGCACTGACCACCATTTTTATGGCACTGTTCATCCTGCTGCCGCCGGCCGCGATCGGGACGACGCTCATCCTGGAGTACCTCCGTGCCCTGACCTATGCTCCCACGATTCCGCTCCTTTGGGCCATGTTTGCCGACGTTGTGGATTACGCCGAATGGAGAACCGGCCGCCGCACAACCGGGGTGATCTATGCGACCATTCTGTTCGGACTGAAAGCGGGCCTGAGCCTGGGGGTTGCGATTGCAGGTTGGCTGCTGTCCGGATACGGTTACACGGCTAACGCGGCACAGACAGCCGAAGCCCTGTTGGGCATCCGCATGACGGTCAGCATCTATCCGGCCATTTTCTTTTTGATCGTCCTGGCCTGCCTCTTCTGCTACAAGATCACCAAGCAGCTGAATATCAGGATTCAGGACGAACTGGCAGAACGACGCAAGCAGTTCGTGCACGAACCTGCCGGGTGAATGGCGTAAGTCGATCGTGGCGCGAGTGTGCGCGGCAATGAGTTTCCCGTTCTGCGGAAATGGGGAGTCGCACGGTTCAAGGGATGATAACCTGCAAACCGTCACTTTACGCGTGAGAGCCTGAACCTGGCCATCGCATCCGCAAAATCCGGCGTTTTGGGAAGGAGTGCCATCATGCGTGCGCGGTATTGGATCAGGACCATTTTGCCTGCGGCCTTCTGCTTCGGTGTCATCGGGAATGACGCCCTGGCCATCGGCCAGGCGTCCTACGTTGTGAGCACCCACGCATCCGGCAGTTTTCCCATTGCCCAGGGAGGCAAGACCGCTGCGATCTATGTTGATCCCGGCGACTGGCCGGGAGTGATCCGTGCCGTCAAGGACCTGCAGGCTGATGTCGCCCGCGTCACGGGTCTCAAGCCAGCCGTTCGCAATGATGTCGGCAACCCGGGAAATCACGTCATCATCGTCGGCACTCTCGGGAGAAGCCGGATGATCGACGATCTCGTCAAGGCGGGGAAAATCGGCACCGGCGAGATTGCCGGCAAATGGGAATCCTTTTTCCTCCAGGTGGTCCCAGAGCCGCTTCCCGGCGTCGCCGCCGCCCTGGTCATCGTCGGCAGCGACAAACGTGGGACCATCTATGGAATCTATGATCTGTCGGAGCAGATCGGCGTATCGCCGTGGTACTGGTGGGCCGATGTGCCGGTCCTGCACAAGAACGAGTTGTTCGTGAAGCCCGGCAAATACCGGCAAGGTGAACCCGCCGTCAAGTATCGAGGAATCTTCCTGAACGATGAAGCCCCGGACCTGACCAACTGGGTCACCGAAAAATTCGGGACGGTGCCGCCGGGAACGGATCCGCCCGTTCCGGCGAATGTCGCCAACTACGGCCGTGAGTTTTACGCCCGGATATTCGAGGTGATCCTGCGCCTGAAGGGCAATTACCTGTGGCCCGCGATGTGGAACAATGCGTTCAACGAGGACGATCCGCAGAATGCCGGGCTTGCGGACGAATTCGGCATCGTCATGGGCACCTCCCACCAGGAACCGATGCTGCGCGCCCAGAAAGAATGGGACCGGCGTTACCAGAAGACGCTCGGCAGCTGGAACTACTTCAAGTACCCCGAAATCCTCCGGGACTTCTGGCGCCTGGGAATCCGGCGCAACCGGGACTTTGAGAGCATCATTACCATAGGCCTGCGGGGAGCTGACGATACGCCGATGATCCCGGGCGCGACGGTAGCAGAGAGCATGGCCCTCCTGGAGGAAATCGTCGGCGTGCAGCGGAAAATGATTGCCGAAGCAATCAATCCCGATGTCGCCCGGGTTCCCCAGCTGTGGTGCCTCTACAAGGAAGTGCTCGAGTACTACAATGCGGACCTGCGGGTTCCGGAGGATGTGACCCTGTTGTGGCCGGATGACAACTGGGGCAACATCCGGAGGCTGCCCACCGGGGCGGAACGCACACGCCCGGGCGGCGCGGGAGTCTACTACCACTTCGACTACGTCGGCGGGCCCCGCAACTACAAGTGGATCAACACGAATCCGGTATCCAAGATATGGGAACAGATGACGCTGGCCAAGAATTATGGCGCCGACCGGATCTGGATCGTCAATGTGGGCCACTTCAAGGGCCTGGAATTCCCGCTCGAGTATTTCATGCACCTGGCCTGGGATACGGGCCGGTGGACTCATCAGAATATCAATGAGTACACGCGGCGCTGGTGCGAACGCGAATTCGGTCCGGCGGTCGCGCAGGACGCCGCCGACATCATCTCAGGCTATACGCGGTACAACGGGCGCCGCAAACCCGAACTGCTCGAACCCACGACCTACAGTCTCACAGACTATCAGGAAGCGGACAGGGTGCTGGCGGAATTCAAGGCACTGGTCGCCAGGGCTGAAAAAGTTTACGGCAAACTGCCGGCCACGGCTCGCGATGCGTTCTACCAGCTTGTGCTGTTTCCCGCCAAGGCTTGCGCTCAGGTGAATGAGCTGTATGTCGCGGCGGGACGGAACTCCCTTTATGCCCAGCAAGGCCGAGCCTCCACCAACGATCTGGCCGGTGAGGTCGAAGCCCTGTTCCGGGCCGATGCCGCGCTGATGGATCAGTACAATCATGCCCTGGCAAACGGCAAGTGGAACCACTTCATGGACCAGGTCCACATCGGCTACACGATCTGGCAGGATCCGCCGCAGAATGTCATGCCCAAGGTGATTCGGCTCAGCCTGCCGCAGGGGCCGGCGCTGGGGGTTGCTGTGGACGGTTCCTCCTCGTCCTGGCCTGGAACTGCAGCGGATCCGATCCTGCCGAAGTTCGACGTGTTCCACCGGCAGCGGAGTTACATTGACGTATTCAACCGTGGGCAGGAGCCCTTTTCCTATACGGCAGTTGCCGACAAGCCCTGGATCGTGCTCAGCGCAAATCATGGGACGGTTTTCAAGGAGGAGCGGCTCTGGGTGACTGTCAATTGGCGCAGGGCGCCGTCCGGTACAGCAGGCGGTGCGGTGGCGATCGTCGGGAACAGAGGCGAGAAAGTCACGGTACATGTTGAGATCCTGAATCCTCCGCAAATACCCCTGGACCGCCTGGGCGGCTTCGTCGGAGGGCAAGGCTATGTGTCTATCGAAGCCGAGCACTACACGCGCAACATTCCCTCGGGCCAGGCGCGCTGGGAGAAAATCGAAGGGTACGGGCGGACCCTGTCGGCCATGGCGGCCATGCCCGGAACCGCCAGGAGCGCCGCGCCGCCTCAGGACACGCCGCGTCTCGAATACAACGTCTACCTGTTTGAGGCCGGCAATGTCACCGTGCGGAGTATCGTAGCCCCGACCTTGAATTTCGTTCCCGGACGCGGCCTCCGCTACGCCGTCTCATTTGATGATCAGACGCCGCAGATCATTGACATCGTCCCCCAGGGCTTTGACGCACGCAACGGGAACCGCGAATGGGAGGAATCCGTGAAGAATGCCTGCCGCTGGGTCCGCTCGGTGCATACGCTGCCTGGTGCAGGTAACCACACACTTAAGATCTGGATGGTCGATCCGGCCGTTGTGCTGGAGAAGATCGTCATTGACCTGGGAGGCCTAAAGGCGAGCTACCTCGGTCCCCCCGAAAGCTACCGGTACGGCCCTGCCGCCGTACGCGACGCTCCAGATCCGCAGAGCGGCGCCGTCGAGCGCCGCTATGCCGGTTCCGGGGCATTCGCGACCGGCAGGTACCGCAACCTGTTCGCCGAGGCCGGCCATTCCCCGAACGAAATTGCCGCCAGGATCAACACTGCGTTTCAGCAGCTTTTCCGCGGCGATCCGGACACCCAGACGGTCTACTATCCGGCCGGCAGCAATGCGAACGGCTCCCTGGCGTATCTCAGCGACATCAACAATAACGATGTGCGTTCTGAAGGCATGTCGTACGGCATGATGATTGCGGTGCAGCTGAACCGGAAAGCCGAGTTCGACGCTCTGTGGCAGCTCACGGTGCCGACCGGGCGCTATCGTTACTACGACGGCATGCTGTATCTGCTGGCCCTACTGCACCGCAGCGGCGAGTTCCGCATCAGGCCTCCCCGACAGGGCTCAGAGATATTAAGGGATTACCGCTTGAGCATGGCCAAGGCGCGAGCGAGGTTGGCCTGCGCCTCGGGGAAGTCGGGCTTGAGCCGCACGGCCTCTCTAAAGTGAGCGGCGGCTTCGGCAAGCTTGCCCCGGCCTGCCAGGGCGGCTCCCAGGGTGTTTTGCGCGTCGGCATTCTCCGGGTTGATCCTGATCACCTCGCGATATTGCGCCTCTGCCTCCTCGAGCCTCCCGAGGCGCTGCAGGACCTGCCCGAGGTTGTGGTGTGCTCCTGCGAAATCGGGGCCGAGTCGCACGGCCTCGCGGTATTGCGTGATTGCTTCCTCGGTGCGGCCGAGGCCGATGTAGGCGTTGCCGAGGTTGAAATGGACGCTGGCGAAATCCGGCCTGAGCCGCAGGGCCTGCTGGTACTGTGCGATCGCCTCCTCGGGGCGTCCGGTTCCCAGCAAGGCATTTCCCAGGTTGCTGTAAATCTCGGCAGAATCCGGCCGGAGCCGCAAAGCCTCCCCGTGTTGGGCCACGGCTTCGTCGAAACGTCCCAGTGCCTGCAAAGCGCTGCCCAGGTTGTCGTACGCCTGGGCGAACTCCGGATCGAGCCGGATGGCCTGACGGTACTGTTCCATGGCCTCTTCGATGCGCCCCATGCGTTGCAGGGATTTTCCGAGGTTATCGCGGGCGATGACATAGTCGGGCCGGATCCGCAGAGCTTCCCGGAAATGTGTGGCCGCTTCTTCGGGCCGGCCCAGCCTGTTGAGGGCCAATCCCAGATTATTTTGCGCCTCAGCAGTGTCGGGCTCCAGCCGGAGCTCTTCGGTATAGTGCTCTGCGGCCTCCTCAACCCGGCCCGACTCCAGCAGGGCGTTGGCAAGGTTATGGTGTGCGCCCGCCAGGTCCGGCATCAGCTTTACAGCCTGCCGATACTGCGTTACGGCCTCTCCCAGACGGCCCTGGCTGTGCAACGCATAGCCCAGGTTGTTGTAAGCCTCGGCATAATCCGGCTTGAGCCGCAACGCCGCCCGGTATTGTGCGATCGCCTCGTCAATGCGGCCGCTCTTCTGCAGGGTATTGCCCAGATTGTTGCACGCCATCCAGCACGACGGATTGCGGCTGAGCGTCGTGCGGTAGAGAGTCTCGCCATTCACATATTGACGGCTCTGAACCCAGGTTGCAGCGGCCAGCGGTCCTCCCAGGAGAACCACCGCTGCCGCGACCGCCGGCACGTGGGGCACCTTCCATCTTTTGGCCAGGAAGGTCAGCCCGGCCGAAGCCAGTGCGATCACAGCAATGCTCGCCAGGTACTGAAAATGATCCGCCACAAACGAGTAACGGAAAGGATAGACGTTTACGAAACCCAGCGCGGGAAACAACGTCCCGCCAAAGAGCAACATGGCCGCCAGCGGCGCCCGTGCGTATCCTCGCAATCGCCACAAGGCTGCCAGCAGGAGGAGCAGCCCAAGGGGAAATAGGAATTGCCACGCTTCGTTCTGACTGACGTGCCAGCGCGGATAAATAAAGATCAGGTCGACTGGCCAGAAGAGTTTGCCCAGATAGAACCAGATCGCCCGTCCCGCTATCAGGCACCGCTCGAGCAAAGTGAAAAGATAGGGTGCGCCCTGAGCGCCGACCAGCGTCCTTTCCACCCATGCGGTCATTACCCCGGCCGCGGTGCCGAGCGCAAAAAACGGCAGCAGCGGCAGGATGTCGCGCCTCCATTCCAACCTGCCGCGCTGCCACCAGAAAACCACCAGCAATGCGGCAGGCAATGTGGCCGTGACCGTCTTGCTCAGCAGGGCCAGAACGAAAAGGACGATGGCCAGCGCATACGGCGACCTTTTCCTGCAGGCGTCAAAACGCAGGTAGGCCAGCGCCGCAGCCAGAACCAGCACGCCGGAAAGCGTGTTCTTCAGTTCGGAGATCCAGGCGACGGACTCCACGTGCACGGGATGCAATGCAAATATCATCGCTGCCAGCCAGGCTCCCGGCACCGCCAGCCGTTTCAGCAGAATCGCCACCAGGAGTGCCGCCGACACGTGTAGGACAATGTTGATCAAGTGGTAAAACAGCAGCCGGTCCCCCCAAATCCTGTGCATGACCCAAAAGGCTGAATGGGTGAGCGGATAGTATTGCTGGGTGGCGCCCAGCTCGAACCAGATGCGGGATAATCCCTCTGCCGAACGCAAATCGCTGCGCGTGATATGGCGGTCATCATCCCAGAGCATGCCGCCATGCCAGGCGGGGTAATAAGCCGCCAGCGTTGCCAGCAGCAACGCTGTCCGTAGAAGCCAGGCTGTCCGGCTGGATCTTGAGCGGACAGGGGAATCCGTTTGCGGTGGCTGCCTTGACTTCTTTCTCCGGCCTGCGGGGGCTTTTTGAGGCATTGGTGATAACTGGTTTGAGATTCGAAATTCGAGGTTCGAGTTCACGATTTCGAATCCCTGATTTCGCGATTTTTCCTGGTCCGGGGCTGATGCCCCCGGCCAGTATTTTAGTACACCTTCAGAGCGTTGCGGCAAGGGAACAACCGGCTTCGCGAGAGGGAGACTATATAGGCAGCCAAGCCGAAAGTACAGTCACTGCTCCGAAAATAGAACGACAACCGGGAACGTCGGGATCGGGATCGGGATCGGGATCGAAGCGCACATCACGACGATCCCGATCCCGACCCCGACCCCGATCCCGATCCCGAACATTTTCATGCGTTACCGGGTGCGCCATAGACCCGTGAGGAGCTGCTCCGAAAACAGAACGAATGCCACGAATGTCGGGGTCGGAATCGCAGTCGCTGTCGCGATCGCAATCGGTTTGGCTGCCGTAAGGATTCAAAAGCCGACAGCGACTGCGATTACGACCCCGATCCCGACCCCAACCCCGATCGTTTTCCTGCGTCACCGGGCGCGCCACGAGGCGCGTAAGAGACCGCTCTGGAATCGGCCTCCGGCAGGCAGCATGGGAGAAAGCTAACGGGCATCGCCGGTTTTTGTTGATCCGATCGCCGCGTTGGTGCATCTATTGATGTGTACATGTGTGCGTGGCGGGGAAATATGACCTTCAAAAAAAAGTTTCTGATTTTCACAGCAAGCCCGATCCTCTTCGGTTTGCTTAGCTTACATCCTCAGGCTTCCGGCGGCCAGAAATCCAAAACCGGCGATCAGACCATCCGGCTGAACGTGGAGATGGTCTCGCTGCCGGTGGTGGTGAGCGACCGCGATGGAGTGCGGATCCTGGATTTGCAGAAGGACGACTTTCAGGTCTTTGAGGACGGTGTCATCCAGGAGATCGCGGGCTTTGGCGTGACTGACGAGCCGGTATCCGTTGCCCTGGCCATAGATACCAGCGGCAGCGTCGAGAACCAGTTGGCCCGGATGCAGAATGAAGCCATTAACTTCGTCAATCAGCTCCATCCCGATGACTCCGTTGCCATCATGTCCTTTTCCGAGGACGTTGAGCTTCATGAGGACTGGAGCATGGACCGGAATCGCAACGCGCGCGGCATCAAGGAAACGCGCCACGGCACTTGCACGAAGGTGTACGAAGCCGTCTGGCTTGCGCTGGAGGAAGTCCTGAAGCCGGTACAGGAGAGAAAAGCCCTGGTGCTCTTCACGGACGGGGAGGACACGGCGAGCCAAAAGGCATCGCAGAAAGACACGATCGAATTGGCCAAGGAAACCAGGGCGGCGATCTATTCCGTCTATTTCCGTCCGGACTCCCAGCGTACCATTGGAATCGGCGGCACTCTGCCCGGCACGGGCCTGCCTCCCATCTTCCTGCCGCCGACATCGGGTGGCGGCAGCGGGTGCCCCGGCTTCTCGATCGGCTCCGGCGGGCGTCGTTACCTTTCCGAACTGGCCGATCTTACGGGCGGGCGGGTTTTTGACGCCGGCAGGATGGAGGACCTGCAGATCGCATTTGAGCAGGTCGCCCGGGAGCTGGCGAGCCAATACAGCATCGGCTATTATTCGTCCAACAACAAGCATGACGGGAAATTCCGCCGTGTCGAGGTCAAAGTAAAACAGAAAAACCTGTCGGTGCGGACGAAAAAAGGATATTACGCACCGAAGCAATAAGCGGAGAATCCCCCGTGATCGCAACGCAACGGCCGCACATCATCGAGGTCTTCTCCGCTTTCCTGGCTGTCTGTTTTGCGGCGCTCCTTTCTTTGCTGCCTGTCTTCGAAAGGGAGAATGCGGCAGCTGCTCCACGTCAGACGCAGCCGGCGACATCAGCCGAGACGGAGATCTATGCGCGGGCAAGGACCGTGATCGACCTGACGCGCGAAGAGCTGCTAAAAACCTATGGCGACGAGTTGAGGGACGTCGAGTTTGCGGCGGACCAGCAGGAATTTGCTCCCCTGCTGCAGAAGGTGGGCGACAACGTGGAGGCCTTCTTTCGCGACCTTCCCAATACGGTCTCCAAGGAGCAAGTCCGCCGGGAACGCCTCAGGATCGATGGGAGGGTGGAAGAATCCGTAGCTCAGGACTACTACTATTCGGCCTATCAGGACAAACTCGGCAACTGGGAAGAGGGCAGAACCGACAGCAAAGGCCGGGATATCCCGCCGGAGCGCATGTCCCATCTTTCCTTCCTCACTTCAGGATTTGTCAGCGTTCCCCTTCATTTTCACCCGAAGCACCAATTCGGGTGCGGTTTTCGCTACCTGGGCCGGCAGCGTTCCGAACCCTTTGCCCACGTGATCGCCTTTGCGCAAAAGCCGGGGGTTTCGGACATTGTCTGCACCTTTACGTCCTATCTCACCACGGTCCAGACGCGACTCCTGTACCAGGGATTCGTCTGGGTGGATCCGCGCTCGTACCAGATCTTGCGCTTGTGGGAGTGCCTCCTGGCTCCCCGCACCGATGTTTTTCTGGCATCGGCGAACTCAGATGTCCAGTTCAGCGAGGTTCACTTCCAATCCGTATCCCAGGCGTTCTGGCTGCCCCGCGAAGTCGTCGTGACCCTTATGTTTTACGGCCAGCTGTACCGCAACCGCCACCGCTATTCGGACTATCAGGTTGCTACGGTCAACGTCGAGGAAAAGATCGCTCCGCCAGTCATCAAGAAAGCACCGTACTGATATGAAACGAATCCAGATTCACCCACGCAGCCCGCAGAACCGCTACGTGAAGATTGCCGCCGAGGTGCTCAGTTCGGGCGGGCTTGTCATCTATCCGACCGACTCGGTGTATGGGCTCGGCTGCGGTCTGTTCGACAAAAAGGCGATAGCCAGGATTTATCAGATCAAAGGAAACGACAAGCGCAAACTGCTCAGTTTCATCTGCCCGGATCTGAAGGAGATCGCCGCGTACGCCTATGTCCCCAATCCCGCTTATAAGATCATGCGCCATCTTCTTCCCGGTCCCTACACCTTCATCCTGACCGCCACCAGACAGGTTCCGCGGATCCTGTTGGAGAATCGGAAGACCGTGGGCATCCGGGTGCCGGACAATCCGATCTGCCAGGCTCTGCTGGCGGAATTCGGCTCGCCGATCATCAGCACAAGCGTTTGCCTGCATGACCAGGCCTATCTCAGCGACCCTGACGAAATAGCCGAAACCTTCGCCAACACGGCAGATCTGTTCCTGGATGCCGGACCCGGCGGCCTGGTACCCTCGACCATTGTTGACCTGACCGGGCAGGAGCCCGTGCTCGTCCGTCAAGGCAAAGGCCCCCTGCGCTGACCGGTTCCCGCCACGAAATGCCGTTCGACTGTCGCGGAGCAGCCCCTCATGCGCATGAAAAAAAGACCAAAGCAGCCACGGATTTCACGGATTACACAGATTTCATGGACGAATCCATTCCTGAAACACAGCAATCCGTGAAATCTATGGCTGCTTCGTTGAACCCGAAGTCTTGTTTGCGGGGCATCCCCCGGAGGATACGCCCCGCAAGCCAACCTGACCCCGCGGTTGTGTCACTATTCTCTACGAGTGTCCGGAGTTAAACTATGCGCCAAAGGCGTCTTGAGATTGGATGAGAAAGCCGGTTTCTTGCAGGCTTTCGGCAGGGCAAGAAACTTCGTTGTCCCTTCCGTGCCTTTGTCTACATTCCATGTAGAAACGCCTCCCAGTTCCAGTGCAACCGGGTGTGGCGCTCAAAAATTCATACAATAGATATATTGACGATAAATCGTTTAGGATCAGTACAATAGCTGACTAAGCACAGCAAAAATCACCGGCATGCGCACCCGGCTGCCCTGGAAATGTGATCATACCAATTTGCAAAACACCTTTCGATTCACCATGCATGCTATGGATTTCACAACATATGCAGGCGTCAGGAAAAAAACACCCATCATATTGTGATTTTTTACTTGCCACGTTACGCCCCTGTGATATGTTTTATTTGATTATTGAAATAACCCAAGCCTCCTGAAGGCTTCGCCAAAGGGCGAGGGATATCACCCATCCCCGAGGGGCAAATTAAGTGAACAGAGTAACAGCGGTTGGCGTCGAGTGCCAGAGGTTTGGCTGTGTAATGTATTCAAATCAGACGCTTTATTGCTGGTACTCCGATCCGGATCTGCTCTGATCCCAGTTCCTGTGCCGCCTCAGGGCGGCGATGCTTCCGGTTTTGGATCAGCCGACTGTGTCCCTCGGCGCGCTATCCTGCCGGGCCAGGAAGGAACGCAATGAGATACAAGCGCGTATTTCAGGCTCTGTTGGGGATCCTGGTACTGTTGAATGCAGGCGCCGCCATTGCACAGCGCAGCAGCGAACCCGTGCTTCAACCCAGTCATCCGCGATATCAGTTGCGTATCGGTGACACGCTGGAGATCAGTTTTCGCTTCACTCCGGATTTCAACCAGACGGCCGTCATCCAGCCGGATGGCTACATCAATCTCCGCGACCTGCCGGATATGCACGTGGCCGGCAAGACGACACCGGAACTGACTGAACTCATTCGGAAAGCCTATTCCCACATCCTGCGCGATCCGGTTGTAACCGTTACGCTTAAGGATTTTGAAAAGCCCTACTTCGTTGCCGGCGGCGAACTGGGCCGTCCGGGCAAGTTCGAGTTGCGGGGAGAAACAACGGTGCTGCAGGCCATCGAGATCGCGGGTGGCTTCAAGGACAGCTCGAAGCACTCGCAGGTGCTGTTGTTCCACAGGCTTTCAGACCAGTGGACCGAGGTAAAGAAGCTCGACATCAAGGCGATGCTTCGCTCCGCGGATCTGCGGGAGGATCCGGGCGTTCGTCCGGGCGACCTTATTTACGTGCCCAAGAACGCGATTTCCAAAATCAAACCCTTCATACCCACGGCATCGGTGGGGATGTACACGCCCTACAGATAGCGGATCGGTGACATGCTGATGGAACGAACAGATCCTCCGTCTCCCGCCCGCGGCGGGATGCGTGCTCCGACGCTACGCGACATCCTGGCGGTGATCTTCCGCCACCGAGGCCTGATCCTCGCATCTTTTCTGGCGATTTTCCTGGGCGTCATCCTGGGCACATGGATGCTGCCGAAGCAGTACGAGGCCAGCATGAAGATCCTGGTCAAGCGCGAGCGGGTGGATCCGGTGGTTTCGCCGGAGTCCAATGCGCAGCCGCCGTCTGCCCAGGACGTCACCCAGGAGGACATCAACTCCGAGGTCGAGCTGCTCAAGAGCCGGGATCTGCTGGAGAACGTCGTCCGTTCGTGCGGGCTGGACCGGATGGTCGCCGAGTCCCTCCTCGATCGCCTGAGGCGTTCGCGGGCTTTTGATGACACGAAACCGGCAGGCGGTGACATGAACATCCCGCGGGCGGTGCGGGCATTGGAGAACATGCTCAAGGTGGAGCCCATTGCCAAGTCTAAGATGATCGAAGTCCGCTATGAAGCTCAAGATCCGGTACTGGCTGCCAAGGTGCTGCAGACGCTGGCCGCGCTCTACCTCGACAAACACCTCATGGTCCATCGCCCTCCCGGGGCGCTCGATTTCTTTCAGCAGCAGACGGGACAGTACCAGAAGGGTCTGGCGGCTGCCGAAGAACAGCTTGCCGATTTCAGCTTGAGCGAAGGAGTAGTGTCTATCGATATCGAAAAGGACATCACGCTCCGCAGGCTCAGCGACTTTGATGCGCAGCTGCGCGAAGCGCGGACGGCGGAGGCGGCCGCAGCGCAGAGGATCCGGTCGCTGGAGGCCCAGGCGGCGATCACCCCGTTGCGGGTGACCACGCAGGTGAAAACCTCGGACAATCCGCTGCTGTTGCAGCAATTGAAGACGACCCTGCTGGGACTGGAGCTGAGACGCACCGAGCTGCTCGCGAAATTCGAACCGGGATACCGTCTCGTGCAGGAGGTCGAGGCCCAGATAGCGCAGGCGCGCGAGGCGTTGGCGCAGGCCGAAAAGAGCGAGCTGCGCGACGAAACTACGGATCTGGACAAGACTCGCCAGTGGCTGGACGAGGAGCTTGCGCGGGCGCGGGCGGAGCACGCGACTCTGCAGGCACGCTCCGCGGAGATCACGAAGAGCGTCGCCTCCTATCAGGAGAGGTCGCGCCGGATCAGCCGCATGGAAATGGCTCACAAAGACCTGAACCGGGCGGCGAAAACCGCGGAAGACAACTATCTCCTGTATCTTCGCAAGCAGGAGGAAGCTCGCATTTCAGACGCGCTTGACCGCAAGAGGATCGTCAACGTGGCCATTGCGGAGGCCGCTACCATTCCGGCTCTGCCGTCGAGCCCGGATTGGCGGCTGAGCCTGATGCTTGGCCTGGCTTTGGCGTTTCTGTCAAGCCTTGGCCTGGCATTTGTAGCCGACTATCTGGATCCGTCTTTCAGGACTCCCGACGAGGTGGAGAGCTATCTGGGAATCCCGGTGATCGCTTCGCTCCCCCGCGATTAGCCGGGGAGCGCGTGCTGTTGCTGCCGTGTCGAAGTTTTGAGGTTGGTTCCATGTTCTTGGACTATTTCGGATTGCGGGAGCAGCCCTTTGGAGTCACTCCGGATCCGAAGTATCTGTTCTGGAGCCGCTCCCATCGGGAGGCTATGGCGTCGCTCTATTACGGCATTGAATCCGATCGCGGTTTCATTACCTTGATCGCGCCGCCCGGCATGGGAAAGACGACCCTGCTCTTCCACCTGCTCGAGCGGCTGCGCGGCAGCGCGCGCACGGTGTTCCTGTTCCAGACCCAATGCACCGCATCCGAGTTCCTGCGCTACATCATGACGGATCTCGGATGCCCTCCCGGCGAGGAGGACGCCGTCGCACTCCACAGCAGGCTCAACGAGATTCTTGCCGAAGAGGCTCGACGAAAAAAGAGATTTGTCCTGGTCATCGATGAGGCGCAGAACCTTGACGACTCGGTGCTGGAGGCGATCCGCCTGCTGTCCGATTTCGAAACCCCGAGCCGCAAGCTGATACAGATCATACTCGCCGGCCAGCCACAGCTGGCGGCGAAGCTGGCGCGTCCCGAGCTCGCTCAACTGCGCCAGCGCATCGCCATCATGGGCCGGCTCGATCCCCTGGATACGGCGGAGGTCAAGGAATATATCGAGCATCGGCTTCAGACAGCCGGCTACAACGGGGGTCCGCTGTTCCGACCGGACGCGCTCGCAGTGGTGGCCGCGCGCTCGCATGGGATCCCGCGCGTGGTGAACCACCTGTGCTTCAACGCGTTTTCCTTGGCTTTTGCCCGGCAGGCCCGGCAGATCGACCGGGCGACCGTGGCAGAGGCCGTCTCCGACCTGGACGTGGCGTTGCGGCGTGAACCGGCGGATGTGGGCGTCCCGGCCGCGCACCCGGTGATCCCGAAATCGCGTCCGGGTTCCCGCGCTTCCTTGATCCCTCTGTTGGTCCGCCTCCCCGACCGCCGCGCGCGGGTTCTGGCGATATCCCTCGCCCTCGCGTTCCTTGCAGGTTCCGTCTGGGTCTTTTTGATAAGCGGCCTGCAGGCGCCCGGGGAACGAACGGTACAGGCGTCGGCGCCGATGCCTGCGCCGGCAGTCTCTGTTCCCAAGGCAGCGGAAGACCCGAAGGCGGTGAACGGCCATTTCACGCAAGGAGGCGGCTCCGGGCTGCCGGAGACGGTGACGCCGTCCTTCACAACCCTGACCATAGAGCCGGGTGAAACCCTGTGGTCGATCAGCCGGAAAAACCTGGGGCGGAACCTCAGCCCGCAGATGCAGGGCGAAATTCTCAGGCTGAACCCCCAGATATCGGACCCGAACCGGATCCTGTTCGGCACGAGCCTATGCCTGCCGATGCCGGAGCGGAACCATCAACTGTTTTCGCGGTAGCATCGTCGCCGTTGAACGAGAAGTTCCATGAGCAAGAACTACGACGTTTTGCGCGAGGCCAACCGGGAGCGCGAGATTTTTCGCACCGTGCTTGCACCGCACCGCGACAACCGTCCCGGTAACGGCAGCGCCGACCATCAGGAACGAATGCGCGACGAGATTCTCAAGCTTATCCAGTGCGTCTTTCTGACGGGCGACCCCTGCCCGCCGCGCGTAGTGGCCTTTTCGGCGGTGGAGCGCGGCAACGGTTCCACCTGGGTGTGCGCGCGCGCAGGGGAAATGCTGGCCTCGCGCATCGAGGGGCGGGTTTGCCTGGTGGACGCCAACCTGCACGCGCCTGCGCTGCACCGCCATTTTGGGATCGACAACGGCAGCGATCTGGCGGATGCCATTTTTCAGCCGGGGCCGGTGGAGCGGTTTGCCCAACCGATCCGCGGCAGCAACCTGTGGCTGCTGTCCGGCAGGTCCGTGCCTCCCGATGTTGCGGGCGTGGTGAGCCCCGAGCGCCTGAGATCACGTCTTTTGGAGCTGTGCCTGGAGTTTAATTACGTCCTCCTGGACACCCCTCCGGTGAACGAATCTGCCGACTCGCTGATGTTCGGCCGGATGGCGGACGGGATGGTGTTGGTGCTCGCGGCGCATGCAACGCACCGTGATGCGGCCCGAAAGGCAAAGGAGCGCCTGGAAGCCGCGGATATCAAGCTGTTGGGTGCTGTACTGAACAAGCGCACCTTTCCGATCCCGGAAGCACTCTACAGCAGGATTTGAGAGAGTTCCCTAAAATCGGGCGGTTGCGGGTGCCGGCCGCCTGTCAGGTGTATCAGAGGCAGTCCGAGCATTGTGACTGAGAGGGCGAAGCTGTTGCCACAAGCGGATCTGCGGATGAATCCTTCATACTTCACGGGTACTGGATCATTCCTATGAGTCTCATGTACGAGATGCTCCGCCAACTCGAACTGGAGTCGATTCGCCGATGCGCGCTCCCCGGGGAGGGAGCGTCCGGGGAGGTTGGCATCGAACCGTCATCTGAGGCGGCTAATCCCTGTGTCGATGTCCTTCTGACGTTTGCTCCTACGTGCACGGCTGCCCACAATAATGATGGAACAAACCTATGGTAAGCGGGAAACGGACTCCGTGACTGTGCCTGGGCGTCGCTTGATCAATGTCGGTCCTTGGTGATTCTCCATGACTTCCTTCCGCCGGCGTCTGCTACTCAAATTCATGGAATTCTTCGACTTGGGCGTGATTGCCGCATCTTTCGGGCTGGCTACTCTTGTAGTACATACCCCAGCCGATCCGATCTCTCTGATTGATTTCCTGGCAATGCGAATCAGGATCCAAAACTTCATCTTCGTCGCGCTCTTTTTCCTCGGGGGCCATGTTTCTTACTCTACATTCGGTCTTTACAAATCAAGGCGCCTCTCCAGCAGAAGCAGCGAAATCCTGGACATCCTCAAAGCCACTGCCTTGGGCGGTGTCGTGCTTTGGATTTCGGCATCCATTTTCCGACTGGAATTGATCAAGCCTATTTTTATCGCAGTTTTTTTCACCACCACGACATCCGCATTGACACTCAGTCGCCTCGCAGTACGCCGGCTTCTGGGCTGGGTTCGTTGCCGGGGTCACAACCTGCGATACTTGTTAATCGTAGGGACAAACGCCCGAGCAATCCGCTTTGCCCGCCAAATTGA
>Ga0316620_10000091_pt1 | contig 35936 bp, 32 predicted proteins | sample OWC_Aug_M1_C1_D5_FD_207651 | JGI IMG/M metagenome (GOLD analysis project Ga0316620, IMG submission 207651) | Wetland soil microbial communities from Old Woman Creek delta, Ohio, United States - OWC_Aug_M1_C1_D5_B | ecosystem: Environmental > Terrestrial > Soil > Wetlands | place: USA: Ohio...
ATCCCTGCCAGCATGATGATGGCCGAGACCGTGTCCAGGCGATAGGTGACGGGGAGAAGAAGGGCGATGGTGGCAGACGGACCCAGGCCGGGTAGGACACCCACGATGGTGCCCAGCACCACGCCCAAGAAACAGTAGAAGATGCGGGCCGGATCCAGCGACACAGCGAAGCCGTGGAGGAGGACCTGCAGCGTGTCCATGAACGTCAGGGAACCCAGGTGCCGCCGGGAAGGCTCACCAACAGCCAGCGCGCGAACAGGAGGTAGGAGCCTCCCGAGGCGAGTAGCGCAACTGTCAATGTCACGGCCCAACCCCGCCGCCCGATCCAGCGCAGCATGACAAGGAACAGGGCCGTCGTGGTCAGGAGGTATCCTGCCGTCTCGACAACGAGGACGTATCCGATCAGTGCCGCCAGCGTCCCGCCGACGCGAGCCAGGCCGGCCCGGTCCGACCAGAGCCCGGCCGCCGAACCGGCGCGCGTCCGACATCCGCTCACGAACAGAAGGGCGGCCAGCACCGCCATCACAAGGGCCAGGTGCTTGGGGAGAAATCCCGCCCCCGGCTGATGCAGGGTGCCGATCGGGAGATCGCCCGCCCAGACCCAGGCGAACAGCGCCAGGCCCATTAGCGTGAGGCCGCTCAACACATCCGGCCGTTTCAGACAACTCTGCCGCTCGTTCACGCTGCGCCCCTTTGGTTGACGACCCCAGGTACCCCCACGTAGCGTCGAATGCTACCAAAGCTCTTCTTGAGGTGTCCATCGGAATTCACGGTCTCATGCCTGTCTGTCGGACCGATCCTCGTGCGTGGCGGCCTTTACACCCGCCATCGGATGAGGGTATGCTACCGCCTGTCTGTGCTGTCGACGGCCACCGGCTTCCCTTTTCCTGCGACCTTTGAGGTGAACCGATGGTAACCGCACGCTGGCTCGTTCTCCTGGCTCTCCGGAATGCAGCGGTGCTCGGCGCGGCCGTCGTCCTGCTGGCCGGCCTGTCCACGCCCCGGGTCGTCTTGGCCCAGGAGGTGACCCCGGTCTTCGTCGTGCCGAGGGAGCCCGTGGCCGCCGGCGGCTCTTTGAGCGTCTGGCTGGCCGTCCTGAATGCGTCGGATCGCGCCGTGTCGTACTCCTTCCCGTCCACGCTCCAGGGACGCCTGTCCATCGGGGGTGTTGAGCGACAGGTGAGTCTGGCGCTGCGGACTCCGGCGGATGGTGGGGCCGCGCTCATCCCACCGGGCGGGTACCTTCGCCGCGAATACGTGCTGACCATGCCTGCCGGCATCGTCGGGAAAGTGGCCTTGGATGCCTCAGGGGTCCAGGCGAATCCCGTAATCGTTGAGGTCGTACCGATCCTTGCCGCGGCGCAGACCGACGCGAAGCCCGAGGGGCCCACTCTTGGGGGAGTATTCTCAAGGCCGGATTACGATCCGGAGGAATTTTTCAAGGCACACTTTTTCGGTTACGAACCGTTATATTTCATCGTCGGCACAGAGCAGCCCAACGCAAAATTCCAGATCAGCTTCCGGTATCAGCTCCTGAATAGTAACGGACCCCTGGTGCAGCGGCATCCGTGGCTGAAAGGGTTCAATCTGGCCTATTCACAGACGTCGCTGTGGGATTGGAGCCAGCCCTCGGCGCCGTTCTTCGACACCAGCTATCGACCCGAGGTATTCTACCTGATGCAGCGGGTCGACGAGGGGCGGTGGGCCGACTGGTTCCGGCTCGACCTCCAGGCAGGCGCTAAGCACGAATCGAACGGCAAGGGCGGCCTGGATTCCCGAAGCCTCAACATCGTCTACTTCGAACCCACCGTGCGCTTTGGCCAAGAGGACGGTCTGCAGTTGACCCTGGCGCCGCGGGTCTGGGCGTATGTCGGAAGCCTGAGCGACAATTCCGACATCGCCAATTACCGTGGCTATGTCGGCCTGCGATCGGTCGTGGGATGGGCCAAAGGCTGGCAGCTCTCCGCTATCGGCCGCCTGGGGGACGACGCCAACCGCGGCAGCGTCCAACTTGACCTGTCCTACCCATTGATGAAGGTGCTCTTCGGGAACTCCAGCCTGTACCTCTATCTCCAGTACTTCTACGGTTACGGCGAAAGTTTGCTCCAGTACAACCAACGTGGCACGTCGTTCCGCGTGGGTTTTGCGCTGTACCGGTGGTGAGTGGGCGAGGCTGAGCGGGCGTGCAGGAAGGAGGGCAGCGAACGATGTCGGCGAGGCGCGCGCTAATCATGCACCCATCCGATAACGTTGCGACCGCTGTGGAAGAAATCCACGCTGGAGAGGAAGTCGCCGTCCCGGTACGCGGCTCTGTTCTCACGCTCCACGCCGCAGAGCCCATCCCCTTCGGGTTCAAGATTGCCCTGCAGGATATCCCGCGCGGCGGGATCATCCGCAAGTACGGGGAGACGATCGGCAAGGCCAGCCTGGCCATCTCGAAGGGCGCGCTCGTTCACGTCCACAATCTGGAGGGGACTCGGGCGAGGGGCGACCTGGCCAAGGGGGGCAAGCCATGAGCTTCCTCGGCTACATACGATCCGACGGGTCGGTGGGGACGCGCAACTATGTTCTGATCATTCCGCAAGGCATCATCGCCAAGAGCATCTGCGATTTTGTTGCGGGCACGAAGTCCATTCTGACCGTTGATCACGGGTCCGGCCGCACTGCGAACGATCGCGAGCAGATCGCCCGCCTCCTCATCGGCCTCGGCAGGAATTCCAACGTCGCGTCGGTGATCGTGCACGCGGCGAGTCCCGGCGTCGGGTATCCGGAGCTCCGCGCCGAGCGGCTGGCGGACGAGATCGCCGCGGGTGGAAAACGGGTGGAGGTGCTGGACCCCGCGAAAGATGGCGGGACCTACGGCGCGATCGTCCGGGGGATCCAGGTCGCCCGCATGATGGTCCACGACGCCTCGAAGCTTCGCAGGGAAAAGGTCGGGGACGAGTACCTGTGCCTCGGCGTGAAATGCGGGTACTCGGACACGACCTCGGGAATCGCCGGGAACCCGGCGGTGGGGTACCTGTACGACAAGATCGTGGCCGCCGGGGGCACCGCGCTGTTCGGTGAGACCACCGAGATCATCGGGGCCGAGCAGGCCTTGGCGCGGCGGGCCGTGAGCCCGGACGTCGCCGAGGCGATCCTGCGCGCCGTGACGATCCAGGAAGAGCGGGCCAAGGCCACGGGACTGGACATCCGTACCGTCAACCCCGTGCCGTCGAACATCAAGGGCGGGATCAGCTCCCTGGAGGAGAAGAGCCTGGGCGCGATCCACAAGGCGGGGACCACGCCGATCCAGGGGGTCCTGAAATACGCCGAGCGACCGACCCGCAAGGGGCTGTACTTCGTCGACAACTGGATGGGGCATCTGTCCATCTTCGCCGGCTACGCCGCGGCGGGCGCCAACGTCGTGCTGTTCCAGCTCGGCGGCGGCGGCGTCGCGGGGCGCACCCTGCTGGAAGGCTCGCCCTCGGTGGTCGCGCCCTTCCTGTGGGCCACGGCGAACCCCAAGACGTATGCGGCGGCCACGGACAGCATCGACTTCTACTCGGGGACGGTGATCGAGGGGACGGAGACGCCGGAGGAGGCGGGGGAGCGGCTGTACCGGACGGTCGTCGACATCGCCTCCGGCACCTTGTCCCGTAGCGAGACGCTCCATTACGCGGAGCCCATCGATATGTATCTCCAGGAGCCGCGGTTCTGATATGCGATGCCCGCATGGGCTGGAGCCCGACACAGGCAGGGTGCAGCGGGACGCGACGTAGGTGCACGGGGCGATCCCGCGCCAAGGGAGGAAACATGCCGACGCCAGTCACGCCGATTCTCGTCGCCAAGAGCAAGAACGAGTGCGTCCTCTATCCCCAGATGGCGAATCGCCACGGCCTGATCGCCGGCGCGACCGGCACCGGCAAGACGGTCACGCTCAGGGTGCTGGCCGAGCAGTTCAGCAGCCTGGGCGTCCCCGTGTTCATGGCCGATGTGAAGGGCGATCTGTCGGGGATCGCCCGGGCCGGAGGCGACCATCCGAAAGTGGCGGAACGGGTGAAGAGCCTCGGCCTTGAAGGATTCCAGTACCAGGGGTATCCCCTCGTGTTCTGGGACGTATTCGGGGCCAAAGGCCATCCCATCCGGGCCACCGTCTCCGAGATGGGCCCGCTGCTCCTCAGCCGCATCCTCAATCTGAACGAGACGCAAGCCGGCGTCCTCAACCTTGCCTTCAAGGTGGCCGACGACGGCGGCCTGCTGCTCCTCGACCTCAAGGACCTTCGGTCCATGGTGCAGTTCGTGGGGGACAACGCGGACGCGCTCAGAGTGCAGTACGGGAACGTCTCCAAGGCCAGCATCGGCGCCATTCAGCGGAACCTCCTCGCCCTCCAGGAGCAAGGGGCGGAGTCGCTCTTCGGCGAGCCGGCCCTGGACTTCGACGATTTGATGCAGGCGGATTCGAAGGGCCAGGGAATGATCAATATCCTCGTGGCGGACAAGCTGATGCAGTCTCCCACGGTGTACGCGACGTTCCTGCTCTGGCTGCTCTCAGAGCTGTTCGAGCGGCTTCCCGAGGTGGGCGACCCGCAGAAGCCGAAGCTGGTCTTCTTTTTCGACGAGGCGCACCTCCTCTTCCAGGACGCGCCGAAGCCCCTGGAGGACAAGATCCAGCAGGTCGTGCGCCTCATCCGCTCCAAAGGAGTCGGCGTCTACTTCGTCACGCAAAACCCGCTGGACTTGCCGGACACCGTCCTGGGGCAGCTCGGGAACCGCGTCCAGCACGCGCTCCGCGCCTTCACGCCCCGGGACCAAAAGGCCGTCAAGGCGGCCGCGGAGACTTTCCGCGCCAATCCGAAACTCAACACCGTCAAGGTCATCACGGAGCTCGGCGTCGGGGAAGCGCTCGTTTCGATGCAAGACGAGAAGGGCGCACCGACGGTCGTCGAGCGTGCCTGGGTCATGCCGCCGCGCAGCAGCCTCAGCCCCCTCTCGCCCGACGAGATAAAGAGCGCCGTCCAGGGGTCCGTCCTGTACGGCACGTACGAGAAGGCCGTGGACCGGGAGTCGGCCTACGAGAAGCTCAAGGCGCGGGCGGACCAGGCCCAACCGACGGTCGAGGCCGCCCCTCGGCAGGCCGGGAGGCAGCCGGCCTCCCAGACGGAGGTGCTGATCGGCGCGCTGGCCAAGAGCGCGGCCCACGCCATCGGGAGCCAGGTCGGACGCCAAATCATCCGGGGCGTGCTGGGATCCATCTTTGGCGGCGGGCGACGATAGGCGGACGGACCGTCTCGATCCACAGATTACGCAGATTGGCCGATTTCACGGGGACCGCAAGACCTGTTCAGAAAGCCAAGATTCTGTGACGTCGCAGTACAGGATAGCGATGTCGGCCGGCCGGCCGATGTCTCCTGGAGGAGCGCCATGCGCTTGAAAGATCGGGTTGTCATCATCACCGGGGGCGGGCGCGGGATCGGCGCGGCGACCGCCCACGCCATCGCCGCCGAGGGCGGCAGGGTCGTCATCGGCGACATGCTGGCCGCGGAGGGGGAGGCGACGAGGGATGCCGTGCGGGCTGCCGGGGGGGGCGCCGTCTTCGTCAAGACCGATGTCACCCAGGAGACGGACTGCGTTCGGCTGGCCCAGACCGCCGTCGAGCATTACGGTTCGCTCGACGTGGTCATCTGCTGCGCGGGGATCCTGCAGGGGGCCATGCTCCAGGCCGAGGCCCTGGATCCGGCCACGTTCGAGCGCGTCCTCTCCGTGAACACGAAGGGGACGTTTCTCACCGTCCGGGCGGCGCTCCCGCACCTGCGAAAAGCCGAGAAGCCGGCGATCCTGGTGCTCGCCTCTGAAGCGGGGACCAAGATTCCGAGCTCCTCGCTGGCGTACGGCGCCAGCAAGGGGGGTGTGCATGGTCTCGCCATGACCCTGGAGGCGCAGCTGGCACCGGCCGGCATCCGCGTGAACGAGATCTGCCCGTCCAGCATCGCGACGCCCATGCGCATCGAGAACCTGGTGGACCGCGCCCGCGCCGCCGGCCGTGACCCCGAGCAGGCCAGGGCCGAGGCCGTCAAGGAGGCCGGCGACCCTGCGGGCGTCGCCCGCATCCTAGCGTTCTTGGCGTCCGCCGACGCGGACTACGTCCGAGGGTCAATCTATACACGGTGAGTGCATCGGCCTTCGTTTTGCCCCGCAGAGCTCGCTTCGCTGACGGTTCGCCTCTTCTCGTCAGGGGTGACCGCGGTGCCTTCAGGAGAAAAGGAGAGACACGTGAAGCGCTATGTGGTGAATGAATCAGAAGGCGTGAAGGGCAAGCTTCCCGTTCCCGGAGGAGGAGGCACCTTTAATATCCTTATCGATGAGGAAACATCGGGGGCAAAGCACTTCTCGTTGCTCGTGAATGAAATGGCGCCAGGCTACAAGGGAAAGGAACACTCGCACACCGTGGAACATTGCTGGTATATCCTCAGCGGGACAGGAATCATCCGCATGGCTGGGGAGACATGCCACATCAAACCCGGGGACGCCGTCTTTGCACCGATCGGCATGCTGCACACCGTGGAATGCACCGGGAACCAACCTCTTCGGTATGTGGTCATTTACGCTCCTCCCGGGCCCGAGAAGGAGCTAAGGAGTCAGACCGGGTTCGCAAAGCAATAACATGTTTGTTGTGAGCGGCCCACGAGGTTACACGTGAGCGTTCTCGGCGCGCTGAATACCTTTCTCCGGGAGCAGGGGCTCATAGGCGAAGGCATGGGAACGAAGCGAAACCTGGAGGGTCTCTCAGGCGTTCTCCTCAAATTCTTTGGTGCCGCCTTCAGCGTCTTCTTTCTTTATGCGCGGTAAACCAGACCTACCATCGAACCCTTCGAGCCTGGAGGCATGCCGTGGGGAAAGGAATCGGGTACGGCAAGACCATCTTGTTCGGTGAGATGTTTGCGGTATTCGGCGTGCCGGTGATTGCCACGGCACTGTCCATGACAGCCGAGGCGGAAGTAGTGAAGACCACGTCCGGGGGCTGGGACATCAGGGATGAACGGCGAGAGGCCAAAGGTTATAAGGAAGAAAAGAAGGCGATGCAGATCGAGTCCCTGGAACGGATCTTCGCACATTTGCGCCTCCATCCCCAGCACCTCCGGATCGTGCTCGGAGGCGATCTCCCGGCCATGAGCGGGATCGGAGCCACCGGGGCGAGTTCGGTCGCCATCGTGCGGGCTCTCGCGGAGGAATTCGACCTCCGTCTGACGGACGACGAGATCAACGCCGGCGGCTATCAGGGGGAGATCGCGTATCACGGTCCCACCACGAGCGGCATCGACAATATGGTTTCGACGTATGGCGGGGTCGTCTGGCTCAAGCGGGGGGAACCAAACGTCGTGCGGAAGATGAGATGGAAGGAGTCTGTCGAGGTGGTGATCGGTGACACGGGGATCATAGCCAATACCAAGAGTCTGCTCGCCGCGTTCGGGGAGCGAAGGAAAAGTTCGCCCGAACGTTACGCGCGCATGCTCGAGAGTGCGCGGGCAATCGCCGACGAAGCGATGGCCAGCATCGAGCGATTCGATCTGCGGAACATGGGCCGCCTGATGGACCGGAACCAGTCCCTGCTTCAGGAGGCGGAGGTCTCGTGCCCGGAACTGGATCGTCTGGTGGGCGTCTGTCGTCGTGCGGGGGCGCTGGGGGCCAAGCTCACCGGTTCCGGCGGCGGGGGCTGCATGCTGGCCCTGACTCCCGGAAAGCAGTTGCAGGAAGAGGTGGCGTCGGCGATCGCATCGCAAGGGTTCCAGGCCTTCCCATCTACGCTGGGCGTTTATTGAGTGGCCGAAGGGGAACGATCAGGCGGACCTCGCGGAACAATCGGCGGGCGAAGGAGAAGCATGGCGAAGACGATTCTTCTGATCGGCACGATGGACACCAAGGAGGCAGAACTCCTATTCTGCCGGGATCTCATCCGTCGCGCAGGATTCAATGTCCTCCTGATGGATGCGGGGATCTTGAGGGACCCTCGAACGCCTCCCGACGTCACCCGGCACGAGGTCGCCCACGCAGCCGGGGTACCCGAGCTGGCCGGCCTCGTGGCTGTGGGAGACAAAGGCAAGTGTATAGCGACGATGATCCAGGGGGTTGCCGCGAAGACGCAAGACTTGCTCCGCCGCGACGCGTTTGACGGAATCCTGGGAGTTGGTGGGGGACAGGGGACGGACATTTCCGCATCGGCCATGCGGTGCGCTCCGCGGGGAATGCCCAAGCTCTTGGTGTCGACTATTGCCTCGGGCAAGGCCACATTCGGCCCCTATGTCGGCACCAAGGATATTACGATGATGCATTCCATCGTCGATCTCCAGGGGCTCAATTTTTTGATCCGGCGGATCCTGACCAATGCGGTGGGCGCGATCTGCGGTATGGTCGAGGCCTCAGCAGACGCGGCAATAGAACCCCAGGGGATCCCAGTGGCCCTGTCTATGCTGGGAACGACGACCCCGGGGGCCCTACGGATGAAGGCGATTTTGGAGCGGCACGGATACGAAGTTGTCACGTTTCATCAGAACGGCACCGGTGGGATCGCCATGGAAGAGATGATCCGCGAAGGCGCTTTCAAGGGGGTGTTGGATCTGAACCTCCACGAGATCGGCGACCGGTTCGTTGGCGGGCTGCACAGCGATCCCCAGCGAGAGCGGCTGGAGGCGGCGGGGGAGATGGGGATTCCCCAAGTGATTGCTCCCGGCAGCATAAACTACGCGGTATGGGGTCCGCTTCCCAGTTTGTCCAAGGAGCTGACCTCCCAGAAGTACATCGTCCATAACCCGAATCTGACGCTGGTCCGGTTGCGCGTGGATGAGTTGCGCAGCGTGGGGAAAATCACCGCGGAGAAAATCAACCGTGCCAAAGGGCCGACGCATGTTTTCATCCCGCTGAAGGGTTTCTCGTTCCCCGATCGGAAAAATTTGCCCCACTGGGAGCCGGAGGGGAACCAGGCCTTCATCCACGCGTTGAAAGCACATTTGCATCCATCGGTTCCACTGACGGAGCTGGATGCCCACATCAACGATCCGGAGTTTGTCGATCCGGTAGCGGAAACCTTCCTCTCCATGATGGAAAAACACTTGGCCCGATGAAGGAGGGAGAGACGTGAAGCGTCTGTTGGATCGGAACGCCATGATCACGGGTGCCGCCCAGGGCATGGGTCTGGCGATTGCCAAGGGCCTCTACCATGAAGGCGCCAGGGTCCTGTTGATGGACGTCAACGAAGAGGCCGTCGTCGCCGCGGCAAAGGATATCGATCCCGATGGGGCTCGTGCGCTCGGCAGGAGAGCGGATGTCACCAAGGCCGTGGAGATCCAGGCGCTCGTCCAGGAGTTGAAGGCCCGCTGGGGAAGTGTCGACATTCTCGTCAACAACGCCGGAGGCGCGCTTCACACACCCCACATGCTCGAGGAGATCCAAGAGAAGGACTGGAATCTCGTCGTGGATGTGAACCTGAAAGGGACCTTCCTGTGCTGCCAGGCCGTGATTCCGGAGATGGCCGATCAGGGAAAGGGGGTCATCGTCAACATGTCGGCGCTGGCAGGACACTGGAGGGCGTCGCTGGCCGGCGTCCAATACGTCGCGGCCAAGGCCGGGGTGGAGGGCTTGACGCGTCAACTGGCGTACGACTGGGGCAAGTCGGGCATCCGCGTGAATGCCGTCGCGCCTACCGTGACGTTGACGGGCGATCGGGTTCAGGGACTCTGGGAGGCCAAAAGCGAGGAGGAGAAACGAAAAGTCATTTCCGCCATCCCTCTCGGCCGCTTGGGGACCATGGAGGAAGTGGCGTCCGCGGTCGTTTTTCTGGCCTCCGATGAATCCAGCTTCATCACCGGGATCACGCTCGACGTCAACGGGGGACGGCATCTCCGCTAACTCACCTTTTTCCTTCGTGCGTCTGGTTCGCGTGCCGATCGCTCTTCGCCGTCAACGCTTCAACAGTGTGCTTCCATAGAGACCGGTGGGTTTGATGAGGAGGATCAGGAGCATGATGGCGAAGGGGGCCATCTGCGCCAGCGGGGCGTAGATGAGGGATCCTATGGAGGTGACCTGCCCGACGAGGAAGGCCGACACGAGGGTGCCTTTGATGCTGCCCAGGCCGCCGATGATGACGACCATGAAGACGAGCGCCACGAGGTGGAGTCCCATGTGGGGATCCACCATGATCAGCGGTGCATGGATCCCGCCTGCGAGGCCGGACAGCATTCCGGCGACGATGAACGTCGTGGTGAACAGCTTGTACACGTTGATGCCAAGGCCTTCTACGTGCTCTACGTTCTCAATGCCGGCGCGGATAGCCTTGCCCGTGATGGTGCGGTTCAGAAAGAGCCAGATACCGACGTATACCAGCAGGGCGATTCCGATGATCAGCAACCGGTAGACCGGGATCTCCGTGCCCAGAATCCTCACCTGCACCTCGATGGGAATGGGCGCCGGTCGGGGGACCGTTCCCCAGATATATTTGATGACGCCGACACCGCCGATCAGAATCCCAAAGGACGCGATCATGGTAAAGGCGATGTCCCGCTCGTAGATGCGGTAGAACACCAACCGCTCCACGCCAAAGCTCGCGAGACCGGCCACTGCCATCCCCAGCACCACGCCAATCCACGTGTTTCCGCTGACGACAAACACCGTATAGGAGACGAACGCACCGATGGAATAGTACAGCAGTTGATCGAGGCTGATGATGCGCATCAAGCCGAAACAAAGCGACAGGCCGATCGCCAACAGGAAGAAGATGCTGCCGATGCTCAGCCCGAAAATGACGCCGGAGATCAGGAGTTGGGTATCGATCATGACCGTCCGTCCCCACGATCCTGCAGGAGTCGCTTCGGGAAGAGGGCCTTCGTGAGGAGGGGCTGGGCCGAGCCCCAAATACCCTTTTCCCCGGCGAGCATGATGAAGACCAGCAGAAAACCGACCAGGAGCTCCCAGTTGACGATGACGCCGCTGACCAAGTCTTTCATGCCGGTGTAGGCTATCGCGCCCACGATGGGTCCGTAGAGCGTGCCAACGCCCCCCAAGATCGTTACCACGACCGGGTCGGCGGCTCGGGCGGGGCTGCTGATTTCAGGGCTGACGAAACCGAAATAGACAGCGTAGAGCGAGCCGGCCAAGGCCGTCGTCGTATTCGCAATGACGAAGGCCAGCCATCGAATATTGAAGTTGCTGTACCCCAGGAACTGCAGCTTGTCTTCATTGATCTTCGTCGCAAGGCAGCAGGCGCCGTAGATCGAATCGTCCAGATACTTGTAAAAGACCCAGACGGCCATGGTCACGAGGAAGGCGAAGATGAAGAACCCGCTGGGCGTGGTGATGTTCACCACGGGGGTGGAGGACATGTTCGCCAGGAACCACAGGCCGTTATCTCCGTGCGTGATGCTTGCCAGAACTTTTTCCATGAGATAGAACACGATCACCGCCAGCGCGAGGTTGACCAGTGCAAAGTAATCGCTGCGCAACCGGACGAAGAACGGACCGACGATGGCGGACACGACCAGCCCCGCGACAAGCCCCAAGAGGAGACCGACGTACGGGTTTTGACCGAAGTAGTAAAGATAGAACGCGGTCCCATATGCCCCGACGGCCAGATAGGCCGGCTGGCCGAATGAAATGAAGCCCACACGACCCAAGAGAAAGTTGCAGCCCATCGTGTAGATGGAAAAGATCAGGATTTCGTTCGCGAAAGGCAGGGGCGCGACGATCCTCAGCACGGCTAACAGGGAGAACGCCAAAAGAATATCCCACCACCATGCGAACGCTTTTCTCATGCTTCGATCCGTGGCCCTCTGGCCAACCGACGGTGTGGGCTCGCGCAGTGTGTGAGGGTCGCCTCGCCAGTTTCCGCCTACTCCGTCATTCCGGAGCTAGAGAAACTTCTCGCAGACACCGGCTTTGATCGACGCCGGATCTGTAATCTCCGCGACGACTCTACCCTCCTTGATGGCATAGATCTTCTCGGAGATGGCGCAGACCAGAGGCAGGTTCTGCTCGACGATGACCAGCGCCGACTTCTTGCTCAGCTCCTTCAACACGTCTTTGAGGTGCGCGACGATGCTAGGAGCAAGTCCCTCGGTAGGTTCGTCGATCAGCAGCACCTTTGGGCTACCCAATATGGCGCGCCCGATCATCAGCATCTGACGTTCGCCGCCGCTCAGGTATCCGGCCTTGCGGTCCATCAGGCTCTTGAGTCTGGGAAAATAGTCGGTCACCGGGGTCCAATTGTAGTCTTTGGTCGCGTAGCTGCCCAGCTCGAGGTTCTCCCTGACGGTCAGGTCCGAGAACACCTTCTTGTCCTGGGGAATGTACTTGAGACCCATCCTGGCGATGTCGTAGGACATCAGGCCGATCAGGTTCGCGTTGTTGAAGGTGACAGATCCGGAGGTAGGCTTGAGGAAGCCGGCGATGGTCTTGAGCAGGGTGCTCTTGCCGGCACCGTTTCGACCCACGCAGGTCACGAGCTGGCCCGGCCTTACGCTGAGATGAGCGTCGAAGAGAACTTTCGACTCGCCGTACGCGACATTTAATCCTCTGGCCACCAGGATATCGCCGTCGCTCACGGTGAGGGACTCCCTGTGCTGGAAGCAGGCTCGTCTGCGACGGCAGCGGAGTCGATCCGCCAATAGCTTCTGCGCACCTCCGGGTCTCGGAGACATTCCGCATAGCCACCGTCCGCGATGATCTTGCCCTCATGCATGACGGTGAGCCTCTCCAGAAAGTCCTCTACCTGGGAAATCTTGTGTTCTACGATCAGGATCGTCTGCTTGCCCACGTGCCTCTTGAGAACTGCCAGCACCCCCCGAATTTCCGATTCGCTCAGCCCCGCCAAAGGTTCGTCCAGCAGCAACACGGTGGGCTCGGCCAGGATGACCATCGCAATTTCCAGTCGTCTCTTTTCGCCGAGGCTGAGATTCTTCACCAGTCGATGCCGCAGATCCCCGAGCTGGAAGGTTTCGAGGCATTCAGCGATCTGGGGCTCGGCGCGGTATCGCTTGCATGTCGTGACGAGCAGCGAGGCCAACGACGACTTTTTATGCGCACGGAAGAAAGACAGGACGAGGTTGTCGAGAACCGTGAGATTGTCGAACGTGGAGGTGAGTTGAAACGTCCGCATCATCCCCAGGGCAATCCGTTTGAGGGGCGACGCGTGGGTGATGTCTTCTCCTTTATAGAGGATGGTGCCGTCATCGGGTGGGTAATAGCCGGTAAGGAGGTTGAAAAACGTCGTTTTCCCGGCTCCGTTCGAGCCCACGATTCCCGCCACTTCGTTTTCGCGAAGGGCATACGTCACGCGATCGATGGCGATCAACTCGCCGAATCGCTTGGTGACGTTCTCGGCCTTGATGATTTCCGTGCCGACACCAGCACTCACGGCCGGCCTTATTGCACGTCCACCCCGGTGGCAGCATACGAGGACCACCGGGGTGGAGGCAGGTTCAACAACCGGTTCAATAACCGAGAGACTGCAGTGTCGGCATCACGGAGTCGCCGCCCTGGTAGCCAACGACCTTGAAGAGATCCCAGGCGCCTTTCTGCTCCGAGGCGCCCTTTCCCTTCACCAGGAAGGCGGCATACTTGTACACCGCCGCGTGATCCTCGCGCCATCTGGCGGGTCCCTTCACGGAGGGGAATGCTCCTCTGTTGGCCATCAGGGCTGCGGACACCGCCTTCGGCTCGAGGGATTTGCCCGCCTCGAATCCGCGGAACATCTCCATGTAGGCGGTGTATGCGATCGTGGCATACGCATCCGGCGGCGTCTTGTATTTCGCCTCGTAGAGCTCAGTGAACTCCTTGGCGCTCTTGGCCACCTCCTTGTCTTCGAACTCGCTCAGGTCGTAGTAGAAGTAGTGCATCGCGTAGACACCTTCGAGCGCCGCGGGAGGAATGCCTTTGGCGACGACGTTCGTGATAAAGGCATTGAAGATCGTCATCTCCTTGTTGAGGCCCATCTGATGGACCTGCTTGAGCAGGGCGACGGCGTCGCCAGCAAACTGCGCGGCGATGAAAATGTCCGGCTTTGCCGCCCGGACCTTCTGCAAAACCGTTGTGAAATCGCTGGTACCCAGAGACACTTCGTCATACCCGACGATCTCCGCACCCTGTTCCTTGGCAGCGGTATAGACACCGTCCCGAATGTCCCAGCCCCAGCTATCGGCGCGCGCCAGGAAAAAGACACGTTTCTTGCCCAGCGTCTTGGTGGCGGCGGACCCGGCCATGTAGCCGACCGTCCATGGGCTGTAGGCCGTGGCGAAGGTGGAATCGGCCAGCTTGCCCTTCAGAAAAGCCTCCTTGGCCATGACGCACACGGGGAAATACGGCATAGGCTCCTTCTGAACCATGGCATTGAGCGCGTATGCAAGCGGAGCCCATGTCTGGCCACCGACGCCTCTCACTCCCTCGGAGACCATGTAGCGGTAGCGCCGGACACCGACATCCTGTTTGGCCTCGTCATCGGCGACTACCCCTTCCACCGTGACTTTTCCCCAGGGCATGTTGAGGCCACCCCTCTTGTTGATGACGTCGATCGCCAGCAAGGCGCCATCCCGTTGCGTTTCCGCCACCGCCGCGAACGTGCCGGTAAGCGGAAGAAGGATGCCCACCTTTATCTTGTCAGGATTGGCCGCCGGAGTGGCGTCGGAAAAGCAGACAACGGAGAGTACGAAGATGGAAAGGAGAACCAGAGCCTTTCTCATGTGTTCCCTCCTGCCCCAAAGCCTGGGGGTGTGAAACCCCGTAGCTGTCAGATCCCCACGAGCAAATCAATGTGCCCACGCTTCGACTGCTTCCCCTCACCTCCTTCGTCGAATACTCTGTTTCAGGTCACGCTCTTGATCTGCACGACACTCGATGATAAGCATGCCTGCCTCTTCACGTCTGACTGCGTGCGATGCCGGCTTCTTCTTGTCGGCTGCCTCCGGAGTGGAATCGGCGGTATTCATTTTGCCGACGGCTATTCGAGCTCGGCTCGCCAACCCGAAAACGAGCCCTGCAGGGCGCCGCCAGCTGATGGAGCACCAACCGGCATCACCGTTTCGCCATGAAGAAACGCCTGCCGTGCCTGGCGAACGACACAAAACGCATCGTATGGGCTGGCGGCACGTAAAGTCAAATGGATTTTGAAATGGATTTCGAAGCGGCGCAGGGCGGCACCTGAACGTCCGACCACGCACGATGTGGCTGTGTGCCGGCGACTACGACACCATCGCGCCAACTCGCACTTGACAGCGCCCTCATTCCCGCAGGATGCTCCCTTCGACCGTCAACCGATGCTGCGCCCAGGTCTGGACCTGGGCGTGCGACCGACGGACCCCTCACATCTCGCGTGGCTGTTGATAAGCCGTTGTAAAAGAATAAGTTGACCAGGGAAATTCGGGAACGGCATAAGGAGCCGTAACGCAATTCCAAAAAATGGACAAGTTATTTCGCAACGGCTCCTAATGTCTCTTCAATCACGGAGGAAGGACATGCTGCATAGTCGGAACCGCCAAGCGCGGACTGTGGACGGCTCGGACAACCGGTGGCTCCGGGGCGACGCGGGCATCCAGAATGGACGCGTCGTTGCTGTCGCCCGAGCCAAGCGCGGCCCGGCGCGACGCCGAGTTCGGACGTGGAGGAGAACATGAGCAGTGACGGCGCCAAGAGCGAGACCATCGTCACCCGCGCACACTACGTCCTGCTCCTGATCGCGTCTGTGGTGACGTACCTCCTGATCCTCATGGGGGGCGTCGTATGCATGACGGGGTCCGGGCTGGGATGTCCCGACTGGCCGATGTGCTATGGGCAGATCATCCCCCCGGTGCACATGGGCGCGATCATCGAGACGACCCACCGCTTCCTCGCGGCGTCCACGTCGCCGCTCATCCTCGCGGCTGCGGTCGTGGGCTGGCGGAAGCATCGCTCGATCTGGTGGCTGAGCCGGCCCCCCGCGATTGCCGTTGCCCTGGTGCTGGCGGTCGTCGTGTTCGGGGCATTCGCGGTCCTGACCGGCCTCCCCCCAATCATCGCCGCCATCGACGTGGGCTCCGCGCTGATGGTGCTCGCCCTCGTCCTGACAACCTGCGCGGTGGCGCGCGCTCGACGCGACGATCCGGCGCTGCCTGACCGGCTTGCGTTTCGGGCGCCCTTCGCCGCGCTGACGCTCGCTGCTCTGACCGCGGTGTTCCTCGTGCTGGTCAGCGGACCCCTCGTTGCGGACATCGGCTCCGTCGCCCGATGCGTCGGGTGGCCGCTGTACGGAGCCGTGGCGGGGGCTGCCGAGGTGGGCGGCATTCTCCCGCCGGTGCGCCGCGCGCTTGGTGCTGCGGCTGCCGTCCTGGTCGTCGCCGTGGTGATACAGGCCTGGCGTCTGCACCGGGGAGACGCCGCAATCCTCCGCGGCGCGAAGGCACTGGCGATCGCGCTCGTGGTGGAAGCGACAATCGGGACCCTCATGCTGGCGCATGGCTTCACGTTTCTCTACGGTGTGGTCTATTCCGCCGCCGCGGCCGGCGTGTGGGCCTTGCTCGTCGTGCTGGCCGTCCTGGCCGCCACCAGGAAGGACGCGTCCCAACCGCGGTGGCTGGCGAGCGGCGGGTAGGAGGTCTCATGCTGGATTTCTTCAAAAAGCCAAAGGTCATGGCGATTCTGATCGGAATCGCCGCCGTGATCATCCTGGTCCTGTACAGCTACTTTGTCGCCGATACGGTGCAGACCAGAATCACCGACGCCCAGATGGCCAAGGTGGACGGGATATATATGATCGCCACCGAGTACCGCCCGTTCGTCAATTACGACGCGTGGTACCGGTTCAAGTTCGATTCCGGGAGCATTCAGAACGACGCGGTGCGCTTGAAGGGGAAAATGGTCAAGATCAAGAAATACGGCTGGCGACTCCCCCTGTTTTCCGAATACGAGAATGTGGTGAAGATCGAAGAAGTGAAATAGGCAAAGCCCCCATCTCCCGCTGGCCGGTTGTGGCGGCCCAGCAATTTGGCCCGGCCCGGTCTTAGCGGATTGCTGAGAGACCCGTTCTTCCCCAGGCTGCACAAAAAGGTCCAGATGCAAGGCGGTTCGCGATGCGAGGCGCGAGACGTACTGTAGCCGTACGTCGCAGCGCCGCGCGAGCGAACCAACGCCGCAGATGGGCCTTTTTCAGCAGCCTGCTACGCCTTGAGCCGGGGATCCAGGGCATCGCGCAAGCCGTCCCCCAGCAAGTTGAAGGCAAGGACGGTGATCAGGATGGCCAGGCCTGGGGTGGTGGCCACGTGCGGGGCGATGGCCAGGTATGCCCGCCCGTCGCTCAGCATTGCCCCCCACTCGGGAATGGGCGGCTGTGCTCCTAGCCCCAGGAAGCTGAGGCTGGCCGCCGTGAGGATGGCGGTGGCGATGCGCAGGGTGCAGAGGACCAGAAGGGGCGCGACGGCGTTGGGTAGCAGGTGACTCAGCATGATGCGGCCGTCCTGGGCGCCCATCATGCGTGCCGCCACGATGAATTCTTGCTCCTTGAGGGAGAGTATCTGCCCCCGCGTCACCCTGGCGAACAGGGGCACCGAGAAGATGCCCACGGCCAGGATGACGTTCTCCAGGCCGGGGCCGATGATGGCGATGATGCAGATGGCCACCAGGAGCCCTGGGAAGGCCAGCTGCACGTCCATCAGGCGCATGATAATCGTGTCCGCCCAGCCGCCGTAGTACCCGGAGACGAGCCCTAGGATCACGCCGACCACGCACCCCAGGAGCATTCCCAGGAAGCCGATCCGCAGGGAGATCCGGGTCCCGTGGATGATGCGGCTGAAGATGTCTCGTCCGTGGACGTCGGTCCCGGCCAGGTGCTTTATCGAGGGTCCGGCCAGGGAGTTGGCCAGATCCTGGTGGATGGGATCGTAGGGGGCGACGTAGGGGGCCGCGACCGCCACCAGGATCAGCAGGATCGCGACGGCGCCGCCGGCCATGGCCACCGGGTTCCGCAGCAGACGCGAGCGGGCATCGCTCCACAGGCTCCGCGACTCGCGCGCGGAGCCGGACACCACCGTGAGCGCATCGACGGCCGGTTGACCCGCGACCCCCTGACTCTGCGAGTCCTGGTTTTTATCCATACGAGATCCGCGGGTCTGCAAAGGCGTAGAGCACATCTACGACCAAGTTCACCACGGCAAACTGCAGGGCCAGCAAGAGCAGGGCGCCCTGGATCACCGGATAATCGCGGAAGCCGATCGCCTCGACCAACAACCACCCCACCCCGGGATAGGCAAAGACGGTTTCCGTGACCACGGCCCCGGCCAGCAGGTAGCCGAACTCCAGGCCGATGACGGTGATGACCGGGATCAACGCGTTCTTCACTGCATGGCGGAGGACCACCGCTCGCTCCGAGAGACCCTTCGCGTGCGCCGTACGGATGTAATCCATGCCCAGCACTTCCAGCATGGAGGAGCGAGTCACCCGGGCGATGATTGCCGCCGCGCCGGCGCCAAGGGTCACGGCCGGCAGCACCAGATTCTCCAGGCCGCCTCGACCGGTGGTGGGAAAGAGATCGAATTTCACCGCAAACACGAGCATGAGCATGAGGCCCAGCCAGAAGGAAGGGGTGCAGACCCCCAGCAGGGCCACCACCATGCTGCTGTAATCGAAGATGGAGTTGCGCCGAACCGCCGCGGTCGTTCCGGCGACCACGCCGATGAGAACGGCGATGGCGGTGGCACACAGGGTCAGCTCCACCGTTGCCGGAAATGTGAGACGTAGCTCCTGCGTCACCGGCCGGCGCGTCCTCGTCGAGCGTCCCAGATCGCCACGCAGGACGTTGCCCAGCCAGGAGATGTACTGTACCGGCAGTGGGCGATCCAGGCCCAGGCTGGACCGGATGATCTTCACGTCCTCCTGTGTCGCATCGAGCCCGGCCACCAGGCGCGCGGGGTCGCCGGGAACCAGGTGGAGGATGAGGAAGATCACCACCGAGACCCCGAAGAGGATGGGGGTCATATAGAGCAGGCGGCGGAGGATGAAGCGTACCATGGTGGGCGAGGAGACGGGCAGGGGGGAGACGGAAATTGGTTGCCTCGACCCCGTCTCCCCCCGACCTGTTTCCGGTTTCCTTTCCCAGATCTGCAGCCGTTACTTGTAGTACACGGACCGGTAGAAGCCTATTGCATCAGGCTGTAGCGAGATCCCGCCCACGTTGGCTCGGCTGCCGCCCAATAGGTTGTTCACCCAGAGGAAGATCCAGGGGCAATCGTCCATGATGACCCGTTGGGCCTCGGCGTATGCCGCCTTGCGCTTGGCCGGGTCGGCCGTCTGGAGCGCGGCCTTTATCGCTTCCTCCACCTTGGGGTTGGTGTAGAAGCCAATCGTGAAGTTGGTAGGTGGCCAGTTCTCCTTGGTCAGCAGGGGACGAATGCCCCAGTCGGCATCGCCGGTGGAGGGGGACCAGCCGGCAAATTCCATCTCCGCCTTGTTCTCCTCCAGCGGCTTGAACCGTTCCGCTGACAGGGCGGCGGCTGGTAGGGAGAGGACCTCGAGGTCCACGCCCACCTGCTTCAACTGGCCCTGGATGGCCACCAGGGCATCCTTGGTGTCCGTCTGGTTGTTCCCGCGCACGACGGCCTTGAAGCCGTTGGGATAGCCCGCCTCGGCCAGGAGGGCCTTGGCCTTGGCCGGATCGTAGGGGTACGTCTTTACCGGGGTGTAGCCCCAGACCCGGGGCGCCAGGGGAGAATCGGCCGGCTTCCCTTGGCCCCGCAGGACCGCCTTGATGACGGCGTCCTTGTCGATGGCGTAGTTCAGTGCCTGGCGTACTCGGAGGTCGTTGAAGGGCTTCTTCTGGACGTTCATGGCCACCCAGAAGGTGTAGATGGCCTCGGTAGACGCCAGGCTGAGGTTCCGGTCCGCCTTGACGGCCTCGGCCTGGATGTAGGGGACGAAGTTGATGAACTGGGCATCGCCCTTCTGAAGCATGGCGATGCGCGTCCCCTCCTCGGGCACCGGCTTGATGATGATCTTGTCGACCTTGGCCTCGTTGGCCTTGTCCCAGTAGTCGGGGTTCTTGACCAGGGTGATGTGATCGTTGGGCACCCACTCCGCGAACTTGTACGGGCCCGTGCCCACCGGATTCTTCTCGTAGTCCTTGCCGTACTTCTGCACGGCGGTAGGGCTGTTGATGCCGCCCGCCGGGTGGGCGAAGGTGGCGATCATGGCCCCGAACGGCTCGGAGAGGGTGAAGCGGACGGTGTACTCATCCAGCACGTCGATCTGGCTGATGACCTTGTAGAGGGTGTAGCGTCGCAGCTTGTTTTCGGGGTTCCGCACCCGGTCGAAATTGGCCTTGACTGCCGCGGCGTTGAAGGGGGTGCCGTCGTGGAACTTGACGCCCTTGCGCAGGTAGAAGGTGTAGACCCGGGCATCGGGAGACGCATCCCATTTCTCGGCGAGCTGGGGGATCTGCTCCATCTTCTCGTTGAAGCCGATCAGCCCCTCCAGCATGGGCTTCTCGATGCTGTACGAAGCGTTGTCGTTGGTGTGCTGCGGGTCCAGACTCACCGCGTCGGCGTACTGGGCGATGGTGATGACCCGCTCGCCTGCGAGCGCAGGGGATGAGACGCCTAGAGCCACCAGCAACCACCCCAGGAGCAAGAGACCTAAACACTTGAGCGGTTTCATGCTTCTCCTCCTTGTTCGAGCCATTTTCAGCAAAAGGGGCGCGGACCTCAGTTCTCGAGGATCGGCACGGACTGGGTATGGCAAAGTATCCGGCGATGCGGATGTTGATGTCAAGGGTGAAAGAGGGGTGTCCTGGATCGGTGTCTGGGCCGGCTCTTGACGCTCCTTCGGGGCGGGTGGTATGGTTCTGTTCGCCGTCGCGCGCCCCAGCGTGCCCCTGCTGCCGCAGCGGGCCGTCTTGGCTCTCACTCTCACGACAGGATGGATGCCATGACCGCATTTGTCGCCAAGGGTATTGTGGCCGCCCCCGTCTTGCCGATGCATCCGGATTTTTCCATAGACTGGGACGGCCTGCGCTCCTATCTGACCTGGATCGCCAAGCAGAGGCCCACGGCGATCGCCATGAACATGGACGCCAGCGAGGGGCCCGCCCTCAGCCGAGACGAGATGCTGGAGATCGTGCGGGTCTCCCGCGAAGCGATCGGGGAGGCCTGCCCGCTGATATCCGGGTTGATCGTCGGCTCGACCGCGGATGCCGTCGCCTTCGGCAGAGAACTCAAGGCGGCGGGCGCCCAGGGCCTGGCGGTCTTCCCGCCCTTCCCCACGTTCCTGGGCAATCCGGTGCCGACCCGCATGATCTACGAGTACCACAAGGCCGTCGCGGATGGCGTGGACCTTCCGCTGATCGCGTTCCAGTTTCCCAAGGCGTGGGGACCCGACTTCCCCCCGGAGACGCTGCGCGAGCTAGTGAAGATCCCGCAGATCGTCGGGCTGAAGGAGGCCTCCTTCGACACCACCAAGACGGTGGAGACCATCGAGACGGCCCGCACGCTCCCGCGCAAGATCGGCATCCTGACCGGCAGCGACACCTTCATTCTCGAAGCGATGATCTTCGGCTGCGACGGAGCCCTGATCGGCTTTGCCTGCACAGCCACGGCGGAGCTCATCCGCATGCACCAGGCGGTGGGTGCCAAGGACTTCGCCGCCGCTTTCGAGATCTGGGGGCGACTGGGCCCCCTGGCGCGGTACGGCTGGCGGGCGCCCATCCGCGACTACCGTCCGCGGATGAAGGAGTTGCTCGTCATGCAGGGCCTGATCCGCGACGCCGCCGTGCGGCCGCCGCAGCTTCCCGTGGACGACGCCGAGCGCGCCGAACTGCGCCGGCTGGCGGAGCATGCGGGATTGATCTCCCGCAGCGGCCAACGGGCCGCTGCGTAGGCTGCTGAAAAAGGACCATCTGCGGCGTTGGCCCGCCTCGGCACTCGCTGCGGCGTACCTCCAGTACGCCTCACTCGGCCTCCGGCGTGCCGCCTGGCATCTGGACCTTTTTGAGCAGCCTTGGCGAACGCGAGTATCGAGCACCTCATGGCACGGCGGAATGTGGTTTGACGTGAGAGAGGAGGACAGCACATGAGACGCGTGACCTGTCTGGCATTGGGGATTCTCCTCGTCGGCTGCGTGGCCCTGGCGGGTCTGGCGGAGGCGGGCACGACGCTCCGTGTCGTCTTCCCGGGCACCTCCGAGACGGAGAAACAAGGGGCCGTCCGGTTGAAGCAGCTCGCCGAGAGCAAGTTCCCGGACATCAAGGTCGAGATGATGTACATCGGCTGGCCGGACCTGGAGAAGAAGCTGTCCGTGATGCTGCCGGGCGGCGACGTGCCGGACCTGGTCCAGCAGCAGGAGGCCACGACGCTGGTGGCCATGGGGGCGCTGGAGCAACTGGACGGCTACCTGGCCCGGCCGGACAGTGCGCTGAAGAAGGAGCAGTTCTACCAGGGCGTCTGGGAATACTCCATCTACGACGGCAAGACCTACACCATCCCCATCCGTGCCATCTCCTATGGTCTGTTGGTGCGGGAGGATCTGCTGACCCAGGCCGGAATGAAGCTGTCGGATCTGAAGACGTGGGACGACCTGAAGAAGGCGGCGAAGGCCCTGACGAAGGGCAACGTCTACGGCTACGGCTATCCGCTGGGCCTGCCCCGCTTCGCCTGGCGCGAGGGTCCGTACATCGCGGGGTACAGCGACAACTTCGACATCTCCGACACCAGCGAGGCCACCAAGTCGAAGTACCTGGAGATGCTGCGCCTCTTCAAGGACCTGCAGCCTTCAATGTCCCCCACGACCAAGGTCATGGGCCTGCGCGAGGCCTTCCAGACCTGGGGCCTGGGCAACATCGCCCTGATGCCCAGCGGGGATTTCTTCGTGGCGAATCTGTACCCCATCAACCCCAAGATCCTGAAGGTGACCCGCGTCGTCGCGTTCCCGAAGGGGCCGTCCGCGCAGAAGCCGTGGGCGCCGGTGGCGAACGTCGGCTGGGCCATGTTCAAGGGCAGCCAGAACAAGGAAGCGGCCTGGAAGGTCATGCAGCTGTTCTGCAGTCTGGAGAACCTGACGGAAGAGTCCGCGATGCTGAACACGCCGGCGCGGCGGGACATCGACATGGGGAAGCTGTCCCAGGCGGCCGCCAAGTTCTACCCGGATGCGGTGGAGGACAACAAGAAGATCATCGGCGACTTCGTGGCCAATGCCCATCCCATCGGCGTCCCGATGCGGAAGATCCTGCGCCGGGAGGAGATGGAGGTGGCCTTCCAGAAGGTCATGATCGAGATGCTGGACGGCAAGCTGACGCCCGAGCAGGCGTACGACCGAATCAAGGCCGAGATCGACAAGATCAAGCGCGGCTAACGACCTGACGCGAGGGGGGCACGGGAACGGCCCGAGCCCCCCGGCTTCCGAGCCCATGGCCACTCTGTCCCGCCTTGGCCACACCTTGTCCCGAAACCGGACGCCGTACCTCTTGCTCCTGCCCAGCGTCGTCTATCTGGTCAGCTTCACCATCTATCCCATCTTGAACGTCTTCTATCTCAGCCTGACCGATCTCCACCTGGTGAAATCGCTGGTGCCGAAGTTCATCGGGCTCCAGAACTTCAGTGACCTGATCTTGAACGATGCCGATTTCCGGCGGATCGTGGTCAACACGTTCATCTGGACCTTCGGCAGCACGGCCCTGCAGTTCGTCCTGGGGCTGGCCACGGGGCTCATCCTGAACGCGCGCCTCCCGTGGCGCGGGTTCTGGCGCGGGATCATGCTGGTTCCGTGGGTCACGCCAATCGTCGTGGTTGGGATCATCTGGCGCTGGATCTACGACGGCAGCTACGGCCTCCTGAACTACTATCTCACCACCATGGGTCTGCTGAACCGGTATGTGGTGTGGCTGGGGGAGGATTGGAGCGTGTGGCCGGCCATCCTCCTGGCGAGCCTGTGGAAAGGCTATCCCTACATGTGCCTGATGCTGCTGGCCGGGCTGCAGACGATCCCGCAGGACGTCTACGAGGCCGCAGACGTGGACGGGGCCACGGGCTTCCGCCGCCTGTGGTACGTGACCCTCCCCCTGCTCAAGCCGGTCGCCGCCATCGTGACCCTGGTGGCTCTGGTCCTCACCTGGAACAACTTCCAGATGATCTGGGTCCTCACCGAGGGCGGGCCGGCCTACGCCACGAGCGTCCTGGCCACCTACGTCTATACCAAGGGCTTCGTCTTCTTCCAGCTCGGCTCGGGGTCGGCGGTGGCGACGCTCTCGATCCTCGTGATCCTGGTGGTCTGCGTGATCTATGCCCGCATGACGCGCCTGGAGGAGCGGGAGCCATGAGCCGGAAGCTGGCGCGCCGCCTGGGGATGTTCGCGGCCCTGGCCCTGGTCATGGCCTTCACGCTCTCACCCTACGCCTGGCTGGTGGTCAGCTCGTTCAAGGCGTCCAGCGAAATCTTCACCCGGACCCCGAACTGGAGCCTATCCGGGGCCACGCTGAAGAACTACGTCTGGGCGCTGGGGCCAACGGGTGGGAATCTCGGCATCTTCTTCTGGAACACGATCCTCGCGGCGGGGCTCACGGCCCTCATCACCGCCGTCCTGGGGGCCATGGGCGGCTACGCCATGGCTCGCTACGCCTTTCCCGGCCGGCGGTTCCTGGCGCTGGCATTGCTCCTGTCCCCCATGTTTCAGGGCCCGCCGGTCATGATCCCGTTCTACCGCATTCTCACGACGCTGAAATTGCTGAACACGATCCCCGGCCTGGTCCTGGTGTACCTGTCGCTCACGCTGCCCATCTGCATCTGGCTGATGGCGGGCTTCTTCCGGAGCCTCCCCGTCGAGCTGGAAGAGGCGGCGCTGGTGGACGGCTGCAGCCCGTTCGGCGCCTTCGCGCGGATCCTGTTGCCGCTCACCGTGCCGGGTCTCGCGGCCACGTCCCTGTATGCGTTCGTGGTGGCCTGGAACGACTACCAGTACGCCCTGATCCTGACCAGCTCGGAGCGCGCCAAGACGATCCAGCTCAGCCTGTCGGAGCTGCTCACGTTCTTCGGCCAGACGAACTGGGGCGGCATCATGGCCAGCGGCGTCCTCACGACGCTTCCCGTCGTCCTCATCTTCATGGTCATCCAGAAGGCGCTGGTCCAGGGCCTCACCGCAGGCGCGCTGAAGTCGTGAGTGAACCCGCCACCTTTACCGAGGCGCGGTTCAATCCCCTACGAACGCCTTCGGGAGTTACCGCCGCGATGACTCATCGGGCCAGACCGGGCGATTGCGCGACCGCCGTGTGGCAGAGTTCGGCGCCGACCACGTCTTCGTGGTTTGGGGGGACGTATCTGAATGAGTTGACTAACGTTTCAGGGCGCCAAGCCAGGCAGCGGATCGCAGCTCGATGCGGGTCGAGCGCGCTGAGCTTGTAAGCGGCAACTCCCAATTGGCGTCTTGACTTCGTGCTCCGAGGAGGCGTAGCATCCAGGCAGTTGAGCGACGTTCCCCGGTTATTGACTCGCAAGGGGGACGACAATGCTATACGGAAAGTGTCTGGTGCTTGAGTCTAACAGCCCTTCGGGGGTCGGAAGATCCTCAAAGGGCCGTTCTGTTTCTAGCTCGAAGATTGGTACCTGGTGACGGATAGGGGGGAATACCCGATGCTCTTCGTCTGCCGGAATCACGCATGCATCGTTCAGGTCATGGGATGATCGGCTAATGACTTTCGAGCGACACGCCTTCATCAGTTAGGGCTAACGAGGAGAGGGTCATGGCTTACCGATTGCAAAATCGAGACGAGCACCTTCGAAGCGATGGCAGGCCGAAACGCATGCTGGCCCTGGATGGAGGCGGTCTGCGGGGAATTCTGACCCTTGGCATCTTGCAGAAGATTGAAGACATCCTGCGGGACCGACACGGGAGTGGCGGGGATTTTCGTTTGTGCCACTACTTCGACCTGATCGCCGGAACCTCCACCGGAGCCATCATTGCCGCGACGCTGGCCATGGGATGGACTGTTGAACAGATCCGGCAAAAGTACCTGAGTCTCGGTGAGCGTGTATTCAAGAAGGGCCTGCTGCGGCAGGGGTTCCTGCGCGCCAAATACGATGAGACGAAGCTCGTTGATGAGTTGAAATCGGTGTATGGCAAAGACACCCAGCTGGGCGGCCCCGAGGTGCTCACCGGTTTGCTCATCATGGCCAAACGCCTGGACACGGGGAGCCCCTGGCCCATCAGCAACAACCCGCAGGGCAGATACTTTGCTTCCCGCTCCGGCGGCACCATCGGCAACGGCGATTACCCCCTTTGGAAGGTGGTGCGAGCCTCGACCGCCGCCCCGGCCTTCTTCGACCCGGAAACCATCACCATCGCTAGGCAGGCCGGCTATAAAGTCACGAAGGGGGAATTCGTGGACGGAGGCGTCAGCCCGTTCAACAACCCGGCGTTGCAGGCTTTCATGTACGCCACGCTGACTGGCTACCGAATCGGTTGGCCGGTTGGCGCCGAAAAACTGTTGCTGGTTTCGGTGGGCACCGGCGCCGCCGACCCCGACGTGAAAGGTTCGATCATAACCGCAAAGCAAGCGGTAAGTGCGTTGCTATCTCTCATGAATGATTGCGCGTCGCTCCAGGAGACACTGCTGCAGTGGATGTCCTCCAGTCCCACGGCCAGGGAAATTGATCGGGAGTTGGGAGACCTCCGCCAAGACCTTGTGGCCGGCGCCCCTCTGCTGAGCTACCTGCGCTACAACGTTGATCTCCGCAAGGCCAGCGTTGAGCGCCTGGATTCGACTTTGACCAATCCGGAGGAAATCGAATCGCTCAGCGCGATGGACGCTCCAGAGAATATGCCTCTGCTGCATAGGCTTGGAGCGTTGGCGGCGGAGCGGGATGTCAAGGGCGTTGATTTTCCGTCGTTGTTCGACCTGCCAGCGGATTGATACAGCCTCTCCCGGAATGAGGCGAGACACTATGGCAACCTGCCTCCGGTATCGGAAGAAGGCCCACTGCTTTGTTGTCGCCGTTCAGTTCGACCTGAACACGGATGGGTTCACCTACCGGAAGTGGGGAGCCGAACAGCGGTGCAAGCGCGACGACTGGCTGGTCGACAACCAGAAGTCGACGAATAAGGAGGCTGCCCCATGGCGCGCGCATTCGTCATCCGTGCGTTCGGAACGAAGACGGACTCCTCGGGAAAGAAGATCGACTTCGAACGGGTCCACCGGGAACTGATCGATCCGGCACTGAAGGCGGCCGGTCTGGGCGGTGGCACCACGGGCGAACTGGTCGAGCCTGGAAATATCCGCGAGGACATGTTCCGCTTGATCCTCGAGGCAGATGTGCTCGTGTGCGACATCACCGTCCACAATGCCAACGTCTTCTACGAACTGGGCATCCGGCACGCGCTCCGGAAGCGGCGGACCGTACTGATCAAGGGCGGACCGGCGAGCGACAGCACGCCATTTGACGTCCTGACCGACAGGTATCTGCCGTACGAGATCGACGATCCCGCTGCGGCAAGGCACAGCCTGGCGGACACGATCACGGCGGCACTCAAGAGCGACCGCGCAACGGACAGTCCCATCTTCCAGATGCTCCCGACTCTGCCCGAGGCCGATCCGTCGAACGTCGTCGTGCTGCCCCCCGACTTTCGAGAGGAAGTCAGCCGTGCCCAGGCGGCGAAAGCCAAGGGGTGGTTGCGCCTGCTGTCCGAGGAGGTGCGAGGTCAGCGCTTCCAGTGGGAGGGTCTCAAGCTTGTCGCAACCGCGCAGTGGGACGTCCAGGACTACGACGGCGCACGCCGGAGCTGGGAGGTCATACGCGAGACATATCCCAGCGATGTGACAGCCAACCTGGCACTGGCGAACATCTATGAGCGTCTCTACCGCAAAGCGAAGCAGCAGGTGCTGCTGGAAGCCTCGGAGCAGGCGATCGAGCGAGTGCTCGGCATCACGACGAATCGTAAGCAACGAGCCGAGGCGTTGGCACTCAAAGGGAGAAACCAGAAGACGCGCTGGCGCCTGGAGTTCGGTGATCTGAAGGTGGTCGACGAGCGCCGCAAGGTGGCGATGAACCGCGCGCTCATCAGGTCCTACGAGGCGTATCGGGACGCATTCTTCGAGGATCTCAACCACTTCTACCCCGGGCTGAACGCACTGCAGATGGGCACCATCCTCCTCGACCTGGCGGGATCCGACGCGTGGAACGATGCCTTCGAGAACGATAAGGAGGCGGACAGCTACCGGGAGAACCTGGAGGAGCAGGTCTCTTCACTCCGCTCTGTCGTTCCCACCTCGGTGGCGGCGGCTCTGCGTCGGATGGACGACAGCGACCCCGACCGTGTCTGGGCAGAGATCAGCAACGCCGACGTGTTGTTTCTGACCGACGCCAAACGCGAAAGACGCGTCATCAACGCGTACCGAGATGCCATTCCTCAGGCTATGCCGTTCGCGTGGGACGCGACGCGGGGCCAGCTGGCGCTTTTTGCGGACCTCGGTGTTCAAGCAGACCTCGCGCAAAAGGTGATTACCGATATGGATGGCCGCTTCGCCGACCGCCCGCCGGGCGAACGGGCCAGAGCGGTTCACCTGGTCGTCTTCGCGGGCCATCGTGTGGATGCGCCCGGGCGCGCCAAGCCCCGCTTCCCGGGCCTCCAGGAGAATCGAGCCAGGGTACTCATCCACGAAGCCGTCAAGGGTCTGCTCGACGATGCGCACGAGGTGGTCGTACTGGCGTCAGCGGCCCCCGGGGCCGACATCCTGGCGCACGAAGTCTGCGCCGAACTCGGGCTGACCAGTATCATCTGCCTTCCGATGCCTCCTGAGGATTTCGCTCGCTTTTCGTTCGAGAACCTCGACACGTGGCGAACGCGGTTCCTGGACCTGCAGAGTGCTCACAAGGTTCTCGTGCTCAGCGATCGAGAAGGGCTCCCAAGGTGGCTGCACGGCAGTGGAGTGGATCCCTGGCTGCGGGGAAACCGTTGGGTCATGGAAATGGCCCTGACTTGGGGAGCCGAGCGCGTCACGCTCGTGGCCCTGTGGGACGGCAAAAAGGTGGGTGATGCGCCGGGCGGCACGGCCCACATGGTGAGGCTGGCCGAGGACGCCGGTACGGTGCACATTAAGCGGATTGATGCCACGCAGCTCGTGAGATGAGGCCGAACCACCTCGGCGACTGAGGCCGCCGCGGTGAGAAGGCATGGTGCTGCTCGAGCCGCCTGACCCCCGGCGGATCGAGATCAATCCGATCGTCCGCCGTCTCATCCGCGAAGCCCGCGAGCGCCGCGGGGAACCCCCCTGGGCGAGCCAGATCGAAGAGGAGCTGGGGCGCAGAAGCAAAGGACCGCAGGAGACAACCTGAGGTTGGAGGGTTATCGCGATGAAGGCTGCTGTCTTCATTAGCTATGCCCACAGGAATCGGCGCACCGCGATCCGGCTGGCGGAGGATCTGGAGCGGAAACGGATCAGCTACTGGATCGACCGGGAGCGACTCGAGGGCGGCGACCCGCTGCTGGACACCATCCAAGGCGTTCTCAAGCAAATCCGCATCCTGGCGCTTCTGTGGTCCCGGGCGGCATCGAGGTCGCGCTTTGTCAAATCCGAATGGCAGGCTGCGTATCACCTGCACAAGAGAATCATCCCCTGTACGCTGGATGACACGGCCCTGCCACCATTCCTGCTGTCGCCGATCTTTTGCGACTTCCACCGGTCGTACGAGAAAGGGCTCGCGACCATGCTCTCGGTACTGACCGGGCAGGCGAAGGCACCGCCAAAGCCGACACGTCGACGGCCTGCCGCGCCAGCGAGCCGACTTGGCGGTATCATCAGGCAAATCTCCGAACAGCAGTACAAGGTACTAGAGGAGCTGGGCCGGAACGGACTCCCAGCGGCAGCCGCCATCCAGGGCCAACTCGACCCGCTCATCAAGCGAGTCCTCCGGAAGGAGGGAAAGGACGCCGACGTCTTGAACCTGGCCGGCTACCATGCGAAGAACGCCTACATGATTAAATACTGGGATGCCATTCAGGCGCTTGAGGCGCGTCCGGATCCCCTGCTTGAAGAAGCCGAGTCGCTCTTTCACAAATCTCTCGCCATTCACCCTAGCAATGCCTCCGCCCTGAACGGGCTGGGGAGCATCTTCGCGCTACGCCGGGATCTAGATGCGGCCGAGTTTTTCGTCCGCCGGGCACTCGATCAAGCCCGCAGGGAGGGATTCCGGTACGATGCAGCCGAGGAAGACCTGCGCACCATCTTGATGTTGAAGCAAGAGAGGCGGCCATGAAGGACGCGCCTGCGTGAGCGTTCCGGGCGGCTCTCACCCAGGCAGGCGCCCGGTCGCTAGAGGAGGTGGGCGATGGGCCTGGAACATTTCGACACCGTGCTGAGTTTCGCCGTGGTGATGCTACTGTTGAGCCTGCAGATCACGATCCTGGTGCAGGTCGTAGTGGCCATCTCGGGTCTACGGGGCTGGAACCTCTCCTGGAGCCTGACCCAGCTGCTCAAGCAAATTAGTCCCACATTGAACCTGGAAGGGTATACGACGAAGCTTTCGCGAGAGATCCTGAAGCACCCCGCCCTCACCCATACTTGGACTCTGCTCGGGAGGCGGAAGGCCACCGCCATTCGGCCGGCGGAGCTGCTACGCGTGCTCGAGGACCTTGCCGCAAACCCCAATTCAGCATTGGATACTGCCGCAAAACAAGCGGTGGCTGCGGCGCTGGGGAAGACCGTCGCAGGCCAGACACCCGAACTCGCGGAAAAGGCCGGGGAAGTGGTCGCCGCACTGGTCACGCAATTTCCCAGCCAGGCGCAGGCGGTGCAGGACGCGGTGGCCCAAGTGTTCCAGCAAAAGAAACAGTTAGAGGTGGAAGTAACCGCCTGGTTTGATACGGTCATGGACCGCTCGACGGAGCGGTTCATTCTGTACACGCGCTGGGTCACCGCGGTCATCGCGTTCGCGCTTGCGTTCTTCTTACACGTTGATTCGATCCGGATCTTCAAGCATCTCTCCAGCAGCAGCGATGTGCGCGCCAAGATCGTTCAACACGTAGACGCCACGGTCCGACAGGCCGGAACAGCTCTGACGGAAACGGCAAAGCCCAAGCCCTTGGCCTCCGATGCGATTCAAGCCATGACGGAGGACATGGAGGCGAAGTCCGACAAAGACCTGCTGACGCGGGCGCCGGCAGACCTAGCCACGCGGCAGGCAGGGCAGGATTGGTTGAAGAGGAACTTCACCGAGCCCAAGCTGACTAGTGTTCTGGCGGCATACGAAACGCGATTTGAGGCCGCTACGGTCAACCGGCTGAAGGACCTGGGGGTCTCCCTCGACACCGTGAAGGCCAGCATAGACCAAACGGGGCTTCAGATCTTCCCTCAGCCGATTCCGCATTGGAAAGCCTACCTCGGAGACAGCGGGCTCCACTTCCTGGGGGTTGTCATGACCGGGCTGTTCCTGAGCCTGGGCGCGCCATTCTGGTTCAACGCGTTGAGCCAGTTGGCCAAGCTGCGGCCCGTGCTGGCGGGAAAGGTGGAGGCGCCGAAGACGGAGGACCAGGCATCATGACTCGGTGCGACGATTCCATCTCGGACAGAGGCAGATGGATGCACCGAACAAAGCATGGTCCGAGGTGGTGCGAAGGACTACTCCGAAGGCATGATGACAACCAGCGTGTTCCATGAACAGGGACGGCGCAGCGCGCTCTAGACCAAGAACTGATTTCTGAGCTTCCGCTGCGCCCGGGACGTTTCCCCTTGACCCCTGTTCCTCGTCCCTTGAGGACCGGCGATGAACAATTCTCCCCAGCATCCAGGTCGCGCCCCCGCCGCGTTTCTGGCGTACGTCACGTGGAATCGTGTCGTCCCCTGGAAGATACTATCGTTGCCTCAGCATCGCGGCGAGCGCTTCGCGCCGCTGGGCTATGGCGCAGGGAGAAGATCGAAGACTCGCAAGGCCCGCAATTTGCTCAAACGGGTACAGCCCGGGGATACGATTTACGTCGTCACCATGCCCTGGACGAAGGCGCGGGGCCTCCCGCCCACATTGGTTGCACGCCTGCAGGTTAAGGCGGTGTGCCACGGCATGCGCTTCCCCAAGGCCTTGACGCGCAATCTCACAAAGCTGTGCAGGATCTGGAATACGGTCGCGATTGCCGATCCCTGTTCGAGTGAGTTCTATGGCTTGAACGACGCGACGGCCGCCCTGCATCGGCTGGGCATCCTCATGCCGGGGGCGGCCAGGGGCGCGGATCGCCTGCGGGTGATCCGCGCGCAACTGGGCCAGCGCGTGCAGAAGATCCTGCGGCTTAACACGAGCGCAGGCCAGGCCGAGCGCGCCTTCGCAGGCTCCGTGGCGCAAGGCACGCGGCAGAGCGTGTTCATCAGCTACGCCCACATCGATGGCGAGCCTTACGCGCTGGAACTCGCTCGGCATCTGATGCAGCGAGGGTTGAGCCCATGGCTGGATGCGCTCGCCATTCCTCGCTACAACACCAAGAAGGAGGGGCCGGGCAAGTCACGGCGCCTGCAGAAGTTGCTCCGGCTGGGGATCGAGCAAAGCGCCCTCGGACTGTCCGTCATCACAGACTCGTATCTCAAGAAGAAGGATAAACGCGGCATCGTGTGGACGAGAAGGGAGTGGGACCAAATGGCGCGCCGGCGCCAGCGGGATCCCACCTACCGGTGTGTCCGCGTGATGCGGGCAAAGAGATGGATGCACCGAGGAGACGCATCCTTCGAGAAGAAGCCCGCGCGCCAGGCCGCGGCAGAGGTCGCGCAATGGTGGCGTAAGCAACTCAAGGTGGGAGGATCCATTCGGCCCGCCTGGTCCAGTCTTTCAACTAAAGTGAACCGCCCCCTTGTCTCTCCTTGACACCTTCAACCCGGCTGAGGCATCCTCACGTCACTCGCGATCTGACGGTGGCCCACACGCCCGGCGAGGCTCACACCGCCGCGGACCAAGACACTGCGCACCGTGTCCCGACACTGAGAGCAGCATGACCGAACCGTCCATGCAACCCCCCGCTGTCCCGCGGCTGGCGCTCCGGGGCATTACCAAGGTCTACCCGTCGGTGGTGGCCAACGACGCCATCGACCTGGATGTCGGCCCCGGGGAGATCCACGCCCTCCTGGGCGAAAACGGGGCGGGCAAGAGCACGCTGGTGAAGATCATCTACGGCGTGGTCCGCGCCGACGCCGGCGAGATCCGCTGGGACGGCCGCCCTGTGAGCATCGACAGCCCCGGCGCCGCGCGCCGGGTCGGCATCGGGATGGTGTTCCAGCACTTCTCGCTCTTCGAGACGCTGACCGTCGCCGAGAACATCTCGCTGGCCGTTCCTGGGGCTCTCCGAGAGCTCTCGACGCGCATCGCCGAGCTGTCCCAGCGCTACGGGCTGCCGGTGGACCCTCGCCGGCCCGTCCACACTCTATCGGTCGGGGAGCGCCAGCGGGTGGAGATCGTGCGCTGCCTCCTGCAGGAGCCAAAACTCCTCATCCTGGACGAGCCCACGTCCGTCCTTCCGCCGCTGGCGGTGGACCGGCTCTTCGGGACGCTCAGGCAGCTCGCGGCCGAAGGCTGCAGCATCCTCTACATCAGCCACAAGCTGGACGAGATCCAGAGCCTCTGCCACGCCGCGACGGTGCTCCGCGCCGGCCGCGTGACGGGAACGGTGGATCCCCGCCGCGAGTCGGCGCAGAGCCTGGCCCGGATGATGATCGGGAAGGACCTCCCCGCCGCGGCCCACCCCGAGCCGGCCGTGGACCGGCAGGAGCGACTCGTCGTGTCCGGTCTGAGCCTTCCCGCGGATGATCCGTTCGGCACCCGGCTCACGGACATCACCCTCAGCGTGCACAGCGGGGAGATCGTGGGGATCGCGGGCGTCTCGGGCAACGGCCAGAAGGAGCTCATGACCGTCCTCTCGGGCGAGCGGCTGGTGGAGCCGCCCGAGGCGGTGCGCCTCTGCGGGGTGCCGGCCGGCCGCCTGGGGCCGCGCCTCCGGCGCGCCCGCGGACTGGCGTTCGTCCCGGAGGAGCGGCTGGGCCGGGGGGCGGTCCCGCCGGTCACCTTGGCCGAGAACGCCCTGCTCACGGCAGCCCACCTGGACATGGTCCGTTCCGGCTTCGTGCGCGTGGCGCAAACCCGCGCGTTCGCGGCTCGGTGCATTCAAGAGTTCGACGTGAAGGCCAGCGGACCGGACGCCGCGGCCCGGAGCCTTTCGGGCGGCAACCTCCAGCGGTATCTCGTCGGCCGGGAGATCCTGCAGCAACCCAAGGTGCTCCTGGTCTCGCAGCCCACCTGGGGCCTGGACGTGGGGGCGGCGGCCTTCATCCGCCAGCGTCTGGTAGACATGCGCAACGCGGGTACCGCCATCCTCGTCGTCTCGGAGGAGCTGGAGGAACTGTTCGAGATCTGCGACCGGATCGCCGTGATGTTCGGCGGGAGGCTCACGCCTGCGGTGTCGGTGAAGGCGACGTCCGTGGCCGAGATCGGGGCGTGGATGACCGGGCTCTTCCCGGCGGAGCGGGCCGATGCGACGGCGGGAGGCCGGCGGTGAGGCTGCGGCTGGAATCCCGGCCCGAGCCGTCCCGGGCTATGCTGTTGGCGTCACCCGTGATCGCAACCTCGCTCACGCTGGCCGCCGGGTTCGTGCTCTTTCTCGCCCTGGGACAGCGGCCGGGCGCGGCGCTCCACACGTTCTTCGTGACTCCGGTGAGCACGTGGAACGGCGTCGCCGAACTCCTGCTCAAGGCGGCGCCGCTGGTCCTCATCGCCCAGGGGCTGACCATCGGCTTCCGCGCCAACGTCTGGAACATCGGCGCCGAAGGGCAGCTGATCCTGGGGGCGATCGCGGCCAGCGCGCTGGCGATCCGCTTCGACGGGACGACCTCGGCGTGGCTGCTGCCCGCCATGGTGGCGGCGGGAATTCTGGGCGGCATGGCCTGGGCGGCGGTCCCGGCCTTCCTCCGGGCGCGCTTTCACGCCAACGAGATCCTGGTCACCCTGATGCTCACCTACGTGGCGGGGCTGCTGCTCTCGTACCTGGTCCACGGCCCCATGCGGGATCCGCAGGGGTTGAACTTCCCGCAGTCCATCCTGTTCGGCGAGTCGGCCCTGTTCGTGAACCTTCTCGCGGGGACGCGACTCAACGCCTCGGTCCTGTTCGCCCTCGCGGTCACCCTGGGGGCCTGGATCTTCGTGACGCGGACCTTTGCCGGCTACCAGATGCTGGTCGGGGGACTGGCCCCGCTGGCGGCCCGCTATGCGGGCTTCAGCGAGACGCGGGCGGTGTGGTCCGCCCTCCTGATCGGCGGGGCGGCAGCGGGTTTGGCGGGCGTGGGCGAGGTGGCGGGGCCGCTGGGGCAACTGCTCCCCACCGTTTCCCCCGGCTACGGGTTCGCCGCCATCATCGTGGCGTTCGTGGGGCGGCTGCATCCGTTTGGAATCGTCGCTGCGGGGCTCTTGATGTCGCTGCTGTACCTCGGCGGCGAGGCGGCGCAGATCGCCCTGCAAGTCCCGTACGCCGTCACCAGCCTGTTTCAAGGGCTCCTCCTGTTCTGCCTCCTGGGCAGCGACATCTTCGTGTTCTATCGGGTGCGGCGGGCGCACCGTCGGTCCCCGATCGGCGGGCGGCCATGAGCGATCTGCTCGTCGCGCTCTTGGCCGGCACCGTGACGGCGGCCACGCCCCTCGTCTTCGCGGCGCTCGGGGAGTTGATCGCCGAGAAGTCGGGCGTGCTCAATCTGGGCGTCGAAGGGATGATGCTCATGGGCGCCATCGCCGCCTTCGCCGGAGCGACGACCAGCGGAAGCCTGGCGCTGGGGGTCGTGTGCGGGGCACTGGCGGGCGCCGGCATGGCGGGCCTCTTCGGCGTCCTGGCGCTGACGCTCTTGGCGAATCAGGTGGCGACCGGGCTGGCGCTCACGATATTCGGCACGGGGCTCTCGGCTTTCGTGGGCCAGGGCTACGTGAGTCTGACACTCATCGGGATGCAGCCGATCGAGGTGC